>Ga0209385_1000367_pt1 | contig 18155 bp, 14 predicted proteins | sample NGEPerB_FD_184506 | JGI IMG/M metagenome (GOLD analysis project Ga0209385, IMG submission 184506) | Arctic peat soil microbial communities from the Barrow Environmental Observatory site, Barrow, Alaska, USA - NGEE PermafrostAB12-B... | ecosystem: Environmental > Terrestrial > Soil > Wetlands >... | reverse complement strand
TCGCCCGCGTGTGACGTTCAAGGATGTTGCGGGCCTGGATGAGGCCAAGGAAGAGACGGGTGAGCTGATCGACTACCTCAAGAACCCCAAGAAGTTTTCGGTAATGGGTGCCCAGATTCCCAAGGGCGCGTTGCTGGTCGGACCTCCTGGCTGTGGAAAGACATTGCTCGCGCGTGCGATCTCCGGCGAGGCCAAGGTGCCGTTCTTCAACGTGTCGGGTTCGGAGTTCGTCGAGATGTTCGTCGGCGTGGGCGCGAGCCGCGTCAGGGACCTGTTCGCACAGGCGAAGCAATATGCTCCATGCATCGTGTTCATCGATGAAATCGATGCCGTGGGGCGCCATCGCGGCGCAGGCATCGGCGGCGGCAACGACGAACGTGAGCAGACCTTGAACCAGCTGCTCGTCGAGATGGACGGCTTTGACGCGAACAAGGGCATCATCATCCTTGCGGCAACGAACCGGCCTGATGTTCTGGACCCGGCTCTGCTGCGTCCGGGCCGCTTCGATCGGCGTGTTGTCGTCGACCTGCCCGATGCCAAGGGTCGGGAAGAGATCCTCAAGGTGCACGCTTCCGACAAGCCGTTCGTGGCTGGCGTCATGTTTGCCACGATCGCCAAGGAGACCGCCGGCTTCACCGGAGCCGACCTGGAAAACCTGCTGAACGAGAGTGCGCTGCTTGCCGTCCGCCGGGGCAAGACGGAGATCACGATGGAAGAGGTCGAGGAAGCCATCGACAAGGTCATTGCCGGACCGCAGAAGAAGTCGCGAGTCATCAGCGCCGACGAGCGCCGACGCATTGCCTATCACGAAGCAGGGCATGCCGTCGTCGGCAAGGCTCTGGCCGCGCGTGAAGAGGTCCACCGTATTAGTATCGTGTCACGCGGTATGGCCCTCGGGTTCACGCTGCAGCTCCCTACAGAAGACCGGTACATGCGCACGAGCGAGGAGCTCCTCAGGGAAGTTGCCGGCCTGCTCGGCGGAAGCGCTTCCGAGAAACTCTTCCTGGGAAGCATCTCGACTGGACCTTCTAATGATCTCGAGCGGGCCACGGACGTCGTCCACCGCATGATTCGTGCGTATGGCATGAGTGAGAAACTCGGTCCCCTTACCTATGGCAAGACCAGTGACCTGGTGTTCCTCGGGAAGGAACTCAGTGAAGAGCGCAACTACAGTGAAGAGACCGCGCAGACAATCGACGCTGAAGCCAGACGTCTGGTGGAAGAGCAGTATCAGCGCGCGACCGAAGTCCTGGAGATGAACCGTGCCGTGCTGGACAATCTGGTGACCGTTCTGCTGGACAAAGAGACATTGCAGGGGCCGGAACTCGAAGAGGCTCTCAGGGGCGTCATCGACCTGACGGCGAGCACTGTCCACATTCAGGCGCCCGCTTCGCAGTCTGGTTCGCCGGTGAGCACGCAGCCTGCCTCATAGACCGGACAGACTTAGAGCAATATCAGGAAAAGGCCCCAGCCGTCAGGCTGGGGCCTTTTGCATGTCCTGGAAGACAGTAACGTTCTCAGGCGCGGTTGGCAGTGCCGAACAATTCGATCTTGCCGCGCACACCGTCAGTGATAGCCTGCAACTGTGGCTTTGCGAGGTCCCGGAACCCAATGGCGTCGGGGGTCTGCTCGAACATCGCTTTGACGGCGAGAGCGGCCTTCTTTTGCAGGAAGGTCGCAATGTTGATCTTGGTGATGCCCAGCTGGATGACCTGCTTGACATCCTCATCCACTGCGCCGGAGGCGCCGTGCATGACAAGCGGCACGGTCGGCATGGCTTCGTGCAGCTTGCGGCACAACGGGATATCGAGATGGGCCGCCTGGACGGCCATGGCGTGGACTGTTCCAATGGATACCGCCAGCGCGTCGACGTGTGTGTCGGCAACAAAGCGGACCGCCTCGTCGACCGCCGTGTAGTGCATATCGTCGGCCTCGGTACTTGCGCCGTCCTCAGACTTGCCGACCTTGCCGATCTCCGCTTCGACGGCCACACCTACCTGATGGGCAGCCTCGACGACCTGACGCGTGATGGCAACGTTCTCGGCGTACGGCAGTGATGAACCATCAAACATGACGGAGCTGAATCCAGCGCGCAGTCCTTCGACGCAGCGCAGGAAGCTCTTACCGTGATCGAGGTGCACGACGACGGGGATGGCATACTTGCCGGCGTAGTGACGGGCGATCATGCACAGTTCCTCCAGTCCCGCAAAATCAGAGCTACCCTGCGAGATCTGGAGGATGACGGGCGCCTTCATCTCATACGAGGTTTCGACAACAGCCTTCGCATATTCCAGGTTGTGGATGTTGAACGCACCGACCGCGTAGTGGTTCTTGAGTGCGTCCTGTGTAACTTCTTTCAACGTTACGAGCATTGTACCACCTCCAAATGGTTAGACAGCCTTGATGAATTTTCCGTAGCCCGCTCCCGCAGGGAACCGCTTCGTACCGTCGTAGACCTGGTTACCGCGTACAAACGTCTGGCGGACCACGCCTCGCAGTTCTCGTCCCTCAAAGGGAGTGTACTTGTTCTTGGTGTAAAGATCTTCGGCGTGCACAGTCATCGCCGCATTGAGGTCGATGCAGGCGAAATCAGCATCGGAACCGACTGCAAGTATGCCTTTGCGTGGGAATAAGCCAAGACGCTTCGCCGGGTTGGTACTCATGATTTCGCCAAAACGGTAAAGGTTCATGCCCCGGATGGTACATGCTTCGTTGAGCATCAGGGGGATGCGGAGCTGAACGCCGGGCATGCCCGCATAGGCGGTCCAGATGTTGTCCGTGACCTTTTCCCGTGGATAGACGCCGGCCGCATGGTCAGTCGTCACATAGTCGATGGTCCCGTCCAGCAGACCCGCCCAGAGCACCTCGTTGTCATAGCGGTCGCGCAGTGGCGGCGTGCACTTGGCCAAGCTGCCCAGGCGCACAAAGTCTTCGCGGTTGAGTAACAGGTAGTGTGGGCAGGTTTCGGTCGTGGCGTCGATGCCCTGGCCCTTGGCTTGCCGGACAAGGTCGACACCTGCGGACGTCGAAATGTGCACGATATGGACACGCGTGTGCTCGCGGCGGGCGAGAGCAAGGACCGTGGAGACGGCGAGGGCTTCTGCATCATAAGTGCGGCCGTCCTTGTATGCCAGAGGGTCCGTGCGGCCCTCCCGGATGATCTTGTCGGTGTAATATGTGGCGAGGAAGTAGTCCTCAGCGTGCACCGCCACCAGCATGTTGAAGTCACGGGCAGCTTCGAAGAGCATCACCATCTGACGCGTATCGAGACGCGGGTAGGTCTGCATGCTCGAGATGGTATAAGCCTTGATGCCGACGACCCCCAATTGCTTGAGTTCCGGCAGCAGTCGGCGGAAGGCGCCGCTGTCGATGAAGGTTGGGGTAGTGCCGCCCCAGAACGCGTAATCGACGTACGCCTTGGACTCGACTGCCCTCATCTTCACCTTGAAGTTGTCAGACGTGGTCACCGGCGGAAGCGAGGTACAGGGCATGTCGACGATGGTGGTGACACCGCCGGCGGCAGCTCCCATCGTACCAGTGGCGAAATCCTCGCGTTCTGTGAAACCGGGATCGTCGAAGTGAACGTGTCCATCGACCCCGCCCGGCATGACAAAGAGTCCATGCAGGTCGGTGACGGCGACTCCGTCTGGAGCAGGTTCACCGAGTGCAGGAGAGAACTTCTCGATAATGCTGTCAGTGACCAGAATGTCGACTGTCAGCAGCGTGCCATCAGGTTGTGCGATCTGAGCGTTCTGGAACAACTGCTGCATGGAAACCCTCCTTAGATGAACAGACTGACAACTTTGAATTGCTCAACGTCGATAAGGCCGAAATCTGTGATCTTGAGCTTTGGAATGACTGGAAGAGCCATGAACGCCAGTGTCATGAACGGATCATCCAGCGGGCAGCCTGTTGCGATGCGCATGGTCTTTCCCAGATCATCCAGACGGGCTGCGACTTCAGGCACGGAAAGGTCGGACATGAGACCTCCGTATGGGAGAGGGAGAGAACCGACGACCTGCCCGCTGTTCGTCACGGCGAGGCCACCACCGATGAAGGCGACCTGCTGTACGGCCAGCAGCATGTCGCGGTCAGTGACGCCGCACACGATGATGTTGTGGGAATCGTGGGCAATCGATGACGCCACCGCTCCCTGTTTCATCTGAAAGCCACTGATGAACGCCACACCCACGCGCCCGGTGGCATGATGGCGTTCGAAGACTGCCACCTTCAGCACGTCGTGATCGGTGTCGGACACGACATATCCGTTTGCGTCGACTTTTGCGTTCACGCGCCGCTCGCCGGTCACAACCTGATGGGGTATCAGCTGCAGGACTCGGAGCTGCTTTCCCGGCTGGGACTTGACAGACAGGTTCTGGTAGGTGGGAGTAGCAATGTTGATGCTGTTCTTGATGCCATAGCTCCTCGAGGGATGCCCATCGTCGGGGCCCACGTAGACGCCGTCCTTCGCCACAACTTCGCCCTTCGCGTAGGTGGATGACGGCTCAACGTGCCGGGGGTCCGGAAAGATGATGAAGTCGGCCCAGTAGCCGGGAGCAATGGCGCCTTTGCGGGGAAGGTTGTAGTGGGCGGCGGGGTTGAGCGAGCCAAGGCGTACGGCGGTCGGGAGGTCGATGCCTGCTTCAAGCAGGAGGTTGACCGCATAGTTGATGTGCCCTTCCGCAAGCAGGTCGGACGGATGCCGGTCGTCTGTCGCCAGCATGATGCGGTGCATGTTTTCTTTGGTCACCAGCGGGATCAAAGCTTTTACATCTCGTGTCACCGATCCCTCGCGCATCATGATCCACATGCCGCGAGCCAGTTTCTCTCGAGCTTCATCTGCTGTCGTGCATTCGTGGTCGGTAGAGATGCCGGCGCCGATGTACGCCTCGAGGTCTCGTCCAGTGAGGAAGGGCGCATGCCCGTCGATCAGCTGGCCGTCGAAGGCGGCCAGCTTGGCGAGGACTGCCGGGTCCCTGAACAGGATGCCGGGATAATTCATGAACTCCGCGAGACCCAGGACCCTCGGGTTGTGACGCAGCTCCGACAGCTGGTCGGCGTCGAGTGTTTCGCCGTTCGTCTCGAGGCGCGTCGCGGGGACACAGGAGGGAAGCATGAAGTAGAAATCCAGGGGAGAGTTGCGCGTGGTCTCCAGCATGAACCGGATACCGCGTGCTCCAGCGACATTGGCGATCTCGTGCGGGTCCGCGATGACTGCACCGGTGCCACATGCCAGTGCCACCTTGGCAAATTCGCCGGGGACGACCATCGTACTCTCAATATGCATATGACCGTCAATGAAACTGGGCGCAGCGTAGGCGCCTTTGCCATCCACGACCGTCACGCCGTCATATCGCCCGATTCCTGCGATCTGACTGCCCGACAAGGCGATGTCGACATCATCCTCGATGTGCCCGTCGAAGACGTTGACCAGGTGGATGTTCCTGATGACCACGTCTGCCGGGGTGCGGCCGGCCGCGACGTCGATCAGACGCGCGATGCGTTCCTGAACTGTCTGAGTTCTGGTGTTCATGCGTTGTTCCTCAGGCCTTTTCCAGGATGCGGACAAGCTCGGTATTTGCCTGTTCGACAAGCGCTTCCTCGTCGCAGCCGATGACCTTGCCATCACGGTAGACGATTTTTCCATTAATGATCGTACAAGCTATGTTGCTTGGGGATGCCTCGTAAACCAGTCGACAGTATGCGTTCGTGTGAGCCCCCGGCAGGGCGAAAATGTCCCGTCCAAGGTCCACGAGCACAATGTCGGCTCGCTTGCCCGGTTCCAGCGTCCCCAGTTCCTCCTCCATGCCGAGCGCTCTTGCGGCATCCACGGTCACCATGGAAAGGACCTGTTCAGGAGTCATTGTCTGTGGGCCGTATTGCGGTCGAAAGGCCGTTGCCAGAACAGCGAGCTCACGTATGGCGTCCATTCGCCCTCCATACAGGGGACTGTCGAACCCTGGCAGGACCGGCGTTCCCTTGCGGACGAACTCGGGCAGGCGAGACAGCGGGCGGCCGAGTTTCAGGTCAGTCGACACGTTGATGACAACGCGCGCGCCGGCCTTGCGGATGACGTTCTGTTCCAATTCCGAGGCAAACGACGGGTTGACCAGGAATGTATGCTCTCCAAGGACCCCCAGCGTCTCAAGAGAGGCCAGCTCCTGAGGGCTGTTTTCACGGCGCATGTGTTCGATCTGGCTCTTGTCCGTTGTCAGGACGATCTTGAGAGGGTAGCCACCGGTATCGGCGAACGCTTTGGCCTGTGTCAGGCACTCATCAGTACAGAACGGCGGGTTTGTCGTGCTCACCCCGTATCGCAACAGGCCGTCATCGCCACTCGATCCAATATCGTGGGCAAGTGCCTGTGCGTCCGACATCTGTTCGCGGAGCGACATGCGCAGAGTCTCAGGCCAATCCGGCGTGCGGTCAGCCAGCATGCGTCCCCCGATAAGTCTGAACCCGATTGCGCGGGCTGCCTGGAAGATCTGTTCGGTGTGGCGCATCGAGCCGCCTTCGAAGAGGGTCGTGACACCACTGCGAATCGCCTGGCAGATGCCGAGTTCAGCCGAGCAGTGAACCTGTTCGGGAGAAAGCCCACCGATGAGCCTGAGAGACGTTCTCTCTCGATCAGCGTCGTCCAGGATCTGGTCAGTCTGACCACGGAGAAGGCTGAAGCCGAGGCGGACATTGCCAAAGATCAGCCCAGGCAAGACAAGCATGCCTGAGGCGTCGATGGTGACGTCAGGACGTTCGCCGCGGTCGATGGCAGTATCGATACGCTTGATACGTCCATCAGCGACGAGCAGGTCAGCCTTGCGGGGCTGGCGGTCGCCACCCATAGTCAGCAGTGTGCCGTTCTTGATAAGCAGCTTGTTCATAATGGTTGTGCTGCTCATTGTACCGTGCGTGCTGCTCTTTGTCAAAGCGCGAGTGGCCTTGTGAAACCATGTATACTGTCATGGACGAGGAGGTACCGTGAATCAGGCAGTCATGATAGAAGCTCTGGGACCAGGGATCGATCCCCGGACTCAGGCGCTCGATAACGTGTTTGAGTGGACAGGGCCTCAACAAGTCGACGACAGGCGGCTCCTTGTGTTGCTTGGCGACCTCCCCGTGCAGCTGGACGTGGTGGAGCGGACGGTGCGGGCGTTGTCCGGAGCTGCGCGGATCGACCTTGCCGCAAGGTCTCTCGCGGGCTACGATGAGACATATCGAAGCGCGTTGAGGCGTTTGCTGGGCGAACATGGAAACCTGATCGAGATCATCTCCGGGGAATACGAATCCCTGACGGTGCCCACGAGGTCCTATGCACGCCAGTTGCACAAGATGGAGACCCCTGAGCGTCGGTACGTCAAACAGGCCTTCGTGTCGCGGTGTCTCGCCGAGGCTGACTTGTTCGTTGTCGCTCGCGGCCTGGAACTCAACAGGTTCTCTGGCGTCCATGGTATCTTCGCCACGGTCCTCGACTGCCTGGCCACGAAGACGCGAACTGAGGTCCTGAGTTATGCTGCGTACGGATTGATGGGGGAGGCTCTCCTGGATGTCTGGTCGGCGATCCCGGCATCCTTTCTGTTTGGTGTTCTCGACGGTGAGCGTGCTTGTGAAGAGACGTATGGGAGAACCGTTGAGACCGGCGTGATCCTGGCCGGGATCGATCCCGGGGAACTGGATGGCTATGCGCTCATCGCAAGTGGCGGCAGGGTCTCATGGTCGCCGTTCAGTTCTTCAGCGTCGGCACGCGTGGGCAGGGGGCGTCGCGGAAGGACTGGGGACGTTGCCTCCAACATCACGCTGGATGAACTGCGGGCACGGGTGCCCGAAGGGTTCTGTCAGAGACCCCCTTCCCGTGGCATGTTCGGAACTCCACCTGTGTTCCGGTTCTCCAGGCGGCCAGAGGCCTTCGACACGCTTACGTGCCCAATGGGCGCGATCGAGGAAGGACAGAGCGGCGTTCCCCTTGTCAGGCGCGCATCGTGTGTTGCATGTAGGTGGTGCCTGAAGGAATACGCAGAAGCATTGGCATCGAGAAGATAAGTCCTCAGGGAGCTCAGCATGAAAAAGGGGCGCACCTGTGCGCCCCTTTTTCATGCTGAGCATACGTTCGTTCGGGTCTAGTTGAAGGAAATAAGATCCTCGCCGGATTCGGCCAATATATCTGGCGCCTTGAGACTGGTCGTGTCCACAATATTGACGTCATCATAGTTCTTCGAGATGTTCTTGTACGCTGTGAGATAACTCTCACACGCCATCTTCTTGGCCACCAGGAGAGATTCACCGACGAATCCCGGCGCCTCGAGACGCAGTGCAAGATCCCGGGCAATCGACAGTTCAATGGGGGACAGAGCGACGACTGTGAGCTTGATCACCTGCCGTATCTCCTCTGGCACGTTCTGCAGATCCTTGGCCGAGACGGCAAGTTTGGAGATACGATTGCGATACCCGCCGCGGAATAGCTGAGTCAGTGCGCCGGCATCAGTGACAACGCCATTGTGCAACAGCGTATCGAGATCGATATTACCTGAGAAGACGGTTGATTGTTGAGTGGGCCCGTTTGCTGAACCAGGCATGGCCGGTGGTACAGGTGCAACCATGCCTGCTGTGGCGGCAGCCGGAACCATGGTCTGCTCGAAAGACTCCTCATCATCCAACAGCCGCGACAAAAGATCGGCGCCGGACGGTGCTGACGGATTGGTCTCTGCCAGTCTCGCCACCGGGGCTTCCTCCTGGACTGGGGCACTCACCTCATCCGTCGAAGTCGACTCTTCGATGGGCCCAGTCTGCGAGGCCACAGGTATCTCTTCATCCTGAACGGTTCCTGGGGTTACCGAAGTTTCTTCTGGAGGCATTGGTTGGTCGAGAGGCAACACAGTGGCAGAGATGTCGTTCTCCGGCTCAATGGGCTGGACCGGAGCTTCTTGTCCGATGGGTCTCAGTTCGGGTTCTGGGGAAGATTCGAGGAGCGTTTCTGTGGGCAATTCCTGGGCTTTGGAACTCTCCTGTGGAGGTGTGAGGACGACTTCCGAAGGAACGTCCGCTTGAACTGCGGAAGACATTTCCGCCGTGGCCGCCACGGATTCCGACAATTCGGCGGGAGCAGTGGGTGGTTGTGGCTCGGATGGGACGAACGTCAGCATTGGAGGCACGGGCGGCACTATCGTGGCCGCGGCGGCCGTAAGTCCGTCGGGCACTGCGGCGGGTACGGTTTCCGCATCCTCGAAGAAGCCAAGGGGTTCCAGGGAAATCTCCGGAATCGACGATGAATCAAGCCTGGCACGAGACGGTTCATCGGGTATTGTGAGCGAAGCCGGCGGTTCATGCACGGGTAGCACTTCCTGCTTGTCACGGGTCCATGCCAGTTGATCCGTTGAGGTCGTGGGCGACGGTCTTGGGCCTTGTTCAACAAGGCCGAACTCTATCGTGTTTTCTCCCTGCCCTGCTGTCCTGGGCGTCACCCTCGGCATGCGCTTGCGCATATTGTGCCGGGGACGCAGAGCGAGGACGAGGATGATAAGGGCAAGAAAGACGATGATCCAGAACATCCACAGAGCCACAAGCTCGGGAGTCACCGAAAGGCCGGACACCGTGCGTTCCAGAATCGGTACAACCAGCACAGACAGAGGCAGAAACAACCGGACGGCGAAATCAGTGATCGTCTGCGTCATGGTCTGGAGAACCTTCAATGCCTGACCCGAGACGAAGAAATCGCGGGTGCTCGTGTACCACGAAGCAAGAAAAGTACCTGTTGATCGAGCTGCATGCTGGATCCATACAGCAGTCGAGCGAGTCGTCTTCTGAATCCATGCCCCCGCTGTCTGCCAGAGTCCCGCTAACGTTGATCCCACGGGAACAACTGTCTGTGCCGAGACAGCGAGCGGATACACTATATGCGCCGGATCGGCATTCCCCACGACGACAAAGTTGCGTCCAGCAGAGTCGGATGAATCCGCCTGAACACACACCACGGACACAAAACCCGTAACGAGGCAACAGAGTATTAGAAGTCCTGCCAGAACGCTTCTCACTCGTTTTCTCATACCATGCGCACCATCCTTGTAGTAAAATGTTACAGGTCATTCATCGTTTTGCAATAATGCAGGCCCAGTCTGTTTACCGTCTCGCCCGCCCGGCTTCTGCGGGCTCATGCGGCCAGTATAGTGCCGATATCGAAAAGAGTGATAAGAGTGATGTATCTTCGGGCGCCGAGGGTCAGGATGTCAGAACCCCGGCCAAATGGCCGGGGTTCTGTGGCATGACGACTAGACTGTACTCGACAATCAGGACGTGATGATGTCCTTCTCAATGAGCTTGAAGACTTTTGTAGGACACTTGGCAACGCAGGTGCCACATGAGGTGCAGAGGTGCTCATCCACGACCGGGAGCCCGTGTTCCATATGGATGGCTCCTTCGGGGCAGGACTTGACACATATCTCGCACTTGATGCAGCCGATCTTGCATGTCGCGATGACCTTTGATTTCACGGGATTCCGATTGGAACAGAGGGGAATGGCGCCCTTCTTGGCGCGCGATACTCTGGTGAGAACGTTTTGAGGGCAGGCATCGACGCACTTCCCACACCCGGTACACTTGAGGATGTCCACATGAGGAAGGCCGTCGTCTCCCAGATGGAGCGCGTCAAAGGGACAGACTTTGGTGCAGTCGCCCAGACCGATGCAGGACCACTGACACAGCTTCGTGCCTCCTGTTGTGATCTTGGCGGCGCGGCAGGACTGGATGCCTGCATAGTCAGCCTTGAGAGGGGCCTTGTCCTTGGATCCCTGGCATACGAGGACAGCGATCTGGTCGACCGCGCTGGACGTCAGGCCGAGCAGCTGCGCTATCTGGTCGCCCGCTTTTTTGCCGCCCGTCGTGCAGCGGTCGGGCGCGGCCGTCTGATGAGCGGCTGCAAGGGCATAGGCATCACAACCCGCGAAGCCGCAGGCTCCGCAGTTAGCGCCGGGGAGGATGGCACGGACCTTGTCGACCAGTGGATCGCTGGGGACCGCGAACTTTTCGCGGAAGAAACCGAGGGCAACACCAATAAGCATACCGAGGACGGCAGAGATGATCCCTGTTTCGAGGATAATCTTCATCTCGGCCTCACTTGATGAGCCCTGCAAAACCCATGAATGCCACGGCTATGATGCTTGTCGTGAGGAACAGGATAGGCGTGTCCATCATGAAGGAGGGGATCGGGGAGTTCTTGAGCCGCTGACGCACGCCGGCCAGGAGCAGCATCGCAAGCAGATATCCGAGCGACACGGCGAGTGCGAAGACAATGGACTGCACGAAGTTGTAGCCGTTTGTGATCTGGTCGAACGTGACGGCCAGGATGGCGCAGTTGGTCGTGATCAGAGGCAGATAGATGCCCATGGCATGGTAGAGGGTGGGCACGCTCTTCTTGAGATAGAACTCTACTAGCTGGACCAGCGCGGCGATGACGACGATGAAGACCAGAATCTCAAGAAATGTGAGGCCGTTCGGCTTGAGGATCCAGTAGTAGATAGGCCACGTTACGGCTGCAGCCATGACTGTAACGAAGGTCACGGCCAGCCCCATGCCTACGGACTGCCCCACGTCGGACGTCATGCCGATGTAGGAGCAGAGCGCGATGAAGCGCATGAGAATGATGTTGTTGATGAGGAACGCTGCGACGAAGATCTTGATCAGGTCAGTCATCTTTCCTCCTATGCCTTTTCGGCAGAGCCGTTCTCGGGCAGCGTGCAGCAGCTATCCTGGGTCGGTTCCGGCTTCTTGCCTGCCAGCATTTTTCGGCGCAGGTTGTTGCTTGCCGCCATCCAGAGGGAGAAGACCAGGAAACCGCCGGGTGGCAGGATGAAGAAGATCATGGGCGAGAAGGATGCCGGCATGATCTGGAATCCCAGAAGTGTACCATTGCCCAGCAACTCCCGGACAACTGACAGAGCAATCAGGACCCACGTATAGCCGAGTCCCATGCCAAGGCCGTCGAATATGGAGTCCAGGACTGGTTGCTTGGAGGAGTAGGCCTCGACACGTCCCATGATGATACAGTTCACCACGACGAGCGGGATGAAGACGCCCATCGACTTGGAAAGGACGGGGAAGTACGCCTGCATCTCGAGGTCCATGATCGTCGTGAATGCAGCGATGACGATCAGGAAGATGGGCATGCGGATGCTTTCCGGGATCAGGTTCCGGAACAACGAAATGATAAGCTCCGACATGACCAGAACGAAGGTCAGCGCGACGCCCATGCCGATGCCGTTGGCGACCGTGGTCGTTACGGCCATCGAGGAGCAGAGGCCAATCATGATGATAAACAGCGGATTTTCGACGATGAGGCCGTTGACGAAGACACCAAGTAAGCGTTTCACAGGCCACCTCCTGCCAGAACCTTCACGAGAGCGTCGGCGGTCGCTTTCACGAGCGCTGTGGCCCCCCTGCTGCTGAATGTAGCCCCTGAGACTGCTTCGATATTCGTGCCGATCTCGAGAGGGGCATCTGCTTTCTTGCCCACGAACTGCTGGGCGAATTCTGGTGCGAGGATCGGGCTGCCCAAACTATCGGTGCATTCCAGGATCTGCACACCAGTGATTGTTCCGTCGGTCGAAACGCCTACCAGAACAGTGGCGTCGCCGTCATAACACTTCGCCTTGGCTTTCGCGGATGCACCGACGATCGTTCCGGACTTGGTTCCCACCGATGTTTCAAGGATAGAGACGCCGGGAACACTGGACACCGCGACCCTGGAGGATGGCTGGATGGTATCGGCTGATGGAAGAACAGCGCTGGGGCTCTGTGAGGAGGAGACCGGTGAGGAGCCAGCAATACCGAGGGCGTCGGAGGCGGCCTTGGCGACGGCCTGAACCAGATTCGTAATGGACCGGCTCGTGATGGTTGCGCTGGTGATGGCGATCACGTCCTGCTTGACGACAAAGGCGTCGGTGACTTTCTTGCCGGCGAACTGGCCCGGGAAGGTTGTCTTGGTCGCCTTGTCGACGTAGTACTTAGGATTTGCCGCATTCGCGCCGAGACCGGGGGTATCCTTGTTTTCGAGGACTTTCACGCCGGTAATAGTCCCGTCGGTCGAAACGCCGACGATCAGAGTCGTGTCGCCACCATAGCTGGGGCCGTGGACCTTGACGGCTATACCGAGCGAACCCGAAGGGCCGTTGGCTGTGTAGGCGACATCGAAGACGATCGTGGAGTTCGACGATGTTACCTTGTCCGTTGGAGTGAATCCAGTGGCACTGGGGAACACTTCCTGAAGACCGGCCTGGAGGTCGGCCTCCTGACGCTGTGCGATAGTCTTGCTCGTGCTGTTGTAGACGAATGCAAGTCCAACGCAGCCGACGATGGTATATACTGCCAGGATAAGTCCCAACTTGATCATCTGCCAGCGTTTCATGCGTTCACCTTCCTGGGCTTCACGAATCCGAATTTGCGGGGGAGGATCTTGTCCAGATAGGGTACAAGGACGTTCATGAGCAGGATGCCATAGGTGACGCCCTCAGGGAAGTTGCCGAGCTGACGGATGAGAACCGTCATGAGTCCAGCACCAATACCAAAGGCCCACTTCCCAATGGGTGTCACTGGAGTCGTGACATAGTCCGTGGCCATGAAAAAGGCGCCCAGCAGGATGCCGCCGGCCAGTACCGAGAAGACCGGGTCCAGCCCAAACAGCCAGGATGCGACGAATGTCGCGGCGATCATGGCAATTGGTGTCCGCACGTCGATGATTCGCGTCACCACGAGGAACGCTGCTCCCAGCAGGAGCAGCAACGCGGACGTCTCACCGATACAGCCAGCGTGATTGCCAAGGAACATCTGAAGGTACAGGGCCGATTTTCCACTGGCTCCGACACTCTTCATGACGTCGGCGAGGCTTCCGCCCAGTTTCAGGATGCCCAGAGGCGTAGCAGTCGTTGTCGCGTCGACAGCAGCAGTGTGCAGGGAGGGAGACCACCGCGTCATGAACGCCGGCCAACTCATCAGCAGTACGGCACGTCCCACGAGAGCAGGATTTGCGAAGTTGCCGCCGAGACCGCCGAACAGTTCCTTTGCGACGATAATGGCGAACGCGGAACCGACCGCTGCCATCCACAACGGTGAGGACACCGGCAGGATGAGCGCGAGCAGCAACCCCGTGACAACGGCTGACAGGTCGGTGATGTGTGTCTCGCGGCGAAGTGCTTTGCGGAACAGGAATTCGGCTGCGACGGCACTGACGATGGATACCGCTGTGACCAGCAGTGCCTGGGGTCCAAAGAAGTAAACACCACCCGCCAAGGCCGGGAGCAGGGCGATGATGACCATGCCCATCGTTTTCTGAATGTCGAAGCCGGTCACGAAATGCGGCGCACCGGCCAACACGAGCTTCATCGTCTTATTTTCCATGGCGAGCCTCCTTGGCGCGCTGGTTGCGGAGAAGATCCTTGCCGAGCTTGAACCGCTGAGTGAGAGGGATGCGCGCCGGACAGACATAACTGCAGGCGCCGCATTCGAAGCAGTCGATAAGGCCGATGGCATCGGCACGATCGAGATCATTGGACAAGAGCGCGGCATTCATCAGCATAGGCATCAGCTGTGCCGAACAGGCATCCGCACAACGGCCGCACCGGATGCACAGACGCTCCTCGTACTGCTTTGATTCTGCGGTGGTGAAGAACAAGATGCCGCTGGTGCCCTTGGCGATCGGGGTCTGCAGCGATGGTACGGCGACACCCATCATGGGACCGCCGAAAATGATCTTGCGGACGTCGTCACTGACCTGAATCACGCCCGGAATAAGATCAGCGAGCACTGTCCCGATAGGGGCGTACAGATTCTTGGGTGTTGTGCAGGCTCCGCCTGAGACGGTGAACCCACGTTCGATCAGTGGCTTGCCGTCGACGAATGCTTCTTTGATAGCCTTGAGCGTCCCGACATTCTGGCAGATGACGCCGATGTCAAACGGGAGACCCTTCGAAGGAACCTCGCGACCGGTAACAGCCTTGATGAGCATCTTCTCGCCGCCCTCCGGGTACTTGGTCGCGGCGATGATGGTCCCCATGAGAATGCCGTGACTATGTCCGGCAAACTGCTTCTCGATAACAGGCACAGCGTCCGCTTTGTTGGATTCGATGGCAATATACGCCTTCTTGGCTCCCACAATGTGTGCCGCAATGGCCAGCCCCTCGACGACGTCCGCAGGCGATTCCATCATCGTCCTATAGTCGATGGTCAGATAGGGCTCGCATTCTGCCCCATTGGCGATAATGATGTCTATGGGTTTGTCCGCTGGGGGAGCCAGCTTGACGTCAGTGGGGAAGGATGCGCCTCCCATGCCGACGACACCGGCATCACGCAAGCGTTTGATCGCTTCCTCACGGGAGCAGGCAAAAGCATCGAGTGGGGCCATGTATGCTGTTTCATCTGTGCCGTCAGCTTCAATGAAGATGGCAATGCCGTCCTTCAGATTGCTCTGGGGGGCAGGCTCGATCTTCTTGACGATACCGGTGATGGATGCATGGACTGTCGCAGCCGGGCATGCCTGAACATCGCCGATCATCTGACCCTTGACCACCCGGTCTCCGACCTTTACCAGCGGCTGGTTCTGGGCGCCGATGGCCTGTGTCAGGTGAATGACGACAGAAGATGGCGTCGGAACGTGTTCGATGGGCAAGTCTCTCGTTGGTTCCTTGTACTCAGGAGGATGTATACCGCCTCTGAACGTTTTCAGACTCATCTAGACCAACTCTCCTTTCCCTTCCGACAGTTCGACCCTGTGTCCGCAGTGTGGGCACGACTTCCAGTTTGTTTCCATGAGTTCGCCGCATTCCGGGCATATCGTGCGAAGTTCATTGCCGCATGCGGGACAGAACCGATAACTTGACTTCACTTCGTGCCCACAGACCGGACATTTTCTGTCCTGCTCGTCCATGAGGAATGCGTAGTAACTTCTCTGAAGCTTGAGAACGTCATTGTTCAACTTGTCCGCCATGTGGTCGTCCAGGGTCAGGGGGTCACGGACCAGGAAGTACACAATCAGTGGCAGTAATCCGAGGCCGACTACGGTGAAGACCGACCAGACGAGGGTATTGGCGCCTCTTCTCGATGTATCCTTGATGATCCAGATGAGGATAACAGCGACAAGGACGGCCACACCCAGCAGGATAGAGCTGAGGTTCGGGACGACGGTGTTCTGCCAGAATCCAACCAGTAGTGTAGTGATAGTGTCACCTCCCAGTGCCAAAAAATATCATGGACGTACGAACGTGTAGAGGCCCATGAGCTTGCGGACTGCTCCGACGAGATACAGGGAGCCTGTCACGAGCAGCCATGAACCATCCGGCGTCAGACTTCGAGCTTTCTCATAGGCCCTCTCTGTGTCATCTTCTACGACGATGGAACCGTGGGGGTGGTGGTGCAGGAACTTCTCCTCCAGATCCCATGGGCTGGCAGTCCGGCCGTTGTCAGGGACGCGAGTCAGAACGACGGTGTCTACTTCTGGAGCAAGTATGCCGGCGATACCGTCCATGTCCTTGTCCATGAGCACGCCGAACAACATGGTGAACCGCCGGCCCGGGAAATGGGCATGCAGTGATTCCACCAGGTATTTGGCGGCTGTCTGTGTGTGTGCCCCATCCAGAAGGATCGTCGGAGTACCGGGAACCAGCTCCATGCGTCCGGGCCAGAACGTCTGCCCCAGGGCACGTCGCATTACAGGTTCAGGTACGTCGATGCCGTCCTTGACAGCCAGAGCGACGACCGCCGTGATGGCGCTTGCCGCGTTCTGGATCTGATGAGTCCCGCGCAGCGAGATGGTCACGTCCGGGAGCGAAACCCGCCGCCCAAGGACAACGCCGGCGTAGTCGAACGTTACCGAGTCAGGGGTGAACCGCTGCGAAGAGACCGTGTAGTCTCGTCCAGCAAGAGCGATCTGGTTTCCCATCGTCTCAGCCTGGGCGAGCAAGGTCGCCTCGGCGGCTGGGTAATCCTGGTGGCCGATGACCGTGATTCCTCCCTGCTTGATGATGCCGGCTTTCTGGGTCGCGATCTCTTCGACGGTGTTTCCAAGCCGATCTGTATGTTCCAGTCCAATATTCGTGATAACGGCGACCTCGGGCACGGAGATGACATTGGTAGCATCATACAGTCCTCCGAGACCAACCTCCCACACGACCATGTCGACCTTCCTGCGGGCGAAGTGTACGATCGCCATGGCGGTGAAGACCTCGAAGACCGTGACAGGATCATCTTCCGAGATCGTGCCGATCGCACTCCATACAGTGTCGAACGCATCAAGAAAGTCCTTCGGCGAGAGCATTGCCCCGTTGATCGAGATGCGTTCGCCGACATCGACGAGTGAGGGACTGATATAAAGGCCGACGGTGTAGCCGGCTTCCTCGAGGATACGTGCCGTAAAGGCGCAGACCGACCCTTTGCCCTTGGTGCCTGCCACGTGAATGAATCGGAGCTCGCGTTCCGGGTTTCCCAGGCTGGCCATGATGCGGCGAATCCGCTCCAGGCCCAGTTTCGAGCCGAACTTGGCAAGGGAGAAGACGCTATCGAGTGCTTCAGCGTATGTTGTGCTTCGCTCGCGATTCTGCACGCTGTGCCAGATCTACCCTTGTCCCTGCAGGAAGGTTGCGATGAGCTGTTCTTCGGCCTTGAGGTCTTCCAGTTTCTGTGTGTCCTTGTCGACGACTTCAGTCGGCGCACGTGCCAGGAAATCCTGGTTGCCCAGCCGGGCTTCGAGCTTGGCCGTATCTGCGTGCAGGAGGTCCAGCTTGCCCGCGAGCACCTTGAGCTCGCCCTCGTAGTCGAAGTCCGACTTCGCAAGGATCATGACCTGCATTGCCCCATAGGCGCCCTTGATGTAGCGCTGGGTCGAATCCAGCTCTGTGCCGATGCCGGCGAAGCGTCCAACGAACTTGACCGCCTCCGCATTTGCCATGATCGCCGCGATGTCGCTTTCCGCTCCGACCACTACCACAGTCTGTTTCTCGGTTGGCGGCAGATGGAAGACCGCCTTGAGGTTCCGGACCGCCTTGATGAATCCGATGAGAAAGTCGGCCTGCGTAGCGTCTTTGTCGTACGTAGTCATCGCATCGGCTTCGGGGTACGCCGATGTCATGATCAGATGGTCTCCGGCGTAGAGCTGCTGTGTGATGGTTTCGGTGACAAATGGGACA
>Ga0209385_1000364_pt1 | contig 18187 bp, 19 predicted proteins | sample NGEPerB_FD_184506 | JGI IMG/M metagenome (GOLD analysis project Ga0209385, IMG submission 184506) | Arctic peat soil microbial communities from the Barrow Environmental Observatory site, Barrow, Alaska, USA - NGEE PermafrostAB12-B... | ecosystem: Environmental > Terrestrial > Soil > Wetlands >... | reverse complement strand
CTTCCATGCGTTGCGCTCAGGCCTTTCGCGTTTGTCCGTCCGGCTGACGGCCAATGCTTCGATTCTACAAGGCTTAACAGGGCATGGCGGGAGCGGCAACGCTGGCCGCGAGGCGTGTTATTAAGTCTGATCGCCGCAGGAGAGGTTTAGAGGAAACACGTATGTCCCCCAGCCTCGAAATCGCCGTCCGCGTCGGCGGCTCAGCCGCCGTTTTCGCCGCCATGGCGCTGTGGGAATGGTTCGCCCCACGCCGCCACCTGACGGTCGGGCGGCGGCTGCGCTGGCCGGGCAATCTCGGCATCCTGGCCATCGACATTATAGCGGTGCGGCTCTTGGTGCCGACCGCCGCGGTCGGCGTGGCGCTGATCGCCACGACACGCGGCTGGGGGCTGTTTGCCATGCTGGGTTTGCCGGCCTGGGCGGCGATCCCGCTCGGCGTGATCGCGCTCGATCTGGTGATCTATACCCAGCATGTCGTCTTTCATCACGTGCCGGTGCTGTGGCGGCTGCACCGCATGCATCACGCCGATCTCGATATCGACGTGACCACCGGCGTACGTTTCCATCCCTTGGAGATCTTGCTCTCGCTCGCGATCAAGATGGCGGCGGTGCTGGCGCTCGGCGTGCCGGCGCTCGCCGTGCTGATCTTCGAAGTGCTGCTCAACGCGTCCTCGATGTTCAACCACAGCAATATCGCTTTGCCGTCGCGGCTCGAGCCGATCGCGCGCTGGGTCGTGGTCACGCCGCAGATGCATCAGGTGCATCATTCGATCGAGCGCGCGGAAACCGACAGCAATTTCGGATTCAATCTGCCGTGGTGGGATCGTCTGTTCGGTACCTATCGCGCCCAACCGGCGGCCGGCGAGCAAGGCATGACGATCGGCCTGCCGATCTTCCGCGATGTGGCGGAGTTGGGCGTAGTGCGTCTGCTGACGCAGCCGTTTCGGAATGATCGTTGATTGCGCATGATCTTGAGCCGGTTCCCGCGGCTTTGCTGCCGCCGGCAATGCGGAACTTAATCAGCGCCGGCGCGTTATTTCAATATTGGGGCGGGGAGTATCGAAGATAATTTCGAACCAACCGTTGGAAAGGACTTTCTAATGAACCAGAATCCCAACCAAAACCCAGGCCAGCAGCAGCAGGGCAATCAGCCCGGCCAGCAACCCAAGCCCGGCCAGCAGCAACAGGGTGGCCAGAAGCCGGGTCAGCCAGGCCAGCAGCAGCAGGGTGGCCAGAAGCCAGGCCAGCCTGGCCAGCAGGGCCAGAACCGCTAACGCGCTGCAACACGATGCAGGGAAGCCCCGCCAAATGGCGGGGCTTTTCGTTTGACCGTTGCGCGATTGCGTTGGCCTGGCGCGCCGCCTCGCATATGCTTACCCATTATGGCTTCGTCCACGCTCCCACTGTTTCATCTCTACGGCGATCCGCCGGACGATTCCGCTTTCGACTTCATCCATATCGAAACCATCGCCTCGCGCTCCTCGGTGCATGACTGGACGATCCGCGCGCACCGCCATCGCAACCTGTTCCAGATCCTGTTGATCGAGAAGGGCGGCGGCGAAATGAGCTTCGAGACCGCCTCCGTGCCGTTTTCGGCGCCGACGGCGATCCTGGTGCCGGCGACCACCGTGCACGGCTTCCGCTTCACGCCACAAGTCACCGACGGGTGGGTGGTGAGTTTCACCGAGGACGTCGCCGACGCGCTCGGCGACCAATCGGGCGAGGCGCTGGCGCGGCTCAAAGCGGTGGCGGCCGATCCGCTGGTGCCGCTCACGGGCGCAACGGAAGTAAAGCGCTTGGCCACGCTGTGCGCGGACCTCAACGAGGAGGCCTCGCTGGCGCGCGAAGGTTATCGCCTCGCCATGCGCGGGCTGCTGGCGCTGATCGCCATCGAGGTGGTGCGCTTGGCAGTCAGCCGCGCGCGCAGCGGCACGGTGACGCTCACACGCGCCGATGCGCGGGTGGAGGAACTGCGCAGGCTGCTGGACGAGCATTTCCGCAAAGAACGGCTGATCAGCTTCTATGCCGGGAAGCTGGCGATGACCGCCGACCGGCTCAACGACCACGTCAAGCGCGCGACCGGCGTGACCGCGGGGCATTTGATCCGCCAGCGCGTATTATCGGAAGCCAAGCGCCAGTTGGTATTCACCAATCAGCCGATTCACGAGATTTCATACGATCTGGCGTTTTCCGATCCATCGCATTTCACCCGGTTTTTCCGCAAGCAGACCGGCATGACACCTCAGGCCTTCCGCGAGGGCCGCGGCGGTTAAGATTAAAAGCATGATCCCGAAAAGTGGGAACCGGTTTTCGGAAAAGATCATGCTTCGTGAAAAAACGCGCTTAAGCGGTAAGGTAAAGTTTTGGTTTCTTTTGAAATTAACATTTGAAGCGCTTACGCATTGATCCCCAGTCTCAGGAGGACGCCATGCGTAAGCTGTCCAGCGCGACCGTGGTTATCATCGTGGGCGTAGCGCTCTATTTCACCCTGGCTTGGGGTAATGACGGGCTGCGCATGCTCACCTCGCCCAGCTACGGCCTGGACGACGTCTGGCGTTCGCAATTCGTGTTCGCCATCGGCAGTGTGTTCGGTCTCGGCCCGATCGGGCTGATCAAGCTCGCTGCCTTTTTCGGCGCGGTGAAACTCGCGGTCGCCGGCATCTGCGCCGTGCATATCCTCGATCGCTTGCGCGCGCTGATGGGCGGCACAGCCAATTCCGAAATTCTCGAGGGCGGCCTGATCCTGGTGGTGGCGATCAGCATCGTGTCGGTCGGCCCGGCGGTGTGGTCGCAAAACGCCGGACTGGTACGCGAAACGACCATCCAGTTGATCCTAGCCGCGGTCGCCACCGCGCTCTGCCTGGTCGAGCGCAGCTACGGCCGTCCGGCCGTGCTCGCCAAGCCCGCCATCGTGACCGAGCTCGCCGCCACGCCGCGCGGGGCGCCCTGGTTCTCGCCGTTCCGCTAAGGGCGCACGGGTCTCGAACTCCTCCACTTTTGAGTTTTGCAGTAACTCGTCCGTAAGGGCGGGCTACTTTGCCTTCGCCAGCTCCCGCTATCACCTCGGCGGCTTCTTGAAGGCATGGTTGGCGGCCGGCACCCCGCAATAAATCGCTTGTTGTAGAATAATTTCCTTGATGTCGGTCTCGGAAAAGCCGCCCCCGGCGAGCGCCGCCCGCACGTGCAGGCGGAATTCGTCCCACTGTGCGAGCGCGATCATGGTGCCGATCACCAGCACGCGGCGAGTGCGTTCGTCGTAATGCGGCCGCGTCCAGACCTCACCCCAGGCGTAGCGGGTGATGAGGTTCTGGAATTCTTCGTTGAACGGCGTCTTTTTTGCATTGGCGCGATCGACCCATTCATTGCCCAGCACCTTGCGGCGTTTCGCCATGCCGCGCTCGTGGCGTTCCTTTTCGTCCATAATCGCGGCCTTTAATTCAGCAGGAAATTGAGCGCCGCCTCGGTGAAGGCCTTCGGCTGCTCGACATTGGAGATATGCGCGGCATCGAGCGCCACCAGCTTTGCGCCTTTGATGGCCTTGGCGATTGCTTCGCCGGCCGCCGGCGGGGTGGCGGGATCCTGCTTGCCGACGATGACAAGCGTCGGCGTCGTGATGCGCGGATTGGACTCGCGAAAATCCATGTCGCGGACGGCTTCGACGCAAGCGATGTAGCCGTCGAGATTGGAGGCGAGGAACATCTTCGCCATGCGCGCGATCGCCTGCGGTGTGCGATCGCGAAAACCTTTGGTGAACCAGCGCTCCATGTTGGGGCCGACCAGTTCGCCGAGACCCTTTTCCCGCACGAATTTGATGCGATCGGCCCACGGGGCCTTGTCGGCGTAATAGTAGTTCGTGTTGGAGAGAATGAGCTTGTCGACGCGGTCCGGCGCGTTGGCGCCGAGCCACTGGCCGTCCATGCCGCCCATCGATAGCCCGCACCAGTTCATCTTCTTGATCTTGAGCGCATCCATGATCTTGAGGATGTCGCGGCCGAAGAGATCGAAATTGTAGGGACCTTTGCTCACGCCCGACTTGCCGTGGCCGCGGCGGTCCCAGCGCACAAGCCGGAAGTGCTTGGCGAATTCGGCGGCCTGGTCGTCCCACATATGCAGGTCGGTGCCGAGCGAATTCGACAGCATCAGCACGGGCGCGCTGTCGCGACCCTCGACTTCGACATAGATCGGACAGCCGTCGGCATCGATCATCGGCATGAAATTCCTCCCTAAGCTTGGATTTTGGTCGTTTCGGTGTGACGTTAAGTGACACCCTTAAAGCGGTCCGCGCCCGCTGCAAAGCTCTTTTCAGGGGCCTTGCGAGGGCTTAAGCCTTGGGCCAAGGCCGGTTTTGGCTTGCGCTCCCAAGGAGACGGTGCCGATGGCGATGGTCATGACGGGGGAGGTTCAACTCCCAGCCAGCCGCGAGGTTGTCTATGCAAAGCTCAACGATGCCGAGGTGCTGAAAGCCTGCATCCCCGGCTGCGAAGAGCTCAACAAGATCTCCGACACCGAATTGCAGGCGGTTGCCGTCACCAAAATCGGGCCGGTGAAGGCGCGCTTCAAAGGCAAGGTGCACCTGACCGAGCTCGACCCGCCCAACGGGTACAAGATTTCGGGCGAGGGCGACGGCGGGGTCGCCGGTTTCGCCAAGGGCGGCGCCACGGTCGCGCTGACGGAAAAGGACGGCGGCACGCTTCTCACCTACAATGTCGAGGCGCAGATCGGCGGCAAGCTCGCCCAGCTCGGCCAGCGCCTGGTCAATGGCGCGGCCAAGAAGATCGCCGACGACTTTTTCAAGAATTTTGCCGCCAATGTCGCGGCCGGTAGCGCCCCGATCACCGCGGTTTGAGCCATTTCCTGCCTTTGAATCCCTTGACCCGGTATGCGGTGGGGGTTCAGACTTATTCTCGTTCCAAGGCGCATTCGGGCCGAAATCGGCTGCATTTCAAACCCGAGCCGCCGCTGCCCCGGGCGGGCGAAGCGAAAAGAGGGCTTTTGGCCCCGAATTTGGGAGGACGGTCATGCCTGCGGTGTCCATGACGGTGAACGGGAAAGCCGTCACCGGCGACGTCGAAGCGCGCACCTTGCTGGTGCAGTTCCTGCGCGAAAATCTCCGGCTTACCGGCACGCATGTGGGCTGCGACACCTCGCAATGCGGCGCCTGCGTCGTGCATGTCGACGGCATTGCGGCAAAGTCCTGCACTCTGCTCGCCCTGCAATGCGAGGGCGCCAAGATCACCACCATCGAGGGCCTGGCCGAGGCGGGCGGGCCCTTGCACCCGATGCAGGAAGCCTTTCGCGAAAACCACGGACTGCAATGCGGCTACTGCACGCCCGGCATGATCATGGCGGCGCTCGATATTGTCCGCCGCCGCGGCAACGATCTGGATGAACACACCATCCGCGAACAACTCGACGGCAACATCTGCCGCTGCACCGGCTATCACAACATCGTCAAGGCGATCGCCGCGGGAGCGAAAGCGATGGCCAAAGGTGGCACGCGGCAGGCTGCCGAGTAGCTTAAAAAAATTGAACGGGAGGAGGCCGCCAATGAGCGCAACTAAGAGCGCGACTGGGATCGGCGCGGCGGTGCGCCGCAAGGAAGACTTCCGCTTTATTACCGGCCAGGGACAATATACCGACGACGTGGTGCGGCCGGGCGAGACCCGCGCCGCGTTCGTGCGCTCGCCGCACGCCCGCGCCAAGATCAAGAGCCTCGACGCGGCTGCAGCCAAGAAAATGCCCGGCGTGCTCGCCGTGCTGACCGGCGCCGACCTCGCCAACGACAAGATCGGCAATCTGATCTGCGGCTGGATGATCCATTCCAAGGACGGCACGCCGATGAAGATGGCGCCGCATCCGGCGCTCGCTTCCGGCAATGTGAACTGTGTCGGCGACGCGGTGGCGGTGGTGATCGGCGAAACCTTGGCGCAGGCGCGCGATGCCGCCGAGAAGGTCAAGGTCGACTACGAAGTCTTGCCGGCAGTGGTCGATCCGGCCAAGGCGCAGGCGGCGGGCGCGCCGCAGATCCATGCCGACATTGCCAACAACACAATCTATCGGTGGCATCTCGGCGACGCCAAGGCGACCGCGGCGGCCTTCGCAGCCGCCAAGCACGTCACCAAGCTCGACATCATCAACAACCGCCTGGTGCCGAATGCGATCGAGCCGCGCGCGGCGCTGGCCGAATACGACGCCGGCACCGACAACCTCACATTATGGAATACCTCGCAGAACCCGCACGTGGCGCGCCTGGTCATCGCCGCTTTCGTCGGCATGGCGCCGGAGCATAAGTTGCGGGTGATCGCGCCCGACGTCGGTGGCGGCTTCGGCTCGAAGATTTTCATTTATCCCGAAGAGGTCGTCTGCCTGTGGGCGTCGCGCAAGGTGCGCCGGCCGGTGAAATGGACGGCGGAGCGCACGGAATCCTTCCTCACTGATGCGCATGGTCGCGACCACGTCACCCATGCGGAGCTTGCGCTCGACGCCAATGGAAAAATCCTCGCGCTGCGCGCCAAGACCATCGCCAATCTTGGCGCCTACATGTCGACCTTCTCGTCCTCGGTGCCGACCTATCTCTACGGCACGCTGCTGTCGGGCCAGTACGACATTCCGTCGATCTATTGCGAGGTGGACGCGGTCTATACCAACACCGCGCCGGTCGACGCCTATCGCGGTGCCGGACGCCCCGAAGCGACCTTCGTGGTCGAGCGGCTGGTCGAGGTGGCATCGCGGCAGATGGGCATCGATCCCGCCGAACTGCGCCGGCGCAACTTCATCAAGTCGTTCCCGCACCAGACGCCGGTGATCATGGCCTATGACGCCGGCGACTATCACGCCTCGCTCAAGAAGGCGCTGGAGATTGCCGACGTAAAGGGCTTCGGCAAGCGCAAGCGCGAAGCGGTGCGGCACGGCAAGCTGCGCGGCTTGGGCTTCTCCACCTATATCGAGGCCTGCGGCATCGCGCCTAGCCAAGCGGTCGGCTCGCTCGGCGCCGGCGTGGGCTTGTGGGAATCCGCCGAGGTGCGGGTCAATCCGACCGGTAGCGTCGAAGTGCTCACCGGCTGCCACGCGCACGGCCAGGGTCACGAGACAACCTTCGCGCAACTGGTGTCCGAGCGGCTCGGCATTCCGTTCGAGAACGTCTCCATCGTGCACGGCGACACCGACAAGGTGCAGTTCGGCATGGGCACCTATGGCTCGCGCTCGGGCGCGGTCGGCATGTCGGCGATCGTTAAGGCGCTCGACAAGATCGAGGTCAAGGCCAAGAAGGTCGCCGCTTTCATGCTGGAGGCGGCGGAAGGCGACATCGAGTTCAAGGACGGCAAATTCACCGTCGCCGGCACCGACAAGTCGGCGGCCTGGGGCGACGTCGCGCTCAATGCCTATATCGCGCACAAATTCACCGGCGCCGAACTGGAGCCGGGGTTGAAGGAGACCTCGTTTTACGATCCGACCAATTTTACGTTCCCGGCCGGCTGCCACATCTGCGAGGTCGAGGTCGATATCGACACCGGCAAGACCGAGATCGTCAATTGGACCGCCGTCGACGACTTCGGCACCGTGATCAATCCGATGATCGTCGAGGGCCAGGTGCACGGCGGCATCGCGCAAGGGATCGGGCAGGCGCTGCTCGAGGGCGCCGTCTACGACAAAGCCGGCCAGTTGGTGACCGGCTCGATGATGGACTACACCATGCCGCGCGCGCACGACCTGCCGTCGTTCCACGTCGGGCTGACCGAAACCAAATCGCCGTCCAACCCGCTCGGCATCAAGGGCTGCGGCGAGGCCGGCGCCATTGCCGCGCCCGCCGCGGTGATCAACGCCATCACCGATGCGATCGGAACCGAAAATCTGGCCATGCCGGCGACCGCCAATGCGGTGTGGTCGGCGCTGCAAGGCGCCAAACCGCGCCAGGCCGCATAATAGGAGAGAGCGATGTACAACTTCACCTTCCATCGTCCGACCACGGTTCGCCAGGCAGCCGGCCTGCTTGCGCGCAATCCGGAAGCCAAGATTTTGGCCGGCGGCCACTCGCTGATCCCGGTAATGAAGCAGCGGCTGGCGAGCCCGACCGCGCTGATCGATCTCTCGCTCGTCGAAGGCATGGCTGGCGTCGAGCAGAAGGGCCGCTCGATCGTGATCGGCGCCATGACGCGGCATGCCGACGTTGCCAATGCGGCGGTGCTGCAGCAGGCGCTGCCAGGACTGGCCGCGGTGCCGGGCGCGATCGGTGATCCGCAGGTGCGCAACCGCGGCACCATCGGCGGCTCGATCGCCAACAACGATCCGAACGCCGATTATCCGGCGGCGTGCCTGGGGTTAGGCGCCACCATCATCACCAACAAACGGCGCATCGCGGCCGACGATTTCTTCACCGGCATGTTCTCGACCGCGTTGGAAGACGGCGAGATCATCACCAAGATCAGTTTCCCGATCGCCAAGAAGGCGGCCTACGAGAAGTTCAAGCACCCGGCCTCGGGCTTCGCGCTGGTCGGTGTGTTTGTGTCCAAGCGCAGCGCGGATATCCGCGTGGCGGTGACCGGCGCCGGCAGCAACGGCGTGTTCCGGGTGAAGTCGTTCGAAGAGGCGCTGAAAAAACGCTTCGCGTCGAAGTCGCTCGAAGGGCTGACCATTCCGGCCACGGGCATGAACAGCGACATCCACGCCAGCCCGGAATACCGCGCGCATCTGGTCGGCGTGCTGGCGCGCCGCGCGGTGGCGAAGGCGACGGCGTAATTCCTCTCGTGACCCGGACGCGGTGCAGCGCGTTAGCGCTGCGCCGCAGAGCTGCTAGGCGACCGGAGCTTCGAGGGTCTTCGCTGCCGCCGCACCCTTGCGAATGCTGTTCCCTATCCGGAGTTCATCCGCGACATACGCGCGGGCGGCGTCGTTGTTGAACATTTCGTGGGTTTCGATCTCGCCGTCGATCACGGGTGTGATCGCGAGATCGGAGTATTCGTATCGCTTGGGATCGTGTTTCACGCGCAGATAGATCATGCGCAGCTTGAGGTAGATCGAGATCCAGCCGGCCGTCTTGCGTGCCAGCTCGGCGAAATATTTGGGATAAAACAGCCAGACCGGTTCGACCGGCAGTGTCGGCCGACGGTCGAGGCGGGACTTCAGCCGCAGCAGACCGCTCTCGACCGGATGACAGTTTTCCAGTTCGAACGATGCCTTGAACCACGTCATCGTGATCAAGACGTTGCCAAAACTGCGCAGCGCGGCGGCGCGTCGCATGACGCTTTCGCAGTGGTCGTAAGAATAATAGCGCTTCCACGACTCTTTATACGCGTAGGCCCATTCCTCCTTCGACATGCGGGGGTGTCCGCAGGTGATGTGATGGAGGTCGTATTTGTTGAGATCCGGGTCCATCCACACGCCGGCCCGGAACAGCTTCTGATGGTCCTCCGATCCCGGCAGCGGCGTCAGATAATGGATTTCAAGGACGTCGATCGGCAATTCTCTTTTGATGATCTCGAGATCGTTGAGGATCGATTCCGCGGTGTCAAAGGGAAATCCGGTAATGTAGCCGGCGTAAACCAGGATACCTGCCTTCTGCCACTCCAACAGCATCTTGCGGTATTCGGTGATCTTGTTCTGTTTTTTCTTCGCGGCCATGAGATTGGCCGGGTTGATGTTCTCCAGGCCGATATAGGTCTTCTTGACCCCCGCTCGCCAGCACTTTGCGATGAAGTTCGGTATTTTGTGGCACATCGTGTCCACTTGGATGATCAGGCTGAGGTCAAGCTTTTCGACCTCGCGCAGATGAATCAGGCGATCGAGAATGATCTCCCAGTCCTTGTTGCGCGCGAAATTGTCGTCCGTGATGAAAAATCGGAACACGCCTTGCGCCACATTGCTTCGGACGATGTTCTCGATGTCGTCCGGGGTGCGGCGGCGTGATTTGCGTCCCTGCACATTGATAATCGTGCAGAACGAGCATTGATACGGACAACCCCGCCCGGCATCGAAGCTTGTCGTGGCGCCTCCCGTGCGCTTGAGGCGTTCCCGCTCGAGCAGCGGCAGCGGCGCGCCGTCAATGCCCGGCAAGTCCTTCATATAATTGTAAAGCGGCTTGAGCCGTCCCGCATAAGCGTCTTGCAAGACCTCCTCGAGACGTCCTTCTGCTTCGCCGGCGAAGACCGACAGGCCCATCGCTTGAGCCTCGCGCAGCGACGGGTCGTCGCCGTCGATCATCGCGATCACGCCCGACATATGAAATCCGCCGATGGCTACTTTAATGCCCGCCTGGCGTAGCGGCCGCGCGATGTCGAGCGCGCGCGGCGTCTGGTTGGATTGCACACCCACGAGCAAGACCATCCCGTCATCCGCGGCCTTGATCAGGCCGGCGATGTGCTGTGGCCGAATCCGAGTGTTGGCTTCGTCAATCGCATGAATATCGATCTCGACGTCGTCGCCGAGCACGTGGCGTTCACCGCAATCTTTGGCAATGCCGTAGATGCAGGCCAGCGAATTCGATGGGATCGCGGAACGGAACCAGCGGATGGGATAACCGTCGTCGCAGTAATGCGTCGGCTTCACGAGCACCAGACAAAAGCGCCGCTTGGAAGCGGCGGACGCTGGCTTTAACGGCATGATACGCCCCTACAAAACGCATACGAAACTATCGGTCCAATCGCCATCAAATCAGATTTTTACCGGAGAAAGTGGAAAAATTTGACGCCGGAAGCGCGCCCGAATGTAGGCCAAGCAACAAAGTTGCGCGCTTCGGAGCGATTAGACCGGCGTCTTATCGAGTTCGGCCAGCAAATCATGCAGGTCGAGCGGGTGCGTGAACATCTGCAAGCCGCCGTCGGGCCGCTTCGGCCACATCTCCTTGGGCCGGTCCCAATAGAGCTCGACGCCGTTATCGTCCGGATCGCGCAGATAGAGCGCCTCGGAGACGCCATGGTCGCTGGCGCCTTCGAGCGGGATCTTGGCGACGATCAGCCGGCGCAGCGCGTCGGCGAGCAGCGGACGGGTCGGGTAGAGAATGGCGGTATGGTAAAGGCCGGTGGCGCCGGGAGGCGGCGGCGAGCCGCCCAGGCTCTCCCAGGTGTTCAAGCCCAGATGGTGATGGTAGCCGCCGGCCGAGATGAAGGCGGCGCCGGGCCGGCTGGTGGTCAGCGTGAAACCCAGCACGCCGCAATAGAAATCGAGCGCCCGCTGCAAATCGGCGACCTTCAGGTGCACATGCCCGATGCGCACGCCGGGGTCGATGGTGGGCATCCGCAGGGCTTCTTTCTCGATCTGGACGGGCTTGGTCATGGTGCTGTCCTTGGCGGCTATTCCTGGCTGGCTGGGCGGGCCTTCGATACCCACATGTATGACGCCCGCGCGGTAGGATAAAGTACCCGCTATGACCATAAAACCACTCCCGACCTCCATCGAGGCCACCCTCGACCTGCTGGCCAAGGCCGACTACATCGCCGACCGCTCGTTGGCGACGGTGCTTTACCTGGCGCTCCGCATGGGGCGGCCGTTGTTCGTCGAAGGCGAAGCCGGCGTCGGCAAGACCGAGATCGCCAAGGTGCTTAGCGCCACGCTGGGGCGCCGGCTGATCCGCCTGCAATGCTACGAGGGGCTCGATATTTCCTCCGCCGTCTACGAATGGAATTACGGCGCGCAGATGATCGCCATCCGGCTGGCGGAAGCGCAAGGCGAGGGCGACCGCGAACGCATCGAACATGACGTGTTCTCCGAGCGCTTCCTGATCAAACGGCCATTACTTCAGGCGCTCGATCCCGATCCGGCCGGGCCGCCGGTGCTGCTGATCGACGAGATCGACCGCGCCGACGAGGCCTTCGAGGCGTTTCTCTTGGAAGTGCTGGCCGATTTCCAGATCACCGTGCCAGAGCTCGGCACCGTCAAGGCTTTGCTGCCGCCGATCGTGCTGGTGACCTCCAACCGCACCCGTGAGGTGCACGACGCGCTCAAGCGCAGGTGTCTCTACCATTGGGTCGGCTATCCGAACGCCGAGCGCGAGCTGAAGATCCTACGCACCAAGGTACCGGGCATCGCCAAGAAACTCTCCGAGCAGGTGGTCGCCTTCGTGCAGGCGCTGCGCAAGGAAGACCTGTTCAAGTCGCCCGGCGTCGCCGAAACGCTCGATTGGGCCGGCGCGCTCACCGAGCTCGACGTGGTGGCGCTCGATCCGTCGACGGTGTCGGACACCCTCGGCGCGCTGCTCAAGTATCAGGACGACATCGCCCGGCTCGACGGCAGCAAGGTGAAGGCGCTGCTCGACGAGGCGAAGGCGGAGTTGCGGGCGGCGGAGTAGCTGTCATGGCCCAAGGTCAAGCCCAAGGCCGCCTGGCCGAAAACATCCTCTACTTCGCGCGCGCGCTGCGCGCCGCCGGCATTCCGGTCGGGCCCGGCGCCGTGCTCGATGCGCTGGAAGCAGTCAACGTCGCCCGCGTCGGCGACCGCGAGGATTTCTACTGGACGCTGCACGCGGTGTTCGTGAAGCGGCACGAGCAAACGATCTTGTTCGACCAGGCGTTCCGCATTTTCTTCCGCAAGCGCGGCTATATCGAAAAGCTGATCGCCTCCATGCTGCCTGAGGTGGCTACAACCGCTCCCAAAGCGCCGCCGCCGGGTGCGCAGCGCATCCAGGAGGCGCTGTTCGGCGGGATCAACGAGCGCGAGGACAAAGCGCAAGTCGAAATCGACGCGCGGCTGACCGTCTCCGACCGCGAGATTCTGCAGAAAAAAGATTTCGCGCAGATGAGCGCGGCCGAGATCGCCGCCGCCAAGCAGGCGATCGCGCGGCTGGCGCTGCCGCTCGACCTGCTGCGCACGCGGCGAATGGCGGCGAGCCGGCGCGGACATCTCATCGACATCCGCCGCACCTTGCGCGCCAGCATGAAAGCGGGCGGGGCGGTGATCGATCTCAAATATCTCGGCCCGCGCGAAAAGGAGCCGCCGATCGTGGCGCTCTTGGATATTTCCGGCTCCATGAGCCAATACACCCGGCTGTTCCTGCATTTCCTGCATGCCGTCACCGACGAGCGCAAGCGCGTCACCACCTTCCTGTTCGGCACACGGTTGACCAATGTCACCCGCGCCATCCGCCAGCGCGATCCCGACGAGGCGCTCGCAGCCTGTTCGGCACATGTGGTCGACTGGTCGGGTGGCACGCGCATCGCCACCTCGCTGCGCACCTTCAACAAGCAATGGTCGCGCCGCGTGCTCACGCAGGGCGCGGTGGTGCTGCTGATCAGCGACGGGCTCGAGCGCGACGCCGACGATACCTTAGCCTTCGAAATTGATCGGCTGCACCGTTCCTGCCGGCGGCTGATCTGGCTTAATCCGCTGCTGCGCTTCGAGGGCTTCGAGGCGCGCGCCAAGGGTGTGCGCACGATGCTGCCCTATGTTGATGAACTGCGGCCGATCCACAATTTAGAATCCATGGCCGAGCTGGTGCGTGCCCTGTCGCGCGCGCCGGCGAAGGACCACGATCCAAAGCTGTGGCTGCGGCACGTTGCCTGACGGAGAACCCATATGCTTTCGCGCGATGAAGACATTCTGAAAGCCGCCGAGGACTGGCGCAAAGCCGGGCGCGGCGTGGCGCTCGCCACCGTGGTGGAGACCTGGGGCTCGGCGCCGCGGTCGGTCGGCTCCAATCTGGTGATCGACAACGATGGAAATTTCCTCGGCAGCGTATCGGGCGGCTGCGTCGAGGGCGCGGTGGTGACCGAAGCCATGGACGTGATCGACAGCGGCAAGCCCAAGATGCTGGAATTCGGCGTCGCCGATGAGGCCGCGTGGAACGTCGGCCTGTCCTGCGGTGGCACCATCCGCGTTTATGTCGAGAAAGTGAGCTGAAGCGTGAAACTCGACATTCTGCACACGCTCAATGCCGAACGCGCCGCGCGGCGCGCAGTGGTGGTCGTCACCGATGTGGCGAACGGCGAACAGCGGCTGGTGAAGGCCACCGATGTGGCGCGCGACCCGCTCAAAGACGTGCTGGAAAAGCGCCTGCGCATGGCGAAAAGCGGCATGGAGGAGACCGCGCAGGGCCGCGTGTTTTTGACCGTGCACGTGCCGTCGCCGCAACTGGTCATCACCGGCGCGGTGCATATCAGCCAGACGCTGGCGCCGGTCGGGCAATTGCTCGGCTACGACGTGACCATCGTCGATCCGCGCACGGCGTTTGCGTCGATCGAACGCTTCCCCGACGTGAAGGTGATCGCGGAATGGCCGGACGTGGCGCTGCCGCCGCTCAATGTCGATCATTACACCGCCTTCGTCGCGCTCACGCACGATCCGAAGATCGACGACCCGGCGCTCAAACACGCGCTGGCGCGCGACTGTTTTTATATCGGTGCGCTCGGCTCCAAGAAGACCCATGCCAAGCGCGTGCAACGGCTGAAGGAAGCGGGGCTGAGCGACGCCGACATCGCGCGCATCCATGCCCCCATCGGTTTGCCCATCGGCGCGGTGTCGCCGGCCGAAATCGCTGTCGCCATCATGGGCGAGATCACGCAGCGGCTGCGCATGAAATCGGACAAGGCGGAGGCGGCATGAAGTTCGGCCCCGTCGCCCCGAGCGACGCGCTCGGCGCTACCGCGGTGCATTCGATCCGCCAGGGTGATCTCGTGCTCAAGAAGGGCACGCTGATCGGGCCGGCGGAAGTCGCCGCGCTCAAAGCCGCTGGCGTCAAGGACATCGTGGTGGCGCGGCTCGAGCCGGGCGACGTCTCGGAGGATCAGGCCGCCGCCGATATCGCATCGGCCGTGCAAGGCGAGGGCGTGCGCGCCGACCGCGCCTTCACCGGCCGCTGCAATCTGTTCGCCGAAACGTCCGGCGTGCTGGTGCTCGACAAGGACGCGATCGACCGGCTCAACCGCATCGACGAGGCGGTGACGGTGGCGACGCTGCCGGCGTTCAAGCCGGTGGTGGAAGGCGAGATGATCGCCACGGTGAAGATCATTCCGTTCGCGGTCGCTGGGACAGCTCGCGACCGGGCGGTGGCGGAAGCCGCGAAAGCTAAGCCCATCATTCGCGTGGTGCCCTACAAGGTACGCAAGATCGGCATTGTTTCGACGCTGTTGCCAGGGCTGTCTCCCAAAGTCGTCGAGAAGACCCTCAAGATCACCGCGACCCGCATTGCGCCTGCCGGCGCAACAATCGTCGCCGAGCGGCGCGTGCCACACGAGCAGGCGGCGCTGGCGCGCGCCATCGACGAGGTGCTGAAATTGGGCGCCGAGTTGGTGATCGTGTTCGGCGCTTCCGCCATTGCCGACCGGCGCGACGTGATCCCGGCGGCGGTCGAAGCGATCGGCGGCGTGATCGAACATTTCGGCATGCCGGTCGATCCCGGCAATCTGATGCTGATCGGCCGCCTGCGCGGGCAGGCGGTGATCGGCGCACCCGGCTGCGCGCGCAGCCCGAAGGAAAACGGCTTCGATTGGGTGCTGATGCGGTTGCTCGCCGGCTTACCGGTATCGCGCGAAGACATCACCGGCATGGGCGTCGGCGGCTTGCTGATGGAAATCGTCACGCGGCCGCAGCCGCGCACCGAGCCGGCGCCCGAAAAAGGCCGCCGCATCGCCGCTTTGGTGCTGGCGGCCGGGCGTTCCATCCGCATGGGCGCCATCAACAAGTTGATCGCCGAGATCGGCGGCAAGCCGCTGGTGCGCATCGCCGCCGAGCAGGCGCTGGCCTCGCGCGCCAAACCGGTGATCGTCGTCACCGGGCACGAGCACGAGCGCGTGGAGGCGGCGCTGGCCGGGCTTCCCGTTCGCTTTGTGAACAATCCCGATTATGCCGAAGGTCTCGGCACCTCGCTCAAGACCGGCATCGCCGCCGTGCCGGCGGATGCCGACGGCGTCATCGTCTGCCTCGGCGACATGCCGCAGGTCGATAGCCAGTTGATCGACAAACTGATCGCGGCCTTCGATCCCGAGCGCATCGCGCTGGTGGTGGTGCCGACCTTCGATGGCCGGCGCGGCAATCCGGTGGTGTGGTCGCGCCGCTTCTTCCACGACCTGATGTCGATCAATGGCGACATCGGCGCCCGCCACCTGATCGGCAGCTATGCCGAAGCGGTCGTCGAAGTGCCGGTCGCCGGCGAGGCGGCGCTCACCGACGTGGACACGCCCGAGTCGTTTTCCGCCGTCAAGGCCGAAATCGAACGCGCTTAAGACTCGAATCGTTGATCGCCGCCGCGACTCAGCCCCTATCTGGCGATGTGCCTGGTAAGGGAAGGGCGATGACGGACAGCATCACGCCGACGTTGCGCGCGCTTGTGGCCGCGACGCTGTTGCTCGCGACCGCGACGCTGATGCTGGTCGCCGTCAACACAGCGCGCGCGGCCGGCGCGCTGGCGATCGGCTCCTGCGGGGCGTTCGGTGAGGCTCACGATTTTGGCACCGTCGACGACGCGCGCAAAAGCGCGCTGGCGAAATGCCAAAACGATACCTGCCGGGTGGTGGCTGTCGCCAAACGTGGCTGTGCCGCCTTCGCGGTCGATTTCGCCAATGCCTGCGGCGCCCATGGCTCGGGCAAGGGGCTGCGGCTGGGCGTGAGCCAGAACGAGGCCTTGCGCTCCTGCTACAAGGACGGCGGCAAGGAATGCGTGATCCGTACCTTCTTCTGCGACGCCAAAGGCTGATCGCCGACCGCCAATGAGCGCTGTGTTTTTGAGTGGCGCGGCCCGCCAAATCCGCATTCACACGCCAACTAACTGATTTAATTGACATTATTGACGCTTGCGCCGCGCCTGGGTCGCCCTATATTATGACTGACCAGTCAGTCAGTCTATGTCATGACCATCGCGCACCCACGATCAGACCGCAAAGCGCCGCGCCGCCGGCGCGGGGCGACCCATCGTCCGGGGCCGCGCAGCGCCGCGCGCAAGGAACGCAGCGCCGCCCGCCGCGAGGCGATCCTGGCCGCCGCGCTCGATGAATTCTCCTCACGCGGCTTCGAGGCGGCGCGGCTCGACGACGTGGCCAAGCGCGCCGGCGTCGCCAAGGGCACCATCTATCTCTACTTCCGCGACAAGGAGAGCCTGTTCCAGGAGCTCATCCGCGCCATGCTCACACCTTTGGTCGGCACCATCGAGGCGTTGGGCGCGGCCGACGTGCCGATCAACGTATTGGCCGAGCGGTTAGTCGATGTGTTCGTGCGCGAGGTCTACGAGACGCGGCGCAAGGACGTTATTCGTCTGATGATTGCGGAAGGACGGCGGTTTCCCAAGCTCGCCGAATTCTATTACCGCGAGGTGCTCTCGCGCATCATCGCCGCCATGCGCGCCATTCTGCGCCGCGCCGCCGCCCGCGGCGAAGTGCCCGAGTCGCTGGCCGAATTCCCGCAAATCATCGTCGCGCCGGGCCTGGTCGCCATCATCTGGAGCGGATTGTTCGAACGTTTCGAGCCGCTCGACGTTCGCAAAATGATGAAGGCCCATGTCGAAATGTTGCTTGCACCGAGGAGAGCGCCATGAGAGCGAAACTTGCCGTCTGGTCGGCGATGGTGCTCGCCGGCCTCGCGCTCGCCGGCTGCGACAAGGGCAATGAGCGCCAGTTGCAGGGCTGGGTCGAAGCCGAGCTGGTCTTCATTAGTTCCGACGAGCAGGGCCGCGTCGAAAACCTGAAAGTGCGCGAGGGCGACCAGGTCAAGCAGGGCGATCTGCTGTTCGCCGTCGATGACGATCTGCAAAAGGCCGACCTGGTGGTGAAAAAAACCGCCGTGGTCAACGCGCAGCAGAACTTCGATCGCGCCAAAGAATTGCTGAAGACGGCGGCCGGCACGCAAAAGACCTACGACGATGCCGAGGCGGCGCTGCGCCAGGCCAAGGCCAATCTGGGCTGGTCGGAAACCCGCCTCGCGCGCCGCAATGCCTACAGCCCTGCCGACGGCACCATCCAGCAGGTCTATTACCGGCCGGGCGAAACCGTGTCGGCAGGAAAGCCGGTGCTGGCGCTGCTGCCGCCGCAGAATCTCAAATTCCGCTTCTTCGCGCCGCAGCCGCTGCTGCCGGAGATCAAATACGGCGAGACCGTCACGGTCTCCTGCGACGGCTGCGAGAAGGGGCTGACCGCGAAAGTGAGCTTCATCGCCCGCAGCGCGGAATACACCCCGCCGGTGATCTACAGCCTGGATGAGCGGGCCAAGCTGGTCTTTCTGATCGAGGCGCGGCCCGTTGAGCCGGAGAAATTCCGCGTCGGCCAGCCGGTGA
>Ga0209385_1000363_pt1 | contig 18215 bp, 14 predicted proteins | sample NGEPerB_FD_184506 | JGI IMG/M metagenome (GOLD analysis project Ga0209385, IMG submission 184506) | Arctic peat soil microbial communities from the Barrow Environmental Observatory site, Barrow, Alaska, USA - NGEE PermafrostAB12-B... | ecosystem: Environmental > Terrestrial > Soil > Wetlands >... | reverse complement strand
GCCGTGAGTAGCCCCCACAGCGCGCGTCGCCGGGCCGTGGGCGCGCGCCAGATCGCCAGCGCGAGAAGTGGCACGGTGGCGCCCGCGAGGAGCAGAGGCTGGAACCAGCCGAAGGAGACGAACGAGAAGGGCACGGGTTCCGAAGGAAGAGTCGTCGCGGCTCCGAGGGCGACGAGCGCCGTCGCCACGAGGCCCGCCACGGCGGCGGCCTCGCCGAGCGCGAGCGCGGCCCACAGGAACGAGAGGCCGGCCACGAGCACGGCCCCCTGCCACGTGAGGACGGCCAGAGCGATCGCGGCTCCGAAGGCGACGGCGCGTGCGAATCGCGCGTCGCCGCGCGCGGCCGCGGCCCACGCGCCGGCCGCGAGGACGAGAAGCAGGTTCAAAGCCTCGGCCACGTGATGATCGAAATGGCCGAAGCTGCCCCAGAGCACTGCGGCGGGGAGCGCGACATAGGCGGTTGTTGCGATCCGCGCGCGCCGTCGACCGAACGCCCGCCTCGCCACGGCGAAAAGGGGCACGATCTGGAGGGCGCCGAGGAGCGCGGGAAGAGTCGCCGCGACCCTCAGGACCTGTTCCGTCGTCGCCCCGCGCCCGAAGAGGACGCGCGCGGCGCCACCCGCGACGAGGTCGAACGCCGGAGGCCAGATGAAAACGCCACCGTCCGGATGGTTCAGGTACGGATCGCGATACGGGACGCGAGGGAAGTTCCGCGCGACCGAAACGGTCCGCCGGAGGTGCCCGTAGCAGTCAGGCGAAAGGAGACGCCAGCCGCGGGAGGTCGCAGCCGGGAACGGCGCGAGCCGCAGTGCGAGCGCTGCGAGGAACATGAGCAGCACGAACCGCCCGTCCCGCGAGAGGCCTCCGGAGCGCGCGCTCACCCCGAAGAGCGTAGCAGGGGTCGGCCCCCCTCCCCCCTACAATCGCCGGATGGTCGAGGGTCGCCGCGCGAGATTCTGGGCCGCCGTGCTCCTTCTCGCCTCGGCGGGCTCGGCGCTCGTCTTCGATCACACGCGCCTCGACAGCCCCACGATGGACGAACCGTTCCACACGCTGGCGGCGGCGGAATACGCGATCGCGGGTACGTACTACGCGAACCTCGAGCACCCACCGTTCGTGAAGCTCCTGTCGGGCTTCGCCATCCGGGCGGCCGGGGGGCGCGCGCCGAAGATGGACGTCCCGTTCTCCATGGCCTCGGCCGAGCAGCCCCGGCCCTTCAGCTTCAGCTCCCCTCTGCGCCCGGAGACGCTGTTCGCCGTCGCGCGTGCGCCGGTGACGGCGCTGTTCTTCCTTCTCGTCGTCGTCACCGGCTGGGCCGTGCGGTCGTGGGCCGGCGACCTCGCCGGGATTCTCGCGGCCGCGCTGCTCGCCTTCGAGCCGAACCTTCTTGCGCACGCGGGCGTCGTGCACACCGACCTCGCGGCCGCTCTCGGTTTCTTCGGCACGCTCGTTCTTGCCGCGCGCGCCCTCGAGCGCCGGTCGCTCGGTCTCTGGGCGGCCACGGGAGCGGCGCTCGGCGCGAGCCTCGCCGCGAAGTTCTCATGCGTCCTCCTCGTCCCCATGGTCGCGCTCCTCGCGCTGACAGGGCTCTTTCGGGAGCGCCGCGCGGCCGCTCGCGAGGGCCGCCGTCCCGATCTTCTCGAATGGAGCGGCCTTCTCCTTGCGGGCGCGACCTCTCTCGCGGTGCTCCTCGGAAGCTACGCGATCGCCATGCGGCACATGAGCGGCGCCGAGGCCGCCAAAGCGGTACGCCTTTTCCTCGTCTCGCGGCAGGTTCCGGAGGCGACCATCGATCGGATCATCGCGATCTCGCGGATCTCGAAGGAAGCCGGTCACTATGCGGCGGGCCTCGCGGGCATCGCCGTCCAGAACCGGACGGGCGGCGGCGTGAACTTCCTCAACGGAAAACTTTCCGTGGACGGATTCTGGGAGTACTTCTTCGTCGCCTTCGCGGTGAAGAGCACGCTCGCCACGCTCGCGGTCCTCGGAATCGCATGCGCCGTGGGCGCTCTTCGGAAGGTCCGGCCCGATCTCGTTCTTTTCACGCTCGTCCTCCCGCCGGTCTATCTCTTCCTGACCGGCATGGCGACGTCGTACAACATCGGGATCCGCCACATGCTGCCCGTTTACCCGTTGCTCCTCTCGGCGGCCGTGCTCGTTCTCTTCCGGTCTCTCTCCGCGCGCGCGGCGACCGCCATTCTCGCCGTCGCGGCCTCGGTGCAGCTCGTCGAGACCCTGCGCGTCCATCCCCATGAGCTCTCCTTCTTCAACGCCGCGGCGGGCGGGCCGTCGAACGGGGCCGCGTGGCTGAACGACTCGAACCTCGACTGGGGTCAGGACCTCGAACGTCTCGCGCGGCGGCTCGAGGCACGCGGAGAGGAAGGGCGCGCGACGATCGCGTATTTCGGCGGGGGGGACCCCGCGTACTACGCGCCGAAGGCGCGGATCTTCGAGGGCGCGCGCGACCCGCTTTCGCCGGGTCTCTACGCCGTGTCCGAGTTCATCCGCTGCTGCGGTCCGGAGGCGATGGCCTTCCACGGCGACCGTGCCGGCGCGAACGGCTTCGAACGCCTCCGCCGCGCCCTCGAGGAGCGCGGGACTCCGCTCCCGCGGGAAGGGATGGGATACTCCATCATCCTCTGGGAGCTGAAGGAAAAGAGCCCGTGAAGCTGTCCATCGTGATGCCGGCGTACAACGAGCGCCGCACGATCCGCGAGATCCTCGCGCGGGTTAACGCCGTGGACCTTGGACACCTCGAGCGCGAGATCGTGATCGTGGACGACGGCTCTCAGGACGGCACGCGGGACATCCTCAAAGAGCTCGACGGCCGGGACGGCGTCCGCGTTCTGCTGCAGCCGCGCAACATGGGGAAGGGGGCGGCCGTCTGGGCCGGCATGCGCGCCTCGACGGGCGATCTCGTCGTCATCCAGGACGCCGACCTCGAGTATGACCCGGAGGAATACCCGGTCCTACTCGGGCCCATTCTCGCGGGCAAGGCCGACGTCGTGTACGGATCCCGCTTTCTCGGCAGCCCCCACGGGCACCGAGTCCTCTATTTCTGGCACACCGTGGGCAACCGGCTGCTCACGCTCATGTCGAACGTCTTCACGGACCTGAACCTGTCCGACATGGAGACCTGCTACAAGGTCATGACGCGAGGCGTCGTGGACCGGCTGGACCTCAAGTCACAGCGCTTCGGCATCGAGCCCGAGATCACGTGCAAGGTGGCGCGCATGCGCGCCCGGATTTTCGAAGTCCCCATCTCGTACAGCGGACGTACGTACGAGGAAGGCAAGAAGATCGGCGCCAAGGACGCCTTCCAGGCCGTCTGGACGATTCTCAAGTACTTCCGCTGGGAAGCGCCCGACACCGACGTCGGGACGATCACGCTGCGCCGGATGGGAGAGCTATCGGTCTACAACCGCTGGCTTCACGACCGGATCGAGTCCTGGCTCGGGTCGCGCGTCCTCGAGGTTGGCTCGGGTGTGGGGAACCAGACGCGTTTTTTTGCCGACCGAGAGCGCGTCGTCGCGTCGGACATCGAGCCGCACTACGTGCGGGAGCTCCGCACGCGGTTCGAGAAACGGGGAAACATTCGCATCGCCTCGTTCCGGTTTCCGCTCATCCCGGAGGATCGCGCCGACCTCGAACAGGAGCGGATCGACTCGATCGTCTGCATGAATGTGCTCGAGCACATCGAGGATGACGCCGGCACACTCGTGGACTTCTGCCGCGTCCTGCAGCCGGGAGGGCACCTCGCCCTCCTCGTGCCCGCGCTGCCCGCCCTTTACGGCTCGCTCGACGAGAATCTGCGCCACTACCGCCGCTACGAGAAGGGTGCTCTCGCGACCCTCGTCGCACGCGCGGGCTTCGCGGTGGAATCAGTCCGATACCTGAACCGGCCCGGCGTTCTGGGCTGGTGGCTGAACTCGCGCGTTCTCAAGCGCCGTGTTCTTCCGAGACGACAGCTGGGCGCCTTCAAATGGATCATGCCGCTGCTCAAGACAGAGGAGAAGACGGAGCCGTCGTTCGGGATGTCGCTCCTCGTGCTGGCGCGGAAACCCTGAGCGGCGTGAAGAAAGAGGCTCCGCGCCTGGTCCCCGTTCTCGCCGTCGTCTTCGGCGCCGCTGCGCTCCGTTTCGCTCCGTTCCTGGCCGGGGGCACGCTGTACCGGCGCGACGCCGGCTTCTTCTTCGTCCCGTGGAGGCTCGTTCTCGCGAGATTCCTTCGGTCGGGCGAGGCGCCGCTCTGGAACGAGTGGATGTCGGCGGGGCGAGCCTTCGCGGCCGACCCGAATGCCGCCGTTTTCTGGCCCCTATCGCCGCTCCTCGTCGTCTTCTCGCCGACCGCCCTCGCGCTCGCGAACGTTCTTCTCGCCCTTCTCGTCTTCTTCTTCGCGCTCAGGCGCCTCGGGCTTTCGACGGTTGCATCCGGGCCCGGGACTCTCGTGCTTCTTTTTTCCGGCGTCTTCCAATCGCTGCCCGTGTACGCGACGACCTGCGCGGCCGCTCTTCCGGTTTCTCTCGCACTCGCCGAGGCCCCTCGCCTGTCCGCAGGCGACACGACCCTGCGCCGCCGCGCCTGCGCTCTTGCTGGGCTGGCCTTCGGCTTTTCGGCGCTCGGCGGCGAGCCCGCGGTGACGCTCATGGGCGCTGCGGCCTTCGTCGCCGTCGCGATCGGTGCGGGAAAGGGATCGCGCCCGCGCGCGGCCGCCACCGCGCTCTTCACGCTCGTGCTCGGGGCGGGGCTCGCGGCGATTCAAATTCTCCCGGCGGCCCTCGAAATGGCACGGTCCGCTCGTGGCGTCGGCATGCGGCTCGAGCACGGCGCTCTCTTCTGGTCCGTGCGCCCCGCGCGCGTCCTCACGCTTGTCGAGCCCCGGCTCACGGGAGATCCGGCCGGCAACGCGGCCTCGTTCTGGGGATCGGCCACGTTCGACGCGGGGAGTCCGTATTTCGAGGACCTCGCGCTCGGCCTCGTCCCCCTCCTTTTTGCAGCGGCCGCGTGGCGCGACCGCCGCGGGCGCGCGGCGCTGCTCCTCGCGTTCGCGGGAACAGGTCTGTCCTTCGGCCGGTTCCTGCCCGGCTATTCGTTTCTGGCGGCGGCCCTCCCAGTCATCCGGTATCCGGAGAAGTGGTGGCTGCTCGTGACGTTCGCGCTCTCGGCCGCGGCGGCGGTGGGGGTGGAGGCCGTCTTCTTCGGCGAGGCCGGGGTGCGGGCGCGGGCGCGAAGTACTTTGCTGAAGACGGCGGTGGGAATGGCTCTCGTCTGTGGCGCGTTTCTCGTTCTGGCGATCGGCGCAGAAGATTTTCTTAGAAGGGGCTTATGGGCCCTGGGGCTCGGCGCGGGCGAAGCTTCGGGCTCGGCCGTGGCGGCCGCCCTCAGGGTGCCGCTCCTCATGGCGACCGCGACGCTTCTCGTGTGCGCTGGCGCTCTTTCTCCCTCCCCATTCACCTTCGAAGAGAAACGGCGATACCCGTTACTCGTTGCTGGCATTCTTAGCGTGCTGTTCTTCGCCGACGCGGCCCGGCGTGTCGCCGGGACGTGCCCCGCGGGGCCCCCAGACCTCTACAGCCGCGAGACGCCCGCGGTTGCGCTCGTGCGCGAGCAGGCCGGGCACGGGCGCTTCTACGATGACGGCGCGGACGACGCCCCGACCGTCGCGCGAAGGACGCGCGAGGCGGGCGGCCTCGACCTGCTGCACCCCGCCACGGGCGTGGCTTTCGGCATCCGGTATGCGGGGGAGAACGACGTGGACCGCATGACGGCGGCCGCATCGGTGCGCTTCGCGCGAGACACCGCGGGCCTCGCATGGGGGGAGGAGAAGGTCGCGCGCCTGCGCCGGCTCGGGGTGGCAATCGTCCGAACGCCGGCGGCGCCCCCCGATCCCGCCGGCGTGGTCGAGGTGGGTCGCTTCGGCGGGGATCGGATCCTGCGCATCGGGGGGGCGCGCGAGGAGTTCGCGCTCCTGCCGACGGGAGGCGGACGCGTGACGGTGGGGGAACGCGGCGCGAACCTCACGCGCCTCGAGGTCCACGTCGCGCTTCCCGCCGCGGTCCTTGCCGTCTCGCGGACATTCGAACCAAACTGGCGTGCCCGCCTCGACGGGAAAGAGCTCGCGCTCCGTCCCGCGGACGGATTCCTGACGGCTGCGGACGTGCCGAAGGGAGACCACGAGATCGTGCTTCGGTACGAGAATCCCGCCTTCGGACCCGGAGGGGCGCTGTCCCTGGCATCGCTCCTGGCCGTCGCCCTTCTCGCGCTGCCGCCGAGCCGGCCATGAAAGCTCGACTCCGCGTTCACCTGCCGCTCGCGGGGGCGATCCTTCTCGCGCTCCTGCCGTTCCGTGACTTCCTGGGCTCCGGCGTGCCGGCGGGCCGCGACCTTCTCTTTTATTTCTTTCCGCTGAAGGCGCATCTCGTCGAGGCGGTGGTGCGCGGAGAGATGCCGTGGGTGGACCGTTTTCGATGGGGCGGGTCGCCGCTGCTCAGTTCGCCTTCGGCGGCGCCCTTCGACCCGGCGAATGTTCTCTTCGTGCTCCTTCCGCTCGGCGCGGCGATGAAGGCGTGGATTCTTCTCCATCTCGCCGTGGCCCTCGCGGGATTCGCCGCGTTCGCGCGGCGCCTCGGCCTCGAGCGCGCGCCGGCGGCCGTCGCCGGCCTCGTTTTCGCGCTGGGAGGAACGACGGTGTCGCTCGCCGCGTTTCCGCCCACGCTATCGGCCCTCTCGATCCTTCCGTGGTTTGCCGCATTCGTCTTCGACCTCGTGAGGGCGCCGGGAAGACGCACGACGGCGGCCGTCGTTGCTGCGGCCGCCCTGATTCTCCTCGCCACGTCGCCTGAATTCGTGTTCTTCGCCGTGTGCGTGGCCGTCGCGGTCTTCTTCTCGGCGCGCGGCGGTGGCGGGACGTGGCGACAAAAGGCACGCCCGCTGGCTTTCCTCGCGGCGAGTGCGCTTCTCGCCGCCGGCCTCGGCGCAATCTCACTCCTACCGGGGGCGGCCACGGCCGCACGCAGTATCCGGTCGCCGGGGGGCGGCATGGGCCCCGGAGCCGCGGCGATGAAGCCGCTCGTCGTGCCGCGACTTCTCGAGCTTCTCGTCGACGGGGCCGTCGCGGACTGGACGGTTGCGGCGTCCGCCCCGCGCGTTCCGGATTATCCGTATCTCCCCTCGCTGACCCCAGGCCGCGTCGCGTGGGCGCTCGTCCTCGCCGGGCTCCTTCGAAAGGGCCCCGGACGAATCGCGGCAGCGGTGCTTGCACTTTTAGGAACTCTTCTCGCACTCGGCGCTGCGACGCCGGTTTTCGGCCTCGCGGCGGGCGCGCTCCCGCCTCTCGGTTGGATCCGGTACCCGGAGAAGCACATGATTCTCGCGGGCTTCGGCCTCGCCTGGCTCGCCGCGCTCGGGCTCTCCCGGCTCGCCCTGGCCATCTCGCCGCGCGGTCTGACGATCGTCCTGCCGCTTCTCGCCCTCGCCATTTTCCTGGACCGGGAAGAAATGGCGCGTCGCCTCTCGCCTGTCGAGGACGCAGCCGTGCTGACGCAGCGGCCGCCTCTCCTCGCGGGGCTGCCAGAGGCCTCCGGCGACGCGCCGCCACCGCGTCTCTTTTTCAACGATGCCTACAAGCCCGCTCCGGTTTACGACACGCGCGACATCGGGGCCGCGAGCCGGGTCGGGTGCGAGACTCTCCTCCCCGCGTACGCGTCGCTCTTCGGCGTCGGCTATCAATTCGAGGTCGACTACGACCTGTCGCTTTCGGCGGAGGCGTTCGAGTGGACGCGGCTTCTGTCGCGGGCCGTTCCGGAGACACCCTCGCTCGCTCTGCGTTTCGTCAGGGGGGCCGGCGTGTCGGCGATCGTCAAGAGTGACCAGGGAGCAGATGGACGCTACCGCCCGCATCTCATGCGGATCGGGAACTCGCTCCCGCCGTACCGGTTCGCGGCGCACGTCGTCGCGTCCGCCGACGCGCGCGCGGTCTTCGCGCGGCTTCTCGAGGACGGCTTTTCCGCCGACACGGCGTACGTCGACGCCGCGCTGCCGGGCCTTCCCGTCTCTCCCGCGGCCGGCTGGATCCTTTCCGCGGCCGACCGGCCTTCGGGACTTTTCCTCGACGTCGAGGTCGACGGCCCGGCTCCGGGCTTCCTCATGCTCTACCGCCTGCGGGAAGCCGTCGAAGAAGCGACGCTCGACGGCCGTCCGGTTCCGGTCTCGCAAGTGGCGTTCGGATTCGCGGGCCTTCCGGTGCCGCCGGGGCGCCATGCTTTGCGATTGCGGCCCGACACGCGCTGGGTGAAGATCGGGGCGTTGATCTCCGCCGTCACGGCGCTCACGCTCGCCGCCGCCCTGCTTGCCCCGCGGTGCCGCACCGCGTCCGGGAGCGTATGAGCCTGGGGCCGGCCGCTCGCCGCCGCGTCGCCTTGTACGGTGGAGCGGCAGTTTTCGCCGCGCTCGCGCTGTGGGCGATTCCGGCGGTCCTGTCGCGGCTCATGCCCGGCGTACCGGTACGCCAGATGGACGTCGAGGCCGACGCGGCGATGCAGACCGAGGCCGTGAAGCTCCTCCGGGATTACGTGCGCATCGACACGTCGAATCCGCCGGGGCTCACACGTCCCGCGATCGAGTTTCTCGCCAGGATCCTCGACTGCGAGGGGATTCCCGTGACGGTGACGGGCGCCGACCCCGAGCGCCCGATTCTCGTGGCGCGCCTCAAGGGCCGAACCTCCGAGGGAGCGCTCGCGCTCTACGGCCACGCGGACGTCGTTCCGGCCGGAGATCTGGCGACGTGGAAGAAGCCGCCCTTCGCGGCCGAGCGCGGCGATGGCAGCGCGCATGACCACCTCTATGGCCGGGGAACGCTCGACATGAAAGGGCAGACGATCGCGAACGTCCTCGCACTCGCGTCTCTCGTGCGCGCGGGCATCGTTCCGCTCCGCGACATCGTGTTCGTTGTGGAGTCAGGAGAGGAAACCTACGACGAGAGCCTCGGGATGGAGTGGCTGCTGGACCATCGCCCCGACCTTCTCCTCGGCGTGACGGACGTGTTCAACGAGGGCGGCGTCAACGAGGTCAAGACCCAGCGAATCGAACGCTTCGGCATCGAGGTCATGCAGAAGGCGATCCTCTCGGTGGACGTTCTGTCCAAGGAGCGGAAGCCGCTCGAGGATTTTGGCGCATTCCTGAAGGCCGAGGAAGCGAATACGCCGATACGCCTGGTGCCCGCCGTGCGAGAGTTCCTGCGCTTCATCGCGCCCTCGCGCTCGGACGTTTGGGGCCGCCGCATGATGGGCGACGCGGAAAAGCTCGGCCCCGGTACGGAGTTCTGGCAATACGTTCCCGAGGTTTACCGCTCGCTCCTCAAGGACAGCATTTACCTGGGCGCGATCGAGAAGGACGCGGAAGGCTTCTCCGGGCGCCTGGTCATGACCTTCCTGCCCGGGAGCCCGGTCGCCGCCGCTCGTGCCCGGGTCGACGGCTGGATGCGTGACTTCAAGCTCCACCTGCACGTCGTCATTGCGACCGCGGACTGCGTGCCGAGCCCTGCAGAAGGGCGCGCCTATCAGGCCGTGGCCGATGTGTTCGGCCTGGACCCGGATCACGCCCCGGTCGGGCCTTACATTCTGAGCAGCCAGTACACGTCGTCGGAGGGCCTTCGCGCGCGCGGCCTTCGCGCCTACGGCGTGTCGCCGTTCGCCGTGAGCATCTACGACGCGATGACGATTCATCACGAGAACGAGCGCATTTCCCTGCCGTTCTTCGTCGACGGGATCGAGCGGATGAGACGCATCCTTTTCGAGTTCGCGACCGCGCCCTGAGCGGGCCGGCTGCTACACTTCGGAGCTCGGGGTCGCTGGCACGCTCCTCGCGTCATCGAGGCACCCCGTGCCGGCCCGGCCGGGCATCCCGTTCAGGAGTACCGATGAAAGTCTCGTTCGTTTTCTTCGCGGGCCTGGCGCTCGCGGCGCTTCCGGCGGCCGCGCAGGTGCAGGTGCAGACGACGCAGGTCGGACCCACGCCCGGAGCGAATGCATCCGGCACCGGCGCACCGGCCCCGCAGCCCACGCCGCCACCCTGCCCCGGCATGGCCGGGCTCGAGATCGGCCAGACCCGTACGTTCTCGTTCGAGCGCATGGCGCTCCACGAGCCGGCGAAAAAGACGGTCACGCGCGACCTCAAGGTCGTGCACACGCCGGAGGGACGCCCGTGGACGGTCGACGTCACGTACGCTTCCGACGCGCTCGACGCGAAAGTCGTCGCGCTTCACTACCTGCTCGACCCGCCGTCGGGCCTTTATGAGGGCATCCTCGAGAGGTATGGCAAGGGAACGCCGGTCGCGTCCGACCCGGGCGTGTCGTCGTGGGCCGTTCCGTTCTGCGTCGGAGCGACGAAGGGCGTACGCCTGCGTTACCGGACAGGGATGTCGGACAAGCAACGCCGCGTGGAGGAGCTCTGGGTGGAGCCCCTGACGGCGAGAAACGCCACGGCCAGGAAGCGCTAACCGGTCTTTACCGCACGATGAGGCGCGCTCTCTCGGTGCTTCTCGCCGCGGCTCTCGCGGCGGCGGTGCTCGCCCTCGCCGCGCTCGGATTTCTCGTCGAAAAGAATCTCCCGGATCTTTCTTTCCCGAGGATTCCGGGCCTCGAGGCGAAGGTCTCCGTTTCGTTCGACGACCGCGGCGTTGCCACCGTGGCGGCCGGGAGCGTCGGAGATGCCCTCCGCGCTCAGGGGTATCTGACGGCGCGCGAACGGCTGTTCCAGATGGAGCTTCAGCGCCGCGCCTCCGGCGGCGAGCTGGCCGAGATCTTCGGAAAGGTCGCTCTGCCGTCGGATCGCCTGCACCGGATCTACGGGTTTTCCCGCGTGGCCGACGCGGCGGTCCCGCTCCTGCCCGCGGCGGAGCGCGCGGACGTTCAGGCGTTGACGGACGGCATCAACGCGTTCGTCGAGACCCACGCGGGCCGATGGGGACTGGAGTTCGCCCTGCTGCGCCTCGCGCCGCGCCGGTACACGCCCGCTGATGCGCTGCGCGTTCTGCTCCTCATGTGCGAGGACCTCTCGTCTTCCTGGCGCAAGGAGCTGGCCGCCGAACGGCTGCTCAGGCGGCCGGCCGCGGTGCGGCGGTTCCTGACCTCGCCGTTCACGGCCGACGACCTCGTCCTCGTTCCGGACGCCACGAAACCCGAACTGCCCCCGGTGCCGGGGCTGGAAGGCGCGGCCGCGGCCGCAGCCCTCGGTCTCGCACTGTCGAACGCGTCCGAGGAGGTCCCCGGCTCGAACGGCTGGGTCGTCTCCGGCGCCCTCACGAAAAGCGGCAAGCCGATTCTCGCGAACGACCCGCACCTCGGCCTGAACATGCCGGGAATCTGGCTGCCCATGCGGTTCGTCATCGGCGGGCATCTCGTCGAGGGCGTGACCTTGCCCGGGCTGCCCGGCGTCACCCTGGGGCGGAGTGAACGAGTCGCGTGGGGATTCACGAACCTCTACGCCGACGTCGAGGACCTCTACCGCGAAACGATCGTGAACGGCAACGCGAAGCGCGGTTCGGGGTGGGAAACGGTTCGCGAACGGGAAGAGATGATCCCGGTGCGCGGGGCGGCGGGAGAGCGCGTCATCGTCCGCGAGACGTCGCACGGCCCGCTCGTGTCCGGGAACCTCGCGTTGAAGTGGGTCGCGCTCGACCCCGCCAATCTGCGCCTTCCCTCGACGAAAATCATGCAGGCCGTCGATTCCGCGGGCATGAAAAGAGCCCTCGACGAATTCCTCGAGCCCGCGCAGAACGTCGTCTGGGCTGATGCGGCGGGCAACATCGGCTGGCGCGCGACCGGCCTCGTCCCGGTGAGGCGGCCGGGCACGGACGGAAGCGTGCCCTACGACGGATCGGACGATTCGAACGACTGGCGGGGCTTCGTGCAGCAGGCGGAGATGCCGCGGGTCGAAAATCCAGCGGGAGGCTTCCTTGCCACCGCGAACCAGCGCGTCGCGGGGACGAGCTGGCCCCACGCGCTCGGGTCCGACTGGCCCTCGCCCGCGCGCGCGCGACGCATCGCCTCGCTCCTCGAGGCAGGGGTGCGCGACGGACGCAAGCTCGACCGTGCCGCCGCCGAGGCGATCCAGCTCGACACGGCTTCGCCCGTCCTCGCGGCCACGATGGAGGCCCTCGCGCCGCTCTTGCCCCCGGAATGGGCCGCGCGCTTCCGCGGATGGGACGGAGGCGCCGACGCGGCGTCGACAGCTTTTCTGGTCGCGCGCGCCTTCCGCCGCAAGCTCGGCGAGCACGTCCTCGCGGCATGGCGCATCCCGCCCGAGATCGGTCTTGCGGAGTACCGGGTCCTGGATCTCGCCCGGGCGGACGACGCCGCGTTCCGGCGCGCCGGCCTCGGCGCGAAGGCGGCGCTCGTCGGCCGGGCCTTCGACGAGGCGCTCGCCGACCTAGCCGCGAGAGACGGCAAAGACCTCGCGCGTTCCCGTTGGGGCGAGGCGAACCGGCTCGACGTTCGGCATCCTCTCGGCCGGGTGCCGGGTCTCTCCTGGCTTTTCGATCCGCCGTCGTTTCCGCAGTCGGGCGCAACCGGAGTGGTGAGGGTCGCCTCCGGCACGTTCGGACAGTCCATGCGTTTCATCGTGGACTGGGGAGCGCCGGAGGAGGCGACGCTCGTGATTCCCTTCGGTGTCTCGGGGCACGTGGGCTCGCCACATCGCCTCGACCAGCTCCCTTTCTGGCGCGACGGCGATCCGTCGGGCCTGGCGACGCGCCTTTCGCGGCCCGCGCGCGAGAAGGGCGTCCTGACGCCTTGAGATTCGCCGTCTTCGCCGTGGTCGCGCTGGCGGTTTCTCCGGCGCCCCCGCCTCCGCGCTCCGCGGGGTTGACGGTCACGGCCTCGTCCGCGACACCCCGGCAGGGCGGCATCGTCGCGATCACGGTCCGAAGCGGCCGCCCGCTGCCTGAGCTCGTGCTCGCCGACGGCGACATCCGCTCTCGGCTCGAGCGCGGGGCGGACGGCACCGTCTTCCGCGGCCTTTACGGGCTGGACCTCGCGGCCTCGACCGGCCCGCGCCGCGTCTCTTTCGAGACTCCCGACGGCGCGACGCCGCTCGCCTGGTCCTTCCACGTGGCCTCTGGCCGCTTCCGGGTCCAGCGCCTCTCGGTCGATCCGCGCTACGTGGAGGTGCCTAAAGAGGAGCTGGAGCGCGTGAAGGCCGATCAGGCCCGCGTCGCGGAGGCGTACCGCCGCGGTTCGGCCGTCCGCCTCTGGACTTCGTTCGCGCGGCCTCTCGAGGCGCGCTCGAACGGCAATTTCGGCGCGCCCCGAATCTACAACGAAGAGACGCGGAGCGTTCATGCGGGGCTCGACCTCGCCGCCGCGGAAGGCACGCCGGTCGCGGCCGCCGGGGACGGGCGCGTCGTTCTCGCGGGAGATCTCTACTTCAGCGGCGGCACGGTGCTCCTCGACCATGGAGCCGGCCTTTTCACGCAGTATTTCCACCTCTCTCGCATCGACGTGAAGGAGGGAGATGCCGTCGTGAAGGGGGCACGCCTCGGCGCGTCGGGACACACGGGCCGCGTCACGGGCCCTCACCTGCACTGGGGCGCGAGGCTCCTCGGGGCGCGCGTGAACCCCGAGGACCTTCTCGCGCTTCCTGCGTGGCCCCTTCCCGGCGCGGGCGCGGCTCGTTGAACTAGACTTCCCGCATGAGCGTCTCGATGACCGGCCGACTGACCTCTCCCACGTCCACTGAGCTCAACCACGGCCCGTCCGGAGCGCTTCTCGAGACCACGGCGCCGAAGGACAACGGGGGCGATGGAAGCCGCTTCTCGCCCACGGACCTCTGCGCCGCCTCGCTGGCCGCGTGCGCCGCGACGACCCTGAGCCTCTACGCGACGCGCAGTGGGATTCCGCTGACCGGCATCACGTTCGAGATCGAAAAGCACATGACGGCCGAGCCTCCGCGGCGCATCGCGAAGCTCGTGGTGCGTTTTCGTGTCTCGTCCCCGTGCGGCGACGAGGACTTAAAGAAGCTCGTCAACGCAGGCAAGACCTGTCCCGTGAGGCGCTCGCTGCACCCCGACGTGCTCGTCGAGGACGTCTGGGAGCGGGGCTGAACGCCGCAACGAGGCAGCCCGGCACCGTGGTTCTCGATCTCGAGTGAGCCAGCCGACCTCAAGGAAAGGAGCCCGTCTCTCTCAGGGGAAATCGCTCGGCTTCGATGTCGTAGCCGGCGGCTTCCCACGCATCGAGCCCGCCTTCGAGCGGGCGCACGAGCGTGAACCCGCGGTCCATGAGGAGGCGCGCCACACGGGCCGCCGACGCTTCATTCGGTCACGTGCAGTAGAGGACGATCTCCTGATCGGTCAGTAGGTGTGAGACCTTGTCGTCCAGCTCGAGGATGTCGGCGACGATCGCGCCGGGGATGCGCCGCGGGTCGCGCGCACGCGCGTTGTTCGAGCGCACGTCGACGATCACAGGGGCCTTGCCTTCGTCCATGAGGCGGCGCAGGTCTGCCGCGCGGATGCGCGCCATGCGCAGGACCCTGTAGAAGCGCCGCCGCTGCATCCACTTGACGGCGATGTAGAGCAGGAGCGCGCCCCCGAGGAGAACGAGCGCGCCGCCGCCGAGGCTCGTGAGGGTGGAAAGCGCCATTTCGATCGCGCCGTGGAAGAGGACGCCGAGCGCAAGAGCACTTCCCGACCAGAGCAGCGCGCCTCCCGCCGTGAACAGGAGGAAGCGGTGAAGAGGCGCTCTCGCTGCACCCGCGAGAGGAGGCGCGACGGTGGAATACCCGGGGACGAACTTCGCGAAGAGAAGCGACGCGAGGCCGTACGTGTCGAAAAGGCCCTCGGTCTGTCGCACGCAGGAGTCGGGGGAAAGCGACATCTTGCAGAGCGTCTTGAGGATCTTCTGTCCATAGCGCCGGCCGAGGAGGAACCAGACCGTGTCGGCCGCGACCGTCGCGACCAACACGGCGGCGAGGAGCTTCCCGAACGGCAGCTTGCCGTCCGACGCGAGCGCGCCCGCCACGAGAAGCGTCGGGACCGCGGGAACCGGGATGCCGAGCTGCTCGAGGAGAACGTTCAGGAAGACGAACCCGACGCCGTGCTTCAGGACGAGGCCCGTGAGCTCGTTCACGTCAGCTCACGCCCGTCGACGAAGACGAGACGGACGCCGGGTCGACGCCGAGGCGCGCGAGGGCGCGCTCCCAGAGCCCTTCGACGTCGTGAGTGAAGACGAGCCCGGGTTCCCACGGGAGGACGAGCCATGTCCCTTCCTCCATCTCGCTCTCGAGCTGGTCCGCCGCCCAGCCCGAGTAGCCGAGGATGAGGAGGCCGGCTGTGCCGGATGCCGGCGGCGCGGCGAAGAGCTTCGGGAGAATCTCTGCGGCGACCGAGACGCGCAGGCCGGGCGCCATCTCGACGGACTCGACGCCTGGCATTTCGTCGCCGAAAAGCGCGACGAGGCCGTTCGTGAAAATGGGACCCCCGACGCGCAGCGGCGTTTCCGGGTGGATCGCGGTGTCGAGGGGCGGGGCGAGAAGCGAGACGGCGGGCTCGCCGAGGAGCCGGTTCACGACCCAGCCGAGCGCCCCCTCGCGCGTGTGATGGCCCATGACCACGACCGTCTTTTGGAAGTTCGGATCGAGCATCACGGGCGCGGCTAGCAGCAGGTATGGCGTCGTCAGGGTCTCGACCACGCCCGAAGACTAGCGCGGCGGGCCGTCCCGCCCCAAGCGGCGCGTCAGGTCGCGAACGCCCGCCACGCCGAGCGCGCGACCCGGGCGATCGTCTCGTCGCGGGCCGGGGCGTCACGACCGCCCCGCACGAAGACGGCGAGGATGAGATGCGTTCCGTCCGGCAGCGTGAGGATCCCCGCGTCGTTCGAGCAGCTCCCGACGGTCCCGGTCTTGTCGCGGACGTCCGTGCCCTTCGGGAAGCCCGCCCGCAGCCGGCGGTCGCCCGTCGCGCACCGGCGCATCGCGTCGAGGATGCGGTCCGTCGAGGCGCGCGAGACCAGCTCGCCGCGGAAGAGGCGCGCGAGGAGAGCCGCGATCGCATCCGGGCTCGCGCCGTTCTCAGCGCCGCTCTCGAACGCGGCGAGATCCTTCACCATTGCCGCACCCATGCCCTTCTCGTCTAGGGAGATGCGGACACCGGCGACGCCGCGCGACACGAGATCCCTCTCGACCGCGCGCGGCCCGCCGAGGAGCGCACAGAGCTTGTCGGCCGCGGTGTTGTCGCTGTGGACGAGCATGACGTCCACCATCCGTCCGACCGCAACGCGCATCCCGGGCTTCCACTCGTCGTCCAGGGGCCCGAATTTGCGGCGGTCCGATTCCCGGATCTCGACCTCCTTGTCGAGGCGGAGTGCCGCCTTCTCGACGGCACCGAGGACCGCGATCGCGACGGGGACCTTGAAGACGCTCGCCATCTGGAAGCGCTCGCCCCCTCGGAACGAGGCGCGCCGCCCGGACTCGAGGTGAAGGGCGGAGACGCCGACGACGGCGCCGGGGCCGGCGGTCTTCTCCGCCTCCTGCGCGGCCCGGGCGATCGCAGCGCTGGCGGGGTCCGGCGCCGCCTCTCCGGCGGCGGCGGCGAGGGCGGCGAGAGCAATTGGCAGGACGACGTTCAAGCAGGCATCTCCGAAGAGAATTTTTCTCAGAAGGTGAATATCAGGTGCGGTTGCGTATTGGGCCGAAGCTGGCCCTGAGTTGTCATAGCGCGCCAGGCTGCGATTTCGTGATCCACAGAATCTGGCCCGTATGCGTCGAGAAGTGCTCCACAACGTGGTAGATCGCCTTCAGTACTGTCGTGTCGTGGCCCTGGATTTCGCGTGGCTCGGTCAGATCAGCTTCCGTCAAGCTCGCCAGCACCGCATCCGCTTCGTCCAGAACCGTTCGCAATCGGGCAAGAAGCTGTTCTTTCGGGATCGATTTGCGCTCGTCGAATTCCAGCTGCCGGTTGCGCTCGTTGGGCTGCTGCCCGACCCCGCCAACGATCCACTGTCGGACGTTGCCCGAGAGATGCAGCATCAGGTTCCCGATGCTGTTGGAAGCCTCGTTCGGTCGCCACCAAACTTGAGCGTCGGTCAACGGCGCAACCGACCTTTCAATCGCGGTCAGATAGGCACCCCGTAGGTATTGTCGGGATTCACCCAAGAAGGCCCGTGAAACGTCCGTCATGTTCTTCGCCTCGTTCATCCCGCGCGCCGGCCCTGAAAGATCGAGGTGCCCTCCGTTAGAGCCCGACGAGCTCTAGTCCTCGAGGTACGTGTACTGCGAGAGGACCTGCTCGAAGTCCTTCGCGATCGCCTTGGCCTCGGGCTCCTTGACCTTCTTGCGCTCGGTGGCACGGCGAAGCTGGCGCCAGATGCCGTCGAGGAGCTCGTCGCGGTCGTAGTTCATGTACGAGAGGACGCGCTCGCACGACTCGCCCGGGAGGACGTCCTGGATGCGCGTGCGGCCCTCCTCGTCCACGCTTGCGAGCACCTCGTGCGCCTCGCCGAAGAGGTTGTGGAGATCGCCGAGAACGTCCTGATACGCCCCGACGAGGCAGAAGCCGATGTAATAGGGCGTGCCCTTCCGGAATTCGTGGAGAGGCAGCGCTTCCTTGATGTCCCTGAGGTCGATGAACTTCTCGATCTTGCCGTCCGAGTCGCACGTGATGTCCGCGAGCGTGCCCTTTTCGGTCGGCCTTTCCCGCAGCCGGTGGATCGGCAGGATGGGGAAGAGCTGGTCGATCGCCCAGACGTCCGGCAGCGACTGGAAGACCGACATGTTCATGACGTACTTGTCGGCCAGCATGACCTCGAGCTGCTCGAACTCCTCGGGGACGTCCTTGAGCGTGTGGAGGTACCGGCGGATGCGCTCGCAGATGTTCCAGTACAGGATCTCGCCTTTGCTCCGGTCCTCGAGCGACACGTAGCCGAGGTTGAAGAGGGTGAACAGTTCTTCCTTGTACTGGAGCGAGTCGTGGTAGCTCTCGCGCACGTTCTTCGCCGTGACGCCCTGCCAGACGTCGTACATCTCGCGCACGACGTGGTTCTCGTCGCCGTCGAGCTTCACGGTGCGGCCCTGCTCGATGCGGTCCGCCACGTCGAGGACGTTCGTCACGAGAACCGAGTGATACGCCGTGATCGCCCGGCCCGACTCCGTGACGAGCGTCGGGACCGGAACCTTCTCCTCGTCGCAGATCGACTTGATCGTGTAGACGATGTCGTTCGCGTACT
>Ga0209385_1000362_pt1 | contig 18224 bp, 15 predicted proteins | sample NGEPerB_FD_184506 | JGI IMG/M metagenome (GOLD analysis project Ga0209385, IMG submission 184506) | Arctic peat soil microbial communities from the Barrow Environmental Observatory site, Barrow, Alaska, USA - NGEE PermafrostAB12-B... | ecosystem: Environmental > Terrestrial > Soil > Wetlands >... | reverse complement strand
ACAGGACCTCGATTCGCTCGACGGCATAGAGCGGCACGTCGAAGTCCGCCGAGAGATGACCGCTCTCTGGATCCGTCGCGGGCTGCCCGTCGACGAGGAGAAGCGTGCCGTTGAAATCCGAACCCCGGATTCCGATGTCCGCCTGAGTCCCGTTCAGGCCGCGCCGCCTCACGTCGACCCCGGCGATGGTCATGAGCACGTCGGGCAGTGCGCGGACTCCCGGCATCGCGGCGATCTCCTCACGCGTGATGACGCGGACGGTCGCAGAGGCCGGCGCCTCGTCGAGACGCGTCGCCACGACGGCGACCCCCTGCTTCACGTGCGGAGCGGCGGCCGGGTCGGAAGCGGGCACGTCCTGTCCGGAAAGCGGCCCCGCGAGTGCCAAGGCCGTGAGTGTGAGAGGGAAGAGCGGCCTCACCGGCGGGAGGATAGCCGAGAGGATAGCGGAAGCCTCCGCGGGTTAAAGTCGCCCGTCCATGGACACACTGACGCACGGCCTCGCGGGCGCCCTTCTCGCCCGCTCCCTCCCGTCCACGGGAAACGAATATCTCGACCGCACGCTCGCGAGGCGCGAGGCGTGGGTGGGGTTCCTTGCGGCCATGTTCCCCGATGCCGACGTGTTCGTGTCGCCCTTCTCCGCCGAGTTCTACATCACCCAGCACCGCGCACTCACGCATTCGTTCGTGATGCTTCCGGTCTGGATCGTCGCGCTCACGGCTCTCGCGGCGCTCCGGCTCTCGCCCGGACTCGGCCCGCCCGGTGCCACCGCCCGTCGCGCGGCCGTGTGGCGCCTTGGCGCTGTCGTCGCGCTGAGTCTCGTGTCGCACATTCTCCTCGACTGGATCACGTCATGGGGGACGATGCTCCTCTCACCGTTGTCGTGGACCCGGTACATGCTCGACTGGACGTTCATCGTCGATTTGGCGCTGTCGGGTCTCCTCGCGCTCGGCCTCGTCGGTGTCCGCGTCGTCTCGAGGGGTTCGTTCCCGCGCTCCCGAAACGCGGCGCGCGCGGGCCTCCTCGCGGCGGCGGCGTATGTGGGACTGTGTGCGGTCCGCCATGGTGAAGCTCTCCGCCTTGCGGGGGCCCTCGGGACCGAGTCCGCGCGTCGAGCCGCCATTCCCCAGCCGGGATCGCCGGACCGCTGGCTCCTCCTTTCGGATGACGGGCCTGCCGTGACGGCCGCGTTCGTGGATCTCGGCAAGCGCGGCCGGGAGGGCGCGCGCGCGCCGGATGCCGAGGAGCTCGCGCGCACGGGGTTCCGGAGCGGTCTCCTGAATCTCTTCCGTCACCTGGGCGCCGTCTACCGTTCGCGCGACGACCTCGCACCCCGCGTGATCGGGAAGGCGAACGGCCCGTTCGCCGAGCGCGCTCTCGATAGCGGCATCGCCGGCGTGTTCGGCCGCTTCGCCCGGTTTCCGGCCGCGCGCGAGGAGGCGAAAGGCGGCAACGTGGAGGTCCTCCTGAGGGACGTGCGCTTCGGCTACCTCTCGAACGAGGTCGACCCGTTTTCGTACATCGTCCGCTACTCGGCAGACGGGACCGTCCTCTTCGCTGGGTTTCCGTCGCCACGCTGGAGCCACACCGCTAAGGGCGGCCCCACCCACGTGGCACGGTAGGAGGCTCACGGAGGTTCACGATGACCCGCCATCCCGTTCTCTTCGTCGGTCACGGCTCGCCCATGAACGCGATCGAGGACAACGTCTTCAGCCGCAGCCACGCAGCGCTCGCGCGCCTCGTCCCGCGCCCCCGCGCGATCCTCGCCGTGTCCGCGCACTGGGAATCGGACGGCACGTTCACGACCCTCGACGACCCGCCGGCGACGATCCACGACTTCGGCGGCTTCCCGCCCCAGCTCTACGCGATGCGGTACCCGGCTCCCGGCGACCCCGTGCTTGCCCGGCGGGCCGCGGCGCTCACGGGCGGCTCTGCGGCGGACGGCCGCGGCCTCGACCACGGGACGTGGTCCATCCTGCACCGGATGTACCCGGCCGCGAACGTGCCCGTCGTGCAACTCTCGCTCGACGTCCGCGCGACCGCCGGCGAGCACCTCGCGCTCGGCCGCACGCTCGCGCCGCTGCGCGACGAGGGCGTGCTGATCCTCGGAAGCGGCAACCTCACGCACGACCTGAGGGACGCCTTTGGCAGGATGCGTCGCGGCGACGCCTCGACGCCCGACTGGGCGGCGCGCTTCGACGCGGACGTCGCGCGGGCCCTCGTGGAGCGCGACGAGAAGTGGCTCGTCCAGGCCCTCGACACGCCCGACGGCCGCCGCGCGCACCCGACGGCCGAGCACTGGCTCCCGATCCTCTATGCCTTCGGCGCCTCGGACGGAAGGGGCACGGCGAGCTTTCCGCTCACGGGCTTCGACCTCGGCTCGCTGTCGATGCGCTGCGTCCTCTTCGCCTGACCAGGGCGGCCGGGACATTCAAAGAAGCTGGAAATGCTCCTTCACGCCACGCGAGCGGAAAGCGAGGAGCGAGAGGGCCGTCGCGAGGGCGACGCCCACGAGAATCAGCGTCATGCGGAGGTACGGCGCGCCGGCCGCGCGGCGCTCGCTCGCGAGGAGCGTGAGCGTGCGGAGCCACTCGAGGGCCTCGAGAGCGAGAGCGCCCTGAACGGCCCGCGCCGCCCACGGGCGCCGCACGAAGAGGAGCGCGACGACGGCCAGGGCCACGGCGACCAGCGCGAGGTGTCCCATGCGCAGGAAGTGCGCGCCCAGGACGAGGAGGGCGAGAGCCGCGGGGAGAAGGCGCAGGGCCATGCCGCCTATGCCGCCCCGTGGACCGTGATCTCGGCCTTCGGCGGCAGGGCGAGGGCGCGGGCCTCGACGTCGAGGAGCTCGTCGAGCCGCTTCTTCGTCGCCTCCTCGCCCGCATGGGCGATCGCGAGGTCGAGGTAGATCGGGCCGTGCCGGGCTTCGGCTTCAGCGAGCTCGACGTAGATCTTCGAGAGGCGCGAATCGGTCACGTGGCCGAGAAGGCGCTCGAAACGCTCGTGGCTGCGCGCTTCGATGAGCGCGGCCACGAGGAGGAGGTCGAGGCCCTTCTCGGGCTCCCGCTCCTTTCGGCACGCCGCGCGAAGCTCGGCAACGTAGAAGTTGCGTCGCGTCGTCTTCATCGGCGCCCCGAGGCGGCGCGCTTCGCGCGAGACCTTGCGAAAGTGGCGCAGCTCCTCGGCCGCGAGTGCGGAGAGCCGGTCGACGAGGGGCGCGTTTCGTGGATACGTCCCGACGAGCGACAGGGCGTAAACCGAGGCCTGTAGCTCGCAGACCGCGTGATCGGCCACGAACGCGGGCAGATTCTCCTTCGCCATGACATGCGCCGCCCACGAGTCGGGCGTCCGGGAGCGAAGGCGTAGGGCGATCATGGCGCGGGCGCCGCGGCAGGCTCTTCGGCGGATCGTGGATTCGAAAGCTCTGCCGCGACCCGGAGCGGGGGGGCCGCCGCCGGCGACACCGGCTCCTTCGAGCGCTTCAGATAAACCGAAGCCGCGCCGAGGTGGCCCGCGCGCGTCAGGATTCGAAGGAGGACGACGAGCTGCTGGCCGGCGAGGATCAGGGCGAAATCGGCGAGCTCCCCGCCGTTCCAGACGGGGCCGACGAACGCCCATGCGACAAGCGGAAGGACGCCCAGAACGCCGAAGAAGATCTCGATCGCGAGCGTGCGCGCCGGCCGGCCGAGGACGAATCCGAAGCCGCTCATGAGGGCCGCGAAAGGATTCGTGGCCCCTTGTCCCATCGCCGCGCGCGCGTATACGACGACGAGCCGGAGATAACCCGCGACGAGAAGGAACGCCCCGAGGCGCAAGAGGAGGAGCCCCGTGGCCTCCCACTCGTAACGCAGGTCGTCCGCTTCGTACAGCGTGCCCGGCCCCGCGTAGACCCAGCGATAGGCCGCGAGAATGCCCGCAAGAGACAGCGCCCCGAACAGGAGGGATGGGACCGCGAATCGCGCGGCGTCCGCTCCGAACGCGGCGAGGCTCGTCCGGTCGCGCTCGGCGCCGAATCGCCCGGCGAATCCGCCGGAGAAGAGGGCCGCGAGGAGGGCCGCGAGTGCCGCATAGGCGACCGCGGAGCCCGAGAGGCCGGTCGTGCCGAAGAAGCCCGAAAGCGGCGCCGCCTTTCCCGAGGAGCGGCGTTCGCCGCCCTCGCCGGTGACGACCTCGTCCCACTTCTCGAGGTCGCCAAGGACGTCGGGCCGGGTGCGCGTGAACGCCGTGAAAAACGTGTGGAGGTCCGCGTCGCCCGCGCCGAGCCGCTCGGCCCACGGGCTCTTGTCGAGCGTTGTGTGGAGCGCGGACGCGAGCGGATGCAGGAAGGCAGCCGCGAGCACCGCATTCAGGACGAGGAAGAGCAGGATCGCCTTCCAGGTTTCGAGCGCCGAGACGAGCCCGCGGGTCGCGAGGACGAGGACCGAATCGCCCCTCACGAGAGCCCCGCGACGCCGAGGAGGGCGAAGAACTCGAAAGCGTTCTGCGCCCAGAACCGGAGGCGCGCGACCCAGCGGCGTGACGCCGCGGGCGCCTCGTCGGTAAGGCGTCCGTTGTTCAGCGGGTTCGCGTCGAGGAGGCACTGGTGGTCCGGATCGACCTCCACCGCGACGAGCTTCGGCCCCGTGATGCGGTAGCGGATCCAGCGCGAGTCTGAGATCCACGGGCGCCGCAGCCGTGCGCCGCCCTCGAAGCGAAGCTCGACTTCGACCGGCCACGCCGCCTCGCCGAGCCGCTGCACGACGGCCAGCGACTCCCATCCGCCCGCGTCGTCCTTCGGCGTCACGAGGGCGCGGGCCTCGCCCTCGCCCGTGTAGCCGCTCGGTCCGCGTGCGCGGCGCGTGGAGGCCGACGTGACGGCGTAGTCGACGGGGCCTGCCGCGCTCCAGATTCCGGCGACGGCGTTCGCGGGCGCGTCGCCCGCGACCTCGCGGACCACCGCGACGAAGTCAGCGGATGTAGGGTGTTTGAACGCCCAGCGGGTCGCGTACGTCTTCATGACCTTCGCCCACGTTTCCGCGCCGAACGTGCGCTCGGCGGAGGCCAGAAGCAGCCCCGTGCGGTTGTAGGCGTTCGCGCGCACGGCGCCGCCGTCGAGCTGGCGGAAGCTCGGCACGTCCGTCGCGTCCGACCGCGAGGACTGCGTCCAGCGGTGAAAGCGCTCGTTCGCGGCCACGGGATACGGGAGGACGACGGACGGGAACACGACGGGGAGACCGAAGAACCGGACCACGAGCGGCGGATCGCCGAAGGCGGACTTCAGGGTGCGGAGCGTCGCGTAGGTATTGAAGCCCTCGTCGAGGTGCGCCTCCTCGAACTCGTTGGAGGCGAGCATCCCGTAGAACACCTGATGCCCGAACTCGTGGATCGTCACGCCTTCGGGCGAATGCGCGGCCGCGGGCGCGAGCTCGCGGGCGCCGCCGACGAAGAGCGTCGGGTACTCCATGCCCTCGGTGTGGCTGCCCCACGGCGGGTCCACCACGGTGATGACGGGGTAGGGATAGGGCAGATAGCGCTTGCCGTAATCCACGAGCCCCGCCTTCACGGCCTTGAGGTACCGGTCCCGGACGGGCCGGTGGTCGGGTTGCAGGAGCAGCACGATGTCGACGTTCGGGAGGCCGGGCGCGCTGAACGTGTCGCGCACGACCTCGAAGCGCGGGCAGGCCGTGAATGCGAAGTCGTGCACGTCCTCGGCGGCGAAGTGCACGCGCACGAGATCGCCCGGGAAGTCGGCCTCGTCCTTGAGGACGCCCGTCGCGCCGACGCGGCCCTTCACGGCCTTCGGAAGCGTGAGCGTGACGTCGTAGTCGCCGAAGTCGGCGAAGAACTCGGTCGCGGCATGGAACTGGTGCGCATTCCAGCCGTGGTCGGTCGCCACGCCGAGCTTCGGGAACCACTGTGCGCCGAGCAGGTAGTCGTCCTTCCAGCCGGTGCGCGCGACCGCGCGGGGAAACTTGCCTTCCCAGTCGACGCGGAAAACGAGTGTCTCGCCGGGCGCGACGGGCCTCGGCAGGGCGACGGAAACGAGCGTCCGGTCGTCCGGATTCCCGTCGTCGGGCGAGACATACTTCAGCGCGGGGGTCAGGTCGGTGCCGTCCTCGAGGCTGATGCGGTGGATCTCTGCGAACCCCCACCGGCTTGCGTCCTTCGCGCGCATGCCGCGGTCGTTCCGCCCGGCGCCGCGCGCCTGCTCGGTGAGCCACGTCGAGCGATCGTTCTTCCAGGCGTTTAGGTAGAGGTGGAGCCTGAGGTCGTCGAACGAGAAACGCGTGCGGTTCGTGAACCGTACCGTCTCCTTCCCGGTGATGCCGTGCTCCGCGCTCACGTGCGCCTCGACCGTGTAGGACGCGACGGCCGGGACGCGCGGACCGGCGTCCAGGCGCGCCGCGGCGAAGAGGGCGGCGAGAACGGCCGGCCACGCGGCGCGCAGACGAATCACGACGGGGATGCTAACAGGGGCGCATCAGGACGCCCGCCGCCTAGAATCGGTCCCGTGGCGAAGACGAGGACCCCGGCAGCACGAGCGGCCGAGTTGCGGGAGGAGATCGAAAGGCACGCGCGCCTCTACTACGTGGAGGATCGGCCCGAGCTCACGGACGCCGAATACGACGCCCTCCTCCGGGAGCTGACCTCTCTCGAGGAGGTCCATCCGGAGCTCGTGACGCCGGATTCGCCGACGCAGCGCGTTGGAGGCGCACCGGTGGGCGAACTGCCGAACGTGCGGCACGAGATTCCGCTCCTCTCCCTCGAGAACGCATACGCGCCGGAAGAGCTGAAGGCGTGGGCCGAACGCGTCGTCGACCGCCTCGGCCGCACGCCCCCTTTCGTGTGCGAGCTGAAGATCGACGGCCTCTCGATTTCGCTCCTTTACGAGAACGGGGCTCTCGCGCGCGCCGCGACGCGGGGTGACGGGACGACCGGCGAGGACGTGACGCCGAACGTGAAGACGATCCGGGCAATTCCGCTGAATCTGCACGCCGCTGACGCGGCGCGGAAGATTTCTTCGAAGGTGAAGATCCCCGCCGTGCTGGAGGTGCGCGGTGAGGTGTACATGCCGAAGAAGTCCTTCGCGGCGCTGAACGCAGCCCGTGAGGAGGCGGGGGAGCTGCTTTTCGCGAACCCGCGCAACGCCGCCGCGGGCGCCCTGCGGCTTCTCGATGCCCGGATCACGGCCCAACGGAAGCTCTCGGCGTTCCTCTATTCAGTGGCTCGCTGGGAGGGCGATGGCGAGCCGACGACCCAGAGCGCTGGCCTTTCTACTCTCGAAGAAATCTCCCTTCCCGTCAACCCTCATCGCGCCGTCGTCGGGGGTGTGGAGGGGATCCTCGCCTTCCTCGACACATGGCGGACGAAGCGCCACGACCTTCCGTTCGAGACGGACGGCGTCGTCGTGAAGGTGGACGCGCTCGTCGACCAGAAACGCCTCGGACAGACGGCGAAATTCCCCCGGTGGGCCATCGCGTACAAGTTCCCGCCCGAGGAGGCGGCGACCGTCGTGACGGACATCGTCGTGCAGGTCGGGCGCACCGGCGTGCTGACACCAGTGGCCGAGTTCACGCCCGTCCTCCTCGCGGGGTCGACCGTTCGCCGCGCGACGCTCCACAACATGGAGGATCTTGCGAGGAAGGACGTCCGCGTCGGAGACACCGTGGCGGTCGAGAAAGCGGGCGACGTGATCCCGAAGGTGACGCGCGTCCTCCTCGAGAAGCGGCCGGAGGGGGCGAAGCCCTTCTCGATGCCGAAGCGCTGCCCGGCCTGCGGCGAGCAGGTCGTGCAGCTGGAGGGCGAGGTCGCGATCCGCTGTGTGAACCCCGGCTGCCCGGCGCAGGTCGCCGAGTCGCTCCGCCACTTCGTGACGCGCCGCGCGATGGACGTCGAGGGACTCGGCGACGAGCGCATCGAGCAGCTCCGCGAGGCGGGCCTCCTGGAGGACGTCGCGTCGCTCTACGACCTGACGGCCGCAGAGCTCGCCCCCCTCGAGCGCTGGGGCGAGAAGTCGGCCGCGAACGTGATCGCGGAGATCGGCCGCTCGAAGGACGCCGGCCTCGCGCGCCTCCTCTTCGGACTCGGGATCCGGCAGGTGGGAGAGAAGACGGCGAAGTTGCTCGCGCGGCGGTTCCTGTCGATGGACGCGCTCCTCGAGGCGGACGAGGAGGTCCTCACGGCCGTCCCCGAGATCGGCCCCGAGACCGCCCGTGGCATTCTCGAGTGGTTCGCCCGCCCCCCGAATCGCGCCCTCCTTTCGAAACTTCGGGCCGCGGGAATCCGTATGATCCAGAGCCCGGCCTCGTCCGCGGCCGGCGGATCCCTGTCCGGAGGAGTCTTCGTCCTCACGGGGACTCTGCCTCGGCGTTCCCGCGAGGACGCCACGGCCGCGATCGAATCGGCGGGTGGAAAGGTGAGTGGAAGCGTGTCGAAGAAGACGACGGCGGTCATCGCCGGCGAGGAGTCGGGGAGCAAGCTCGACAAGGCGAAATCCCTGGGCGTCGCCGTGTGGACCGAGGACGACCTGAACCGCGCGCTCGGAGAGCCCGCTTGAGCGCGACGGCGCCGCTCATTCTCGTCGTCGACGACGACGCGGGCAGCCGGAAAGCGATGGCCCTGACGCTTCAGACCGACGGCCGCCGCGTGGAGGAGTTCGCGAACGCCGACACCGCGCTCGAGAGGGCGATCGAAGATCCCTCCGTTGCGCTCGTCGTGACGGATCTCAAGATGCCGGGCAAGAGCGGGCTCGATCTCGCGACGGACCTCGCCGCGGCGCGGCCGGACGTCTCGGTCCTTCTCGTCACGGCGCACGGCGACGTCGAGACCTTGCTCTCGGCGCGCACGCTCGGCACCGTCGATTACGTCGCCAAGCCTCTCGCGAAGGACGACCTGCGCCTGAGGGCGGAGGCGGCGCTCAGCCGCGCGCGTCAGGCGGGCGAGATCAAGGATCTCCGCGAGCGCCTCGACAAGCGCTTCGGCTTCGAGGCGATTCTCGGCATCAGCAAGCCGATGGAGGAGCTTTTCGCGCGCCTCCGCGTGGTCGCGCCGGCGAAGACGACCGTCCTCATCGTCGGCGAGTCGGGCACGGGCAAAGAGCTCGTCGCGAACGCGCTCCACCACAACTCGCCGCGCCGGGGGCGCGCGTTCGTGGCCCTGAACTGCGGGGCCATCCCGCGCGAGATCATCGAGTCCGAGCTCTTCGGCCACGAGCGCGGGGCCTTCACCGGCGCGCTCGTGAAGCGCGTCGGGCGCATCGAGCAGGCGCACGGAGGCACGCTTTTTCTCGACGAGGTCTCCGAGATGCCCCCCGACCTGCAGGTGAAGTTCCTGCGTGTTCTCGAGGAAAAGCGCGTCACCCCCGTGGGCGGCAACGAGAGCCGGGAAGTGGACTTCCGGCTCGTGGCGGCCACGAACCGCGACCTCCGCGCCGAGATCGAGGCGGGCCGCTTTCGGCAGGACCTCTACTACCGCCTATCCGTCGTCACCGTCGAGATTCCGCTGCTCCGCGAGCGGAAGGACGACATCCCGCTCCTTGTCGAGCGTTTTCGCGACCTCTTCGCGAAAGAGCACGGCAAGCCCGTGATCGGGGTCACGCCCGCGGCCCTCGCCGCCCTCGTCGGCTATGCCTGGCCGGGCAACGTGCGCGAGCTCAAGAACGTCCTCGAGAGCGCCGTCCTCTTCGCCGCGGGCACGCGCATCGACGTGAGCGACCTACCCGCCGCCGTGCGCGGCCGGGCGGCGGCGGCGCCGGCGGGAGCGCCCGCGGCCGCGAAGCCCCGCTCGGGCGAGTGGCCCGCGGTCCGGCCCACCCCCGTCGCATCCGCCGAGGCGGCTCCCGAGGCGCTCGCCGCGTCGTCCGTCGCGGCGCCGGAGGAGCCCGCGTCCGTCGCGACGTTCGTCGGCAAGACGATGGCCGAAATCGAGCGCGAGGCCATCCTCACGGCGCTTCAGGTCACGGGTGGCAACCGCCGCCGCGCGGCCGAGGCGCTCGGCATCGGCCTTCGCACTCTTCAGAGGAAGCTCAAGGAGTACCACGGCGAGCCCGTGGGCGAGGACGACGAGGACCTCGGCGACGAAACGGGGTCCTGAGTATCCTTGCGACGACAGGAGGAGCCGATGGACATCCCGATGAAGGTCTACGTGACCTGCCCGATGGCGGAGCTCAAGCAGGTGCCCGGAACGCTCATCTCCGTCTCGCCGCACGGCTTCTACGAGATCAACCTGAATTATGGCTCGAACACGCACCTGATCCTGCTGCCGGTCGTCGCAACGACGCTGACCGCGCAGGAACCCGTCCTCACGCCGCCGCCAAGCTTCGAGGTGGAGCGGTAGGGGAGGCTATTCGGGTTCGCCCGCGACGGTCTCTTCACTCTTCTCGAAAGCTTCGGCGCCGGGGCGCTCGAACGCGTCGACTGCCTTGAGGACTCGGCGGCGGGCGTCGTCGACGAAAGCGGCCTGCGCGTCGATCGGCGTCTCGCCCTCCGCGGGCCGGAGCCGATCGTAGCCGCCGCTTTCGTTCAGCACGCGCGCGCGGAAGTTGTCGCGAAACATCGTGTCGATCACGTCGACGACCCGCTGCGCGAGCGCAGGCTCCTCCACAGGGAAGGCAGTTTCCACGCGGCGGAAGAAATTGCGCGGCATCCAGTCGGCCGAGGAGAGCCACACCTTCCGGTCGCCGCCGTTCTCGAAGACGAACGCGCGGCTGTGCTCGAGGAACCGGCCCACGATGGAGCGCACGCGGATCGTTTCCGAAACGCCCGGAACGCCGGGCCTGAGGCAGCAGATGCCCCGGACGATGAGGTCGATCGGCACGCCGGCCTGCGAAGCCTCGTAGAGGGCCGCGATGACTTTCGGGTCGACGAGGGCGTTCATCTTCGCCTTGATGCCCGACGGGCGGCCGGCGCGTGCGTGCGCCGTCTCGCGCCCGATCCATTCGAGGACGGTGCGGTGCAAGTCCTTCGGCGCGGTCACGAGGCGCGCGTAGCTTGTCTTGCCCGCGAAGCCCGTCAGGGCGTTGAAGAGCCGCGTCGCGTCCTCGCCGAACTCCGGACGGCACGTCATGAGGCCGAAATCCGTGTACACGCGCGCCGTCGACGCGTTGTAGTTGCCGGTGCCGAGGTGCACGTAGCGGCGGATCTCGTCCTTCTCGTGGCGAACGATGAGCGCGATCTTGCAGTGCGTCTTGAGGCCGACGACGCCGTAGACCACGTGGACGCCGGCCTGCTCGAGCGACTTCGCCCACTCGATGTTCTTCTCTTCGTCGAAGCGCGCCTTCAGCTCGACGAGGACCGCGACCTGCTTGCCGTTCTCGGCCGCGCGGATGAGCGCGGGGAGGATGGCCGAGTCGGCGTTCGTGCGGTACAGGGTCATCTTGATCGCGACGGTCTTCGAGTCGACCGAGGCGCGCTCGATCATCTCGACGACCGGAGAGAACGAGTCGTAGGGGTGGTGGAGAAGGACGTCGCCGGCGCGGATCGCGGCAAAGACCGACGTGTCGGGCTGGTTGAAGACCGCCGGCACGGCAGGCGAGAACGGCGGGTCCTTCAGCTCCTTCCGGTCGAGCCGGGTCAGCCACATGAGGTCTCCCGCGCCGAGAAGACCATTCACCTCGTAGACCTCGTTCTCGGTGATCTCGAGCTGTTTCAGGAGGAGCTTCCTCACCCGCTTCGGCGTCTTCGGGACGACCTGGAGGCGCACGACCGCGCCGAACCGGCGGCGGCGCACTTCCTGTTCGATCGTCGCGAGGAGGTCGGAGGCCTCGTCCTCCTGGATCTCGATGTCGGCGTCGCGGGTCACGCGGAAGAGGTGCGACGACGCGATCTCGAGGCCGGGAAAGAGCTCTCCGAGATTCGCCTGGATGAGCGACTCGAGCGGGAGAAATTCGGCCTTGTCGGGCTTGACCTTCTTCTTGCCCTCCACGAGCTCGCGAACCGCCAGGAGGCGCGGCATGGCCTGCGGCACCTTCACGCGGGCGAATTTCGTCTCGCCGGTCTCGGGGTTCTTCACCTCGACCGCGAGATTCAGGGAAAGGTTCGAGAGGAACGGGAAAGGATGCCCCGGGTCGACGGCGAGCGGCGTGAGGACGGGGAGGACGTTCCGCCTGAAGTGGGCGCTGGCCGCCTCGCGCTGCACGTCGTTGAGGTCGCTCCAGGTGAGGATCGAGATTCCCGTCGCGGCGAGCTTCGGCAGGAGGTCGCCGACGAGGCACGAGGTCTGCCGCAGCTCCATTCCCAGGACTGCCGCACGGACACGCGCAAGGGCCTCTGCGGGAAGGAGGCCGTCGTCCGTGGGCTCCACGATCTCCGATGAGAGCTGGTCGAGGAGGCCCGAGACGCGGATCATGAAGAACTCGTCGAGATTCGTCTCGCTGATGGCGAGGAACTTGAGGCGTTCGAGGAGCGGCCAGCGTTCGTCGTAGGCCTCCTCGATCACGCGCTCGTTGAAGGCCAGCCAGGAGAGCTCGCGGTTCAGGAGCGGAAGCGTGGGCGAGGCGGCGGCCGAGAGCGCGACCGGTTGCGGCGCCGCCGGCTCGTCCGAGACGAGCCTCAGCGGGCGTCTTTTCCTGGGTCTCTGCTCGTCTCGGCGAATCATAGCGGGGCACTCGGGCGGGCAGCGAGAATACGCCTCCGGAGGGCCACGCATATTAAGGCGGCCTCGTATTCCCGTATCTCTTTCTATTAGAGTTATTTAGGGTTTGTCATCCTGAGGCGGCAGGTGCTCTGGGCGGAGGAGGTCGAGAATCCTCTTGACCGGAGCAAACGTCTCCTTTGGCACTTCGACGAAGACGGTCTCCCAGTGCGCCATGGCTCCGTTCCAGAGCCCCGGCCTCTCGAGGGCCAGGAGCGTCCGGCCCTCGTGGGTCTTCTTCGCGACGAAGACCGCGCGCTCGTCCACGAAACGGGGAAGGTCGAACGGCCGCCCCGCCGCGTCCCTCAGGGAGCAGGCGAGGTCCACCGGGTTGAAGTGCGACGCCGCGCCCCAGATCGCCGCCTGGCCGGGGTCCGTGAGGTCCACCTGCGCCGACTCGACGATCTGCCGCGACTCTCCGCCGGGCCCCGCCACCCAGAACGGCCCGCCGCCGGGCTCGCCCGCGTTGCGCACGACGCCGCAGACGCGGATCGGCCAGTCGCGGCGGCTCGCGCGTTCGAGCCTGACGAGGAGGCCCGCGAGGAGGCGCTTCCAGAGAATCGTCGGCGCGCGTCGCGCGTCCGGCACGACGTTGTCGATGTTCTTCACGAGGACGACGTCGCCTCCCGACTCCTGAAGGTTCTTCAGGAGGGCCCCGTGGCCTCCCGGCCGGAAAAGGATCCGCCCCTCCGTATCCCGGAAGACGCGGCCGGAGTCGTCGAGCGCGACGGTGTCCGTGGACGGCGACTGCTCGGAGAACCGGACGTCGAACCGCGCGCGTATCTCCCGCTCGAGGCGCGGCCTCGCGCTCTCGAGAGCCGCCGCGAATGCGGCGCGGTGCCCCGGCGAGACGGTAACGTGGAGGCGGCAGATGCCGTCTGCGTCGCGGACGGTTGCCGCGGCCTCGACGAGGTGCTCTTCGAAGGGCGTCCGGGAGGTTCCGGCGTAACGATGGAACGGCAGTAGGCCCTTGGGGAGGGCCGCGAGCGCCTCCACGTCGTCCGCCGAAAATGCGAACCTGTGCCGGTTCTCCTCGAAGCGGCGCACGTCCTCATGATCGGGGCTGCCCGTTTCGAGAAACGCGAACATGCGGCTCGCGGCTCCGGAGGCCGGGACGAACTTCGAGAGCCGTTCGGCGCGCGCCGCCTCGTCGGCGAGGGAGAGGAGCTCTTCATGCTCACTCTCGGCGATCCTCTCGACGCCGTCCGAGATGGTGCACGGGCGCACGAGCGTCACGGCAGGCGGAGGGTCCCGAAGAAGTGCCGCCTGCCGTTCCACCTCCTCCACCGTCAAGCCCTGCGCCTTGATCCGGGCGCGGTCCTCGGAGGAGAACGTGTCCATTTCCATCTCGCGCGCGAGGGACCTGATCGCGATCAGCCCTGCGCGGCCTTCCACGCCGCGTAGTACGTCTCGACCTCGTCCTCGAAGCCGCCGTGAGTGGGTTGCCAGCCGAGTGTCGCGACCGCCTTCCGCGAGTCGACGTGCTGGTCGAGCGCGAGGGCGTCCGCGAAGCCGCCCATCTTCTTCCGCGCCTCGTCGAGCGGAACCCAGCGGATCTCGCCTTTGAAGGCGGCGGCGCGCGCGGCGGCGACGGCGAGGCGCCGCACGGGCGCGCGCGAGCGGTCCGTCACGTTGAAGATCTCGCCGGAGAGGCCGCTCGACGCCGCCCGCACGTAGGCGTCGGCGCAGTCGTCCGCGTGGACGGTGGCCCAGCGGTTGTGGCCGTCGCCCACTACCTCGAGTGAGCCCGCGGCCGCGCCGCCGAACCACATCGCCGTGAGGCTTCCGCCATACCCGTAAACGCAGCCGGGGCGCAGCACGATCCCTTTGACCCCCGGGGCCGACAGAACGCGCTTTTCGGCCTCGACGCGCGGCAGGCTCATCGGCAACGGCGCAAGGGGGGTCGTCTCGTCGGCCATGCGGTCGCCCGTCCCGCCGTAAACCCACACGCCGCTCGTGTAGAGAAGCGTCTTTGTCGACGCGCCCTTGCCGGCGAGGGCGAGGAGGCCCTCGATCGCGGCGCGGTCCGCGGCCCACGTGTCGGCTTTGGAGTCGGACGCCACATGGACGAGGACCGATGCCTCTTCGGCGCCTTTCCACGAGCCGGGGTCCTGTAGGGTGCCGAGGACGGGCCGGATCTCGTGCCGGTCGAGGCGCGTCGCGCCCGCCTCCGACCGCGTCAGGCCCAGAACGTGATGTCCCGCGCGCCGGAAGGCGTGCGCGACGCGAAACCCGACGTGGCCCGTGGCCCCGGTGACGAAGATTCTCATGGAGGTGAGCTTATCCTTCCCGCGGAGGCTTCATGGGCATCGATTCGCATGACGTGTCGAAAGCCGGCCTGGCCGCGATCGCGGAGGGGCTCGGCATCCCGAAGGGCGAGCGGCACATCTTTCTCTGCTGCGACCAGACGAAGCCGAAGTGCTGTGAGAGAGAGCGCGCGAACGAGGCCTGGGACTTCCTGAAAAGGCGCCTCGAGGACCTGGGCCTCTCGAAGAGCGGCCACGTGCAGCGCACGAAGGCGAACTGCCTCAGGATCTGCGCCGGCGGGCCCATCGCGGTGGTCTATCCAGAAGGCGTCTGGTACCGCGCCTGCGACCCGCCCGTCCTCGAACGGATCATCCAGGAGCATCTCGTGGGCGGGCGCCCCGTCGAGGAGTACGCGATCGTCACGCGAGCGCTCCAACCCCCCTGACGCTATTTCGCGGCCACGAACTTCATCGCGGTGCCGTTCATGCAGTACCGCAGGCCCGTGGGGTTCGGCCCGTCGTTGAAAACATGGCCGACGTGGGAGTCGCAGCGGCGGCACATCACTTCGGTGCGGACGGAGAAGAAGCTCCGATCCTCCTCCGTCTTCACGGCATTCGGCACGATCGGCTGCCAGAAGCTGGGCCAGCCGGTGCCCGAGTCGAACTTCGTGTCTGAGCTGAAGAGCGGCAGGTCGCAGCACACGCAGGTATAGGTGCCCTTCGCGTGGTTGTCCCAGTTCGGGCCCTTGAAGGCGCGTTCGGTGCCCTTCTTTCGCGTGACGCGGTACTGCTCGGGCGTGAGGAGCTTTTTCCACTCGGCTTCGGTCTTGACGACCCGATCGCCGGCGGAGGCGGTGTCCGGCATGGCGGATCCTTTCTGGGCGGGACTCTTTTCGGCGCCGGAAGAGCCGATGGCGGCGAACACGCCGGCACCGGCGAGGAGCGGGAGGGAGAGGGCGAGGAAATCGCGTCGCCTCATGGAGGTCATGGCCACACTAGGAAATGCGTTTCGCGGCCGGATTATTCCTTCCCGCCTCCCGGGCAGCCTCCCGGAGGTCCTCGAGGGCCATGCGGACGCGATCGGCGTGGGTCCGAAAGCTCAGGATGCACATGCGGATCGCGAAGTCCTCCCCGAGGAGCGTGCCCGTCAGGAGCACCCGCTGCCGGGCGTTCACGCGGTCCATGAGGTCCCGATTCAGGCGATTCATTTCCGCGCGCGACGCGCCCGGCACCGTGAGGCGGAACGCGAAGAGCGACAGCTGCGGCTCGGCCACAATCGTCATGCCGGGGATCGCGCGCACGGCCTCGGCCGCCTCCCTCGCGAGGTCGAGCTTCTCGTCGAGCGACGCGCGGAAGGCCGCGAGGCCGCAGAGCTTCAGCGCGAGCCAGACCCCGAGGCCGCGGAAGTTTCGTGAGAGCTCCGGCGAGATCTCGCAGAAGTCCACCGAGTCCGGGTCGTCCTGCATGCCGGGCATGTAGTGCGCGGAGACGCTATGCGAGCGGCGGAGCGCTCCGGGGTCCTTCACGAGGAGACAGCCCGTGCCGTACGGCATGAAGAGGCCCTTGTGCGGATCGAGCACGATCGAGTCGGCGCGCTCGATGCCGGAGAGCGCCGCGCGTCCCCGCGCGGTCAGCGCGAAGAAGCCGCCGTAAGCCGCGTCCGTGTGCAGCCAGAGGCCCTCGAGCTTCGCGAAGTCGGCGAGCGCGTCGAGATCGTCGACGGCGCCGGTGTTCGTCGTGCCCGCGCTCGCGGCGACGAGGAACGGCGTAAAGCCCTCCGCGCGATCCCGGGCGACCCGATCGGCGAGGGCGTCCTGCCGGATCCGGAACGCGGGGTCGGACGGGATCTCGCGCACGTTCGCGGCGGGGAAGCCCGCGAGGAGCGCCGCCTTGCGGATGCAGTGGTGGCCCTGGTCGGACACGTAGAGCGTGCCCTTGAGGAAGTCCTCGGGCAGCTTCTCGTGCCGGGCCGCGACGATCGCGGAGAAGTTCGCGAGAGATCCGCCGGAGGTCAGGAAGCCGCCGGCGGTCCCCGGGTAGCCCACGGCGCGCGCGAACCAGCGGATCACGTTCGTTTCGAGCTGGACGAGCGCCGGCGCCGGGGCGAAGACGCCCACGTAACGGTTCACGGCCGACGCGATGAGGTCCGCGGCGGCTGCGTAGGGCTGACCGCCTCCGGGGATGTACGCGAGAAATCCCGGCCCGGCGTTGTTCAAGCTCGCGGGGATCGCCCTCTCGAACAGCAGGTCGAGGAGCGGTCCCGCGGGGGTGCCGTCCTCGGGGGGCTCCCGTTCGATCAGGGCGCGGGCGAGCACGCCGGCCCCGTCGGTTCCGTCGGCGGGCTGGGCGGAGAGCGAGCCGACGTGCGCGACGACGCGCCGGACGGCGTCGTCGAGGAGGCGGCGCAGCTCCTCGTCCGAGGGCTCGAGGGGGAAGGCCTGGGTCATGGCATCAGGCACCGAGGCGCGCCCGGATCTGCGCGGCAAGATCGGAGGCGACGGCGTCGACGAGCGCCGAGTCCGCGCCCTCGACCATGACGCGCGCGAGGGCCTCGGTGCCCGAGTAGCGGAGAAGAAGCCGTCCGTTGCCCGCGAGGCGCTCCTCGGCCGCGCGCCGCGCGTCGGCGAAGCCGGGGATCTCGTTGAAGGGGACGCGCTCTTTGACCCTCACGTTCATGAGGACCTGCGGTGTGTGGACGAAGCGGGGCTGCGCCGAGAGCTTCTTCCCCGAGGCGGCGAGCAGCGCTGCAAGGTGGAGTCCCGTCAGCGTGCCGTCGCCCGTCGTCGTGAGATCCGCGCGGATGAGGTGTCCGGACTGCTCGCCGCCGAGGAGCGTGCCCGTCTTCTCCATCTCCTCGACGACGTAGCGGTCGCCGACGGCCGCGCGGATGAGGCAGACTCCCCGGTCCTTCAGGGCCTTCTCGAGTCCCCAGTTCGACATGACCGTTCCCACGACGGCCTCGGGCTTCCGGCCCTCGCGCTCGAGCTCGAGCGTCCAGAGGTAAAGAACGTCGTCGCCGTCGAGGAGCGTCCCCTTGTCGTCGGCCACGATGATCCGGTCCGCATCACCGTCGAGCGCGATTCCGAGCGCGGCCGTCGTCTCGACGACGGCGCGCGCCATTCCCGCGGGATGCAGGGCGCCGCAGCCCTCGTTGATGTTCCGCCCGTCGGGCGCGACGTTCCGCGCGAGGACGTCGGCGCCCGAGGCGCGAAACGCGGCCGGCGCGACCTCAAAGGCCGCGCCGTGCGCGGCGTCCACGACGACGCGCAGGCCGTCGAGCCGGTGGGGAAGGCTGCCCGCGAGGTGCGTCACGTAGTTCCGCGCGAGGGATGATTCGAGGGCGGTCCCCGCGGGCGCCGCGTGCGCCGCGGGGAC
>Ga0209385_1000361_pt1 | contig 18230 bp, 12 predicted proteins | sample NGEPerB_FD_184506 | JGI IMG/M metagenome (GOLD analysis project Ga0209385, IMG submission 184506) | Arctic peat soil microbial communities from the Barrow Environmental Observatory site, Barrow, Alaska, USA - NGEE PermafrostAB12-B... | ecosystem: Environmental > Terrestrial > Soil > Wetlands >... | reverse complement strand
TTCCGGTGGTTTGAACCCACATCCTGTAATGCGAGTTCGAGAGGCCTACTCTCATCTCTCGTGCAGCAAAGCTTGAAGAAGAAGTTTCTCGCTTACATTAACCCTCCTTCGCGCCTTCGTGGCGCACAATCATCCGCGTACCGGCAGTAAGAGATTGCAGGTTTCCATTGCCGGTGTTCTCGCACAGCAATCGGACGCTGCTTGAGAATCGCGAAGTTCCACGCCCACCGATCTTTTCGCACCTTCTTGCTCAGGTAATTCCTCTCCATCCACACATCGAACTCATGCAACATGATGTTGGATAGAAGCGGTGAAATCACACCCCCTTGAGGAACACCTTCACTCGCGGCACGAAACAAACCACGATCAACGCAACCAGCCTTGATGAACTTCCAGAGCAAGTTAAGGAAGCGCTGATCGGCAACCCGCTTACGGATTCCCTTTAACAGCAGGCGATGATGAACTGTGTCGAAGTAGCTGGCGAGGTCGCCCTCGATAACCCAGCGTCCGGCAGTACTGCGTTCATCTCCGTCCTGTAGTTGAAGCCTCACCGTGCGAATCGCGTGGTGTACGCTACGTGCAGGCCGAAAGCCATAGGAGGCCGAGTGGAAGTCGCTCTCCCAGATCGGTTCCATCACCATCAGCATTGCACGTTGCACGATTCGATCCCGCAGACTCGGGATACCAAGTGGCCTGAGCTTTCCATTTGCTTTCGGAATATACACGCGACGCGCAGGCTGCGGATCATATGATCCCGCCAACAGCTCCTCGCGTATTGTCGTCAGCTCATGCTGGAGTTTCGCTTCCATCATGCGCTTGTCGACTCCGTCCACACCCGGTGTGCGCGCTCCGCTGGATGCCAGCGTGATGCGCGCCGCTTCACTCAGCCAATTCCTGTCGGCAATCAGTCTCAGGAGTCGATCAAACTTGCGCTCTCTGTTCTCCGTCGACCACGTCGCCAGCTTGCTTTGCATTTCACTGATTATCAAAGGTCTTCACCTCACTTTAGTCAGTTAGTTCACCAAGCAAGCCACTTCAACTGCCTCCCTTCGCCATGTGACCGACTTTCCCGGCCTCGGACTACTACGGAGGCTCCGTCAGCCTGCACGTCATCGGAGGCACACTTCCTTAGCATCCGTGCAGGCCATCCCCAGTTCACATGCTGGACTCATCACATGGGCGAGGTTGCCTGTCGCAGTCTTTATCCTTGCTTACTGCAAGTTGTCGCGAACGTCACGGTCTAGCTGCGCGCTCCCCGTGGCTCCCTGCCGACCAGCCTACGTATCCAGTCGTCACTCGCGTCACCGAACCCAAGCTTTACGTTCGGCGACAATCCGCGTCCTGCCTGTTAAGCGATGTTGGCAGGGGTGACGTTTCAACCCTCAGATGCGTTTCAACAGGTTTGTGTTCCTCAACCGTCCCATGCTCAGCCTAGAGGTTCATCTTGGCGTAATCGCTTCGCCGCAAACCCCGTGTCCTGCGGACTTCGTCACCTTACCAGTGTCGGTAAGTCACCGCCGCTTCGGCTCATTTTCTCTCGCAGCAGAGAAAAGGCAGGCTCTTATTGCAAAATCATCGAGCACTGCATCCCAGACATGCTCAAGCAACGCACCTCCATAAAGGCGGGCTACGTTGGCTGGGCGTACCGTAGGTTTCGTCCACTCGCCAAGACTTGTTTGTCGGCTTGAGATGCTTTCGCAGTCGCTGCTCCAACTCAGGGCCGTAATACTGCACCCAGCGCCAGACCGTGGTGTGATCGACATTGAGACCGCGCTCCTCCAGCAGCTCCTCAACATCGCGTAGCGACAGAGAATAGCGAAGATACCACCGGACCGCACAAAGTATGAGGCCGGGTTCGGTCTGCCGCCATTTGAAGATCGCGGGTCGGGTTCCCATTTCGCAATTCTTTCACGTCACCGGCCAGCCGCCCTGAAAGTTGCAACACATCCCCGAGTAGCCCCTCACTCGGGATCAACCGTATGAGGCCGGTGAATCGCCTCGTCTGCGACAGGGCCAGCCGGAGCAGGCGCGTCGCGCAATCGCCGGCGCAGGATCTTGCCGACGTTGGACTTCGGCAGGGGCTCACTGCGGAACTCGACGATCTTGGGCACTTTGTAGCCGGTCAGGTGTTGCCGGCAATGTTCGAGCAGGGCCTGTTCCGTGAGCGCCGGATCACTCTTCACCACCACAATCTTGACGACCTCGCCGGACTTGTCGTCGAGTGTGCCGATCGCCCCGACCTCGGCCACGCCCGGATGCAGCGCGACGACATCTTCTACCTGGTTGGGGAAGACCTTGAAGCCGGAGACCACGATGATGTCCTTCTTGCGGTCCGTGATTCTGAAGTAGCCGCGCTCGTCCATGAACCCCATGTCGCCGGTGCGCAACCACCCGTCGCGGGTGAAGACCTTCTCGGTCTCATCGGGGCGGTTCCAGTACTCCCGCATGACCTGCGGGCCGCGCACGCTGATCTCTCCGACCTCGCCGACCGCGAGTTCGTTGTCGCTCTCGCCGAGGATGGTGGCCTGCGTCGAAGGAATCGGCACGCCGATCGTTCCGGTCCACTCCTCAATGTCCAGCGGGCTGCAGATCACCACCGGCGAGGCCTCGGTCAAGCCGTAGCCTTCGATGATGGTCACGCCGGTGCGCTGCTTCCAGCGTTCGGCCACCACGCGCTGCACGGCCATGCCTCCGGCGCTGGTCAACTTTAGGGCGTGCGTGTCCACGTCCGCAAATTCGGGCGCATCGAGCAACGCCCGGTACAGCGTATTAACGGCGATGATGATCGTGAAGGCGTATTTCTTGAGATCGTGGATGAAGGCGTGCATGTCCCTCGGGTTGGTCACCAGGACGGTATGCGCGCCGATCCTCATGAACACGAGACTGGAGGTCAGCGCGTAGACGTGATACAGCGGCAACGGACAGACGAACACCTCCTTGCCGTCCACCAAGTCACGCGCCATCCACGCCCCCATCTGCTGCACGTTCGCCACCAGGTTGCCGTGTGTCAGCACAGCGCTCTTAACCACTCCGGTCGTGCCGCCGGTGTACTGCAGAAAGGCTGTGTCGTCATGGCTCAGCGGCACGTCCTCCACGTCCTGCCCACGCCCCGCACGCAACGCCACGTTGAACTCGGTTGTGCGCGAAATCTTCCACGCAGGCACCATATGCTTCGCGTACTTGACCACGACGTTGGTGAGTAGCTTCTTGACCGCCGGAAACATATCGCCGACCTCGGTCGTAATGACGGCCAGGTTCAGCGTCGGGTTCTTGTCCAGCACCTCCTGCACGGTGTGGGCAAAGTTCTCCAGCACTACGATGGCCACGGCGCCCGAGTCCTTGAGCTGGTACTCCAACTCGGCTGCCGTGTACTGCGGATTGACGTTCACAACCACCAAGCCTGCCCGCAGCACGCCAAACAGTGCCACCGGATACTGCAGCAGGTTGGGCATCATGATCGCCACCCGGTCGCCCTTATGCAGCCCTAGTGATTTCTGCAGGTAGGCGGCGAAGTTGCGGCTGGATCGGTTGAGTTCGGCATAGGTCATCGAGGCGCCCATGTTGCTGTAGGCGGGCAATGCGCCGAAGCGCTGGCAGCTGCGAAGCAGCACGTCCTTCAGCGAGGCAAACTCATGCACATTGACCTCGGCTGGAATCCCGGGAGGGTAGTGACTCAACCAGATTCGCTCCATATTGCCCCCTCGCTCGCCTGCCGGCGAACCTCCATCTCCACGGGGCCCGTGCGGTCCATCGAACCGCTGCGAGTGACTGCATTGAATGCCGTCACCCTTGCCGGTCAGGCAGCCCATTATCGTGGAACATCGCCGCAAGTCTACCGCAGGAAAACCGCGAGGCAAAGTAAACGAAAACGCCGGCAGGAATTTATTGGATCCTTCTTTGCACTTTTCCAATATCGCAGAGTTGGTCGCGTACGGCGACATCACCGTGGGAGTGTTGCGCACCATCGGGTGTGTCGCCACCCCATGCGACGAAGACAGCACGTTGGTCATGCTGGTACGCCGAAACAACGAGAGCTTAATCCAGTTCCCGACGCGCCTCGATCAGGCGATGGCCAAGGCATACAACGAGGGCGTCTTCACGGACGAGATCAACCCACCACTCTGACTCCTAAAGTCGATTGAATCTCCTAGGAATCTCGCCTCAATTCCTCACCGTCAAGACGGGGCAACTTGCACCGCGTACCACTTCGTACGCAGTGGTCCACAGCGCGTGGGAGGCCATATCGATATGGGCTGAGCGATGCAACCCCATAATGATGGCGTCGACTTGGAAAGTCTCAGCTGCCCGCAGGATTTGTTCACTCGGCGATCCGAACTCGACTATGAATTCAGGTTTCACTGCCAGCTCAGTGTTCCGCGGCACCAATTCCTGAAGCCGCCGCAGGCTCGCCATGCGAGCATTCTCTCGCATTTGCATGAGGTCGCCGCCAGTGTGCCAACGAAAACCCTCGGACACCCCGACTGGAGAGACGACATGGAGCAAAACGAGTTTTGCTCCGAAGTCGTTGGCGAACGAGATGGCATATGGCAGGGCATGCAAAGAAGCTTCACCGAAGTCCGTAGCGAACAGAAAGGGCCAAACTAAGCTAGTGCTCTCGACTGGGGGTTCTTGAAATGAACCCAGACCAACGGTCAGAACAAGGCAATTGGCGTGGCGAAAGATCTGTTCCGCCACTGACCCAAAAAGCACTTTCCCCAAACCTCGCCGGCCGTGTGTACCGATGACCATCAGATCCACTTGTTCTTGCCTGACTACTTTCTCCAACTCTTCCCATACATCACCTTGCCGGACGATAACCTCATGACGCAGACCGGCCAGTGTCCCACTTTGAGCGAGATCGTCCTCCAATTGCAGAACATTCCTCCAGCCGGCCTCTGTGGCCGCGGCTACTGCATCTGGGCCAACGAGAGCGAATCCCGACGAGGAAACCACGTGCGCTAGGTAGAATTTCGCCCCATAGTGCCGGGCGATGGCAAGAGCATGGCGGAGGGGTTTCGCAGATGCTTCTGAGAAATCAGTCGCGAGCAGGACCGACTTCAGGCGAACGTTTACAGCCGGTGCGATGAGTGACATGGGCATCCCCCCTCCCAGCATCAGAGCCGGGGTAAGCGGTTGGGCTATTAAGCCGCGCATGCAGAGACTTTGTTAAAGAATCCAAGGCTCTCCAGGACCTTCATCGTGCGCTGTGCGGCCCCAGCTACGACAATCTGGTTGTTTGTGATGTCACAGGCGAGGAACTCGCACTCTCCGCCAGAATAACGAGGGGTGCAGGAATAGAGTTTGCAGCGAATAAACCGCGTATCATCAATGTCGAGAGTGACGCCTTCAAGAGCTTTGTCCCGCTGATCGCGCAATTCCCACCTTCCTTGCGTCTAGTGCAATTTCCCATCCATGCACCCGCAGAGAGTGTGAAAGGCTTGCCGCTGCACCAACGGCGCGCCAGCGACGTGCAACTCTGGGCATAACCCCCTGTTTTGCTGCGTTGCAGCATTACCTCAAATGTAGTATTTAAAGTGCAGTTTGTCAATATCAAGGACATTTATTAGGCGACGCAGCAGCGAGGTGTTTCGAAGACACCAGGTATCCTGGTAATCAGGAAGTACGCAAACCGCAGACTCTAATGACACTTCCGGAAGCCGCTACATCAATCAGGAGGACATCGCCGCCCTGGACACAGCGCGCAATCGCCAAGTCTCCTAGGAGCAACTTCAACACGACAGGCGAGCTCTCCCGACTCAAAGAGCGAGCGATGACGCGGCGAGAATCGGTCGCGGGATTGAACCGCCGTAGCGATGGTGTGCAGCATTTCCAGTCGTCTCTTCTTCCCCTCAACTACGCCAATTATTCCGATACGGCCTTCGTATCAGCGACGCCGCCCATCGCGCGTGCGAACGGCACCATGTATTAGTCCGATAGCGGTCTGCGCTGCCTGTCCCCACCGACGACGAAATGAGCAGACATTCCGGTCGCCAACAGCTTGTTGTCGGATTCTCGGAAGACTTCGTAACCGAACTGGATAAGCGAACGACGCAGCTTCAGGCTACTCACTGCCGTCCACGCAAACAGCACATCTCGGCTCCATTCCCCGAATGCGCAACTCGGGCCCACCTGAGGCGCCCCCGCTGAAGGTCGATTGCCGCTTTCAAGCGAGCCCGAGCGAGCTTGAGCGAGGGTTTCGTGACTCTGCAACCAGCTAGGGACTCGGTGCCTCTCGAAAACCTCGAACTGCCTAGGCGGACGGGGATGATACCTCTTTCCTAATTCTTTCCTCCGATGTTCGCTTCTCTGACGACGCTCCTCACCACCCTGAGTTCAATCTTGCACTCGCGCACTGCCCTCGAACTCGAGAACTTAGCTCTGCGCCATCAAATCGGCGTGCTGCAACGCTCTGCGAGAAAACGTCCCCGGTAAACCCAATTGGACCGCCTTTTTTGGGTCCTGCTGTCCCGAATCTGGAGCGACTGGCGCTCGGTGCTTGCCATCGTCAAGCCAGAGACCGTCCTAGCCCGGTATCGTGCGGAGTGCCTCGCCAGCAGGCATTCGAAATCAGCATGCCAACGCACCCGCAGCGGTTCAGCGGAGGTCTTGGTGCAGCAGGCGGTAGAGTGTCGCGCCGTACTTTTCCACCGTACTGATACCGATGCCAGGAATCGCCAGCAATTCCGCCGCAGTTTGCGGGCGGCGGTCCACGATGGCCTTCAGCGCCTGATCGGTGAACACGCGAAAGGCCGGTACGCCGCGGCGCTTGGCTTCGGCCAGCCGCCACTTGCGCAGCGCGTCCTCGATCCGCGAATCGAGAGCCGCCTGTGGTGCCACCGGGGCCTTGGCTTTCGATCCAGGTGCGCGCTGCGGCAATGCCTGCTTCTTGGCTACCTTCTTCTTGCCGCGCTTTGTCTTACTCTTTGACGGCGTTCCTGATTTCACTTCCGCCTTCATCAGCAGCGCAAGGGGAGCGGCTTCGTCCAACTCCCCAGCCGCACTCCCCAGGTACGCCTTGCGGTACGGGATGCTTCGGCCGTCCTTTTCGAACACTTCATCGGTCAAGCGCGCCAGGCCCGAGCGTGCCATCGCCCCCAGCACATCCTCGAACGAATTGCGCGAGAGGTGTCCCTCCGGAAACAGCTCGGAATGCAGCTTGCCGGTGGATTTGCCGCCTCCGGCGCGCAGGGCCGCGATCAGGCGTAGCGCAGCCGCCCGTTCGAAGTCGGTGGCAGAACGAAACCGCTGTCCCAAACAGGCCTCGGGCGCGCAGAAATCGCATATACCGCACGGTTTCCGGCTGTCGGCGTAGTCGCCGAAATGTCTCACCAGGGCGCACATGCGGCACTGGTTGGAATCGGTGTAGCGCAGCATCAGGTTCAATTGCTGCTGCTTCTGCTGGGATTGGGCAAGGTAGGATTCGCGCCAATGGTCGTGGCCGCGGCTTACGTTTTCGGTATAGTCCACTGCCGCGCCGCCGTGAATCCAGAGCTTCTCCAGCGCTTTATCGAACTCATCCGCATCCAGCCGCACGGCGTGCGCCAGCGCTTCTTTCTCTCTAGGGTCCGCCCGCAGCTGGGCGAAAATGGCCTCCAGCAGAGAGATGTCCGGGTAGTCGCGCTGGAAGAAGAAGTCGTGCGTGCGCCGATCCGCATAGGAATGCATCAGAATCGTGCGACTGGGAAGTCCGTCGCGCCCGGCACGGCCGATCTCCTGGTAGTAAGCCTCAAGACTGCCCGGCAGCGCGGTATGAATAACAGTACGGACGTTCGGCTTGTCGATGCCCATGCCGAACGCAATCGTGGCCACCATTACTTCCAGGCGACCATCCTGGAACTCCTCCTGGACACGTTTGCGAGTGACGGCATCCAGGCCGGCGTGGTAGGCGGCACAGGGAAATTTGGCCCCCAACTCGACGGCGAGGCCAGTGCTCTGCGCTCGCGTGGGGGCGTACACGATGGCCGGGCGGCGCTCGTGATCCTGCAGCAATTCCGCCGTCAGTTCGGCCCGCTGCCGCGGCTCGACTTCCACCACTTCGATGGCGAGGTTGTCGCGACGGAACCCGTGGATGAAACGCTCCGCCTGCAAGAGGCCCAACTGCGCCGCAATATCGTCTTGCACCAGCGGCGTCGCGGTGGCCGTGAGCGCGATTACCGGCGCCGGCCGCAGGGTTGGCAGGTACTGGCCGAGCATGCGATAGTCCGGCCGGAAATCGTGGCCCCATTGCGAAATGCAGTGGGCTTCGTCGATGGCGATGAGGTTGGGCTTGCGCTTCGCCAGCATTTCGGGAAAGCCCGCCACTCGGAGCCGTTCCGGCGCGATGAACAGAAACTGCAGGCTGCCGTTGAGGTAGTCCGCGCAGGCCTGGCGCGCTGCCGCGCGGTCGCGGCCGGAGTGAATCCGCTCTACGGCGACGCCGCGATCTTTGAGTTGGCGCAGCTGGTCTTCCATGAGCGCGATGAGGGGGCTGATGACGAGCGTGGTGCCCCCGCGCGCGATGCCCGGCAACTGGTAGCAGAGCGACTTCCCGGCCCCGGTGGGCATGACGAGAAGCACGTCACGGCCTTGGATCACGGTTTTACAGACCGCCTCCTGGTTTGCACGAAAGGCAGAAAAGCCGAATGCTTGATGGAGTAGTTCGGCGGGTGTTGCATCGGTGGCACAAGAAGTGGGTGAGAGCACGTTCGGTGGCAGACCGCCGCCTGACGCGCGCGGCTCGGTGTTGGTGCCGCTAGCCTCGACATGGCCAACCTTCTCTACCACTTCTCGGACGTAATCCTCAATGGCTTTGATGAAGGGCCCCAATTGGGCGCTGCCCTTCTGAATGCGGTGCAGATATGCTTCCCACTGCCCCGTCATAACCGGGCTCTTCACCTCGGGATGCACCACCTCGATCAGCCGCATGCCTTTATCGGTGGCCTCCAGGCTCTTGCCACTGCGCACGATGTACTCGCGCTTCAGCAATACCTCGATAATCGCCGCCCTGGTGGCCGGCGTTCCGAGCCCGGTCTCTTTCATGGCATCGGATAGTTCTTTTTCGTCCAGCGTCTTGCCCGCCGTCTCCATCGCAGTCAACAGAGTGGCTTCTGTGAAGCGCTTCGGCGGCCGCGTCTTCTTCCTGAGTGCCTCCGCGTCTATCACATCCTGCGATTGGTCTTTGGCGAGGCCAGGAGGGAGCGCCTGCTGGTCGCGGTCCTCTTCCGCGTCCGGTTTCGACCGCCGGGCTTTTGCGGGCAACGCCAGATCCAGGACTTTCCACCCGACCTGCACGACGGCGCTTCCCGACGTGTGGTAGCGGTCCGCCACGCCGGGATGGCGGATCGCCGTGATCACCGTGGTCACCTGCCAAATGTGGTCTTCGTGCCACGCGCTGAGCAGACGGCGGCAGATCAGGTCGTAGATTTTCTGCTCCTCGGGCGTCAGCGATGCCCGCTGGGGCAACGTCGTGGTCGGGATGATGGCGTGGTGGTCGGTGACTTTGGAGTCGTCCACGAACCGCCGGCCCAGAGGCCGCTCGCCCGTTCCCGGCGCCAAGTGCTCGCGATACGACTCCGCGATGGAGTGAACGATATACAGCAGCGTGCCCGCCACGTCGTGAGAGAGGTGGCGGCTGTCGGTTCGCGGATAGCTGATCAGCTTGTGCCGCTCATAGAGCGCCTGCGCCGTGTCCAGCGTCTTTTGCGCGCTGAAGCCGAAGAGCCGATTAGCGTGGCGTTGCAGTTCCGTCAGATCGTAGAGCGCGGCCGGCGGCATTCGCTGCGTCTGCGCTACGATCGATTCGATGGCGGCCTGGCCGGTCCGCGCCCGCTCGACGATGCGGTTGGCTTCTTCGCTGTCCGCCGGCAGCCGCATGGATTTCTGGAGCGATTCCTGATCGCTTTGGAGCGGCCGTTCGCGAAACCACGTGCCCTGGTAGGTGCTCCCCTTGGGCGCGTCCCCCGGGTGGAATGTGGCCAGCACTTCGATGTAATCCTCGGACACGAACTTCCTGATGGCTAGTTCGCGCTCCACCAGCATTGCCAGGGTCGGCGTCTGCACGCGGCCCACCGAGAAATCCTTCTCGCCGTATGCCAGCGAATACGCACGGGACAGGTTCATCCCGACCAGCCAATCCGCCCGGCTGCGGCCGCGGGCGGCGTCGGCCAGCGGATCGTATTCCTGGCCGGGCCGAAGCTGTTCGAAGCCTCTGCGGATAGCGTCCGGCGTGAGCGAAGAGATCCACAAACGGCGGAACGGCTTGGCGCAGTGCGCGGCTTCGTAGATGTAGCGGAAAATCAGCTCGCCCTCTCGGCCAGCGTCGGTGGCGCATACCACTTGCGAGACCTTGGGTGAATTGAGAATCTTCTGCACTACGTCGAACTGGTCCTTGGTTTTCTCGTAGACTACTAACCGCCATTCCACCGGCAGCATGGGCAGCAGATTGCGCCGCCAGTGGCGCCAGTCGGGGTTGATCTCGTGCGGCTGCGCCAGCGCCGCGAGGTGCCCGATGGCCCAGGTGACGATGTAGCCGTTGCCGTGAAGATACCCTTTGCCCTGCTGCGACGCCCCCAGGACGCGCGCGATATCGCGCGCCACCGAAGGCTTCTCGGCCAACACCGCAATGCTTCCCGATTCTGTCATCTGAAGTTATGGTATCGTCCCGCGATGTTTTTGCTGGGGCGGATCTAGCCACGCTCCGACATTAATCTAAGAAAGGGTCGTTGTCGCAGTCGATCAGATCGAAATGCTTCCGCCTTTGCCCCTTGGTTGGGACTCTGTGGGGAGAACAAGATCAGTGGTGGCAAGGTGCTCTATACCAAGAGTCGCCGCGTCAGGAGTCGCGTTGCCACCGCGCTGCGCATGGCCGCGAACTCGCTGCATCACGCCAAAGACTATCTTTGCAAACAAAATCCAGTGGTCTTTTGCCAGGTCTTGCAGCATCAGAGGTTCTTTGTGAGCCGCCTGATGTGTCTCGGGAAGAGCAGCGTACAGCGGCGCACGGGCAAACGGCGCAGCCGTGATCTGCCCGTCTTTTCACACCCCTCGCCAATATCCAGGCCGGCCTTCTTCCAAGCGAGTCCCCCTGGCAACGGTCGAGCAGGTCTTGGGACTGTACCGCGAGCGCTATTTCGATCTGAACGTGCAGCATTTTCACGAGAAGCTGCGCCAGGAGCACGGGATTGGGCTGAGCTACACCTGGGTAAAACAAGCTCTGCAAGGAGCCGGGATGGTCAAACCCGGCCGCCAACGGGGCATTTCGGCATTTCTGGAAAAACGGCGTGCGTGTTGGACGGGAAAGTAGAGTATTGCTTCGTGTTGCACTTTTGAAACTTATAAGTCAAGATCACCAACTTCGCGGGGATACGATCCGCGACGATTGCACCGAGTTTTGCTCCAAGCAAGCTCGTTTTGCACCCGATCTCAAATCGACCAGCCCGTAAGGGACAAACTCGGATGCGATCGACCTTGGCAACGTTTGGGATTACGACTAGAACAAGACAGACCAGCAGTTCTCGGCTCTCGAACAGCGACCCCAAGGGGAGCTGCCCCGGAAGTTGTCCGGAAGTCTGCTTGTGGGCCACCACCTCGTCAAGTGCGTTCTAGTTCTAGTCCGAGGTTGTCGTTCACTGCTTGGCTGAGTTTCTGCTTGCAGCCGAGATAGCGTTCAGTTGTCTGAACCGAAGCGTGCCCCAGCAGAAACTGAATCTGTTCAAGTTCTCCGCCCGCCAAATGGCATAACCGTGCACAGGTGCGGCGTAAGTCATGGGGAGCAAGGTCCTTGATGCCGGCACGCTTCGCGGCCGCTTTCACGATGTGCCAAATCGCCTTGGGCGTGATTCCATCGCCCCAGATCTTTCCCGGCCGACTTACTCGCCAAAAGATCGCACCACCATTGATGCCAGCCGCCGTGGTCCACTCATCGACGGCGCGTTTCGCCCACACTGGAACCGGAACTGTACGGATGTGTTTTCCTTTGCCAATCAGGTCAGCGATTACCCAGTGCTCCTCGCGAACCTGGAAATCTTTTGTTCCGAGTCCAACCAGTTCGGCCCGTCGCAAGCCGCATCCAATGAGCAGCGCCAGAATCGCCCGATCACGTTTGCCTCGGACGCTGTCTGACGGTGCTTCGCCGAGCAAGGTCCTCGACTGATCGACAGTTAACCAATTGCCAATCCGAACGCCGAGACGCTTTGCTCCTTTGACGCGGCGGATTCCCGCGGCCAGTTCAGGGCTCAGAAGACCAGTGTCGGACGCTTCATAGGCGAGCCGTCTCACGGCGGCTAACCGCACGTTGATGGTGGTGGAGGGTGCGAGGTTTTTTTGTTCGAGGAAGAATCGGTAGCGAAGGACGACCGTTCGGTTAAAAGCCAAACGCGGTTCCGAACAGTACCAGCCAATGAATTCGTCGATGGCATGACCGTATGATTCCTGCGAACTGGCGGCGGCGAGCGAGTGAAGAACTGCGTTCTTCGACTGCTCCAAGTCGGGCAGCCGAAGTATTGTTTTGGCCTTGGAGCGTTGCGATGTCTTCCGACGTGCCATACTGGCGGCCTCCTAAGCCGCAGTCAGTATGGTGCTTCAGCTACGGGGCTGATGGCCTCGAAGCAGGCCATAAACGATACCTTCCCAAACAGGGCTTGCGACAAAGTTCTGGTTCAATCTCCTTCATGGCTGTAATCCTGATACACCCCGCAGCATAAAATGATGTTACCCACCTTCTGAAAGTAACTCGTCTTATGCTCTTGTTTATTTGTTTCCGGGTTCAGATACACATAATCGACCCATCCGGAACCCCGGGACTTCGCCTTTTCCACTATCTCCTTGCGAAAAAGCTTCCCTTCGGTGTCCGGAACGGCGATCAGATTTTGCCCGATCAGTGCCGGATTCTTAGGGTGGGCAAGCATGACGCCCTGAAGATCGTACGCGAATACATAAAGTTCACCCTTGTCAAACATCCCCTTGGGCGTGCTGATCTCTGCCAGCGCCTTGTCTTTCCCCTGATACTTCACATAGGCAGCCGCTCTCTTCACTAGGGCCTTTGCATCGTCTCTATCCGCAGCGTGCGACAGAACTGCGAATGAGGCCAATCCGACCATAATTAGAAATGCTATGGTTTTGTTCATGGCTCTTTCCTCCACTTTTTCCAATTTGCGAATGACTGGTATAAATGTAGCCTCATTATTCGGAATAAAGCGACTTCCAGTTGTATCTCATCAAGCCTGCTCTGCCGCCTGTTCGCCAGGCACCGGAATGCCGTCCAAAATTGCTTCAGGTTCTTCGGCTTCTGCTTCAGTCTCTTTGTTTAGAACCTCCAACATCCTGTCCTTGTCGAGTTCATGCTCCCAGCTGGAAACCACCATTGTTGCCACACCATTGCCGACCAGGTTGGTCAGGGCGCGTGCCTCGGACATGAAGCGGTCAACGCCGAGAATCAGCGCCAGACCAGCCACCGGAATGGTGGGTACGGCGGCAAAGGTCGCCGCTAGGGTGATAAAGCCACTGCCGGTAACCCCGGCCGCCCCCTTGGATGACAGCAGCAACACACCCAGAATGGTAAGGGTCTGGATCAGGGTAAGCCGGGTATTGGTAGCCTGGGCCACGAAGACGGCCGCCATGGTCAGGTAGATCGAGGTACCATCAAGGTTGAAGGAGTAGCCGGTCGGGATTACCAGACCTACCACCGACTTGCTGCAACCCAGATTCTCCAGTTTGGCCATCATGCGGGGCAGGACCGACTCCGAGGAGGAGGTTCCCAGCACGATCAGCAACTCCTCCTTGATGTACTTGATAAACTTCAAGATGCTGAAGCCGCACAGTCTGGCAATAGAACCCAGGACGATGAAGATGAACAGCAGGCAAGTCAGGTAAAAGCTGACCATCAGCATGCCCAGCTTACTCAGGGAGCCGAGACCGAATTTTCCTATGGTAAAAGCCATAGCGCCAAAGGCGCCGATGGGCGCAACCTTCATGATTACCCCCACGACGCCGAACAGCACATGCGCGACCTCGTCAATCACGTTGAAGGCCACTTTGCCGCGCTGACCGAGCATGGACAGAGCAAAACCAAACAGGACCGAAAAGAACAGTACCTGCAAAATATCACCCTTGGCAAAGGCATCCACTACAGTGTTGGGAATGATATTCATCAAGAAGTCAACCGTGCCGTGCGACTGCGCTTTTGCAGTGAAGGTCTCCAACGCTCTGGTGTCCAGCTTGGAGACATCGGCATTCATGCCCGCACCCGGCCGAATTACGCTGACCACCACCAGGCCGATCGCCAGGGCCAGGGTCGAGACGATCTCAAAATACAGCAGTGCCTTGACGCCAACCCGGCCTACCTTCTTCATGTCCTCCATGCCGGCGATACCGGTTACGACGGTACAGAAGATGATCGGAGCGATGATCATCTTGATCAGCTTGATGAAGCCATCGCCCAGCGGTTTCATGTCCGCGCCGGTTTCGGGATAGAAATGCCCGAGCAGAGCACCCAAGACGATCGCCGTCAATACCTGAAAGTACAAATTCTTATAAATTCTTTTCCCCTTCATACGTATCTCCCCACGTCGTTGATATGATCCAGAATCTTTAACCGGAATTTCCGTTTTAGGTCCCAACAGCCACCCACTATATACCCCGCGAGGAATCGAGCCGGCTCCCGCAGCCCCGGCCATTCCGCCGGAAGCGACGGGTGTTTGGGCCAACTTCAAAAAAGGAACTGTGGAACAATATGGATACCGTTGGCTGGTGGAGAGGCATGAAATATCGCATCACAGCTGAGGGAGTCCTGGAGACCAGACTCTCCGGCTTCGACCTGATTAACTTTCCCATGCTGAACAAGGGAACGGCGTTCACTGAAAACGAGCGTACCGACTTCGCCCTGCACGGACTGCTCCCCCCACATGTTGGCAATCTTGAAGATCAGGCGGCACGCCGTCTTAAGGCGCTGCGCGACTTTGAAACTAATTTCGAGCGCTATGCCTACCTACGGGACCTGCAGGACACGAACGAAACCCTGTTTTATGCCGTGCTGGTGCGCAACATCGAAGAGATGATGCCGCTGGTGTACACGCCGACGGTCGGCGAAGGATGCCAACGCTTTAGCGAGATCTGGCGCAAGTCGCGCGGACTGTTTCTCAGTTACCCCAACCGGCATAGAATTCGCGAGATCCTCGGGCATCACCGCTATGACGCAATCCGTGCGATCGTGGTCAGCGATGGCGAGCGCATTCTCGGGCTCGGCGACCAGGGTGCGGGAGGCATGGGAATCCCCATCGGCAAGCTCGCGCTCTATACCGCCTGCGCTGGCATTCACCCACAGGTGTGTTTGCCTGTGTTGCTCGATGTCGGTACCGACAATGTGGAGCGCCTCGAAGATCCTCTCTATGTCGGGTGGCGTCACCAGCGGGTACGCGGTGCCGAATACGACGATTTCGTCGAAGCCTTCGTCAGCGCCGTGATCGCGCGCTGTCCACATGTGCTGTTGCAATGGGAGGATTTTGCCGGCATCAACGCAGGAAGATTGCTTGAACGCTACCGCGACCGGCTCTGCACCTTCAACGACGATATCCAAGGGACAGCGGCCGTGGCCGTGGGGACCCTGCTCGCCGCGATTAACATTACCGGCACCCCCCTGACTGAGCAGCGCATCGCGATTTTCGGAGCAGGTTCAGCCGGCATGGGCATCGCCACGCTTCTGCTGACCGCGATGAAGAACGCCGGTCTGAGCGAAGCGGAAGCGTGCCGGCGCTTTTATGCAGTCGATAAAGACGGATTGCTAGTGGAGGGCATGGCAGAAATACGTCCGACACAGCAGCCATTTGTGCAACCTCGTTCCGCGATCACCGAATGGAACTTGGACCACAAAGACCACATTAGCCTGCTCGATGTGGTAAGGAATGCCAAGCCAACGACGCTCATCGGGGTCTCGGGACAAGCTGGTGCCTTCACGCAGGAGGTGATCCGCGCGATGGCTGCCGCAGTCGACAGGCCGGTTATTTTCCCGCTATCAAACCCTACGTCGCGTTCGGAGGCTACCCCGGCGGACTTGCTGAAGTGGACTGAAGGGCGCGCGCTCATCGGCACTGGCAGCCCGTTCGCTGCGGTGAACTGGAATGGTCGCGAATTGCCGATCGACCAGACGAACAACTCGTACATCTTCCCTGGAATAGGTCTGGGTATCCTATCGGTAGACGCGCAGCGCGTCACCGACACGATGTTCATGGCTGCCGCCAGATGTCTCGCCGAACTTTCTCCCGCACGGCGTAGTAAGTCGGGACGATTGTTGCCACCGGTTTCGGAACTTCGCTCGGTGTCATTCGCCGTGGCTCAGGCGGTCGCGCTTCAAGCGATCAAGGATGGGGTTGCGGGCCCGCTTGACGAGCAAACCTTGGAATCTCACATCCGCGCCAATGTCTGGGAGCCGCTCTATCTTCCTTACCGCTTCGACCCCTGCCCGTAACTCTACAAGTTCCCGAATCGGAACCGAATATCAAGGCGCTGATTAGCACCGAATCTCGGGATTGCGCCTGGATCACGGGCAACCTGAGGTTATGTGAAATCGGGAACTGGATTGCACTGGTGGTTCGCCGCCGGCGAGACGCGAAGTTCCCCCCGAAGTCACGTTGTGGGAAGTCTGCCGGCCCGACCTGGTCACTCCCGTGACACGCCGGTTACGGAAACCACTTGGACGTATAGTCGCCAAACCGTACAAGTTCGCGAACGGGAGATTGGCCCAAACCCGGCATGTGGGAGACGTCGGGTTAGGGATCGGTTGGATGGCCGGCAACAGGAAATGACACCGAAAGGGGTTCAGGAGGAACCAACACATCGTGTCCACCCGTACTGACGCACGCCGAGCCAGTTATTTCTCAATCCACAAACCGATCCACAAAATGCGATGTCTTATACGACTTGCGAGTACTTAGGCAACCTCCACGTACTTGTAAGTCGTTGAAAAGCCTATCCCGGTCAGATTCACACGGTGGAAGTCACAGGTTCGAATCCTGTAGCGCCCACCAACATATCTGCTTACCGCACAGCCACTTACGGGCGGCTGTTGTTTTTTGCTGGCAAAATCCCAGCCCGATGCCAACCCGATGGAAGTCACTGAGTGGCCTCCGACGCGGGTTTGGCTGCCAGCAACTGTTCCATGTATTGCCGCTGACGGGCGACAATTAGAAGTACCGAACGACGACAAACAAAATTCCCGATCCGCATTGACTCATCAAAATTGCTACTGAGAGGTGGGTGGTTGCCTCATTGAAAATGCTACCGGCGTGAACCCACGCCGGAAGGCGAGAATGAGGAGACGGATCAGATTGACCACACGACGAGAACTGACAGCAGCCATCAAACAGCGTTATCAAGCAGCGGATCGAGTCGGCAAGAAGATGATCCTGGATGAGTTCACCCAAGTGACCGGGTATCACCGTAAGCATGCGATCCGAGTGCTGACCACTCAGCCTACGAGCGAACCCAAGACGCGTGCGGTGCGCCGGGTTTATCAGGAGGCGGTCAAGGAAGCGTTGATCGTGCTCTGGGAAGCCTCCGACCGCATTTGTGGCAAGCGGTTGAAAGCGCTATTGCCGCTGCTGGTGGAAGCCATGGAGCGACACGGGCATCTGCAATTGGAAGAGGGGGTACGGGCCCAACTGCTTGCGATGAGTGCCTCCACGATCGATCGTCAGCTTCACTTTGTCCGAGAACGAGCCTATGGAGGGCATAAGAAGAGATCGGCTGCGACCAACCGCGTGCGTAAGATGGTTGCGGTCCGCACCTTTGCCGACTGGGAGGAGCCGCTTCGTGCCGGCTTCATGGAAATGGATCTGGTCACGCATTGCGGGCCGCGGGCAGAAGGAAGCTTCGTGCATAGTCTGGTCTTGACCGACGTGGCCTCGGGTTGGACAGAATGTGTCGCGCTTCCCGTGCGCGAACAAGCTCTCATCGTCGAAGCCATTACCGGCTTGCGCCCCAAGTTACCTTTTTCTCTGCTGGGGCTGGATACGGACAACGACAGTGCCTTCATGAACGAAACGCTGTGGAACTATTGCCAGGAGCAAGGCCTCGTGTTTACCCGCAGTCGCGCCTATCACAAAAATGACCAAGCGTGGGTAGAGCAGAAGAACCGTAATCCGTCCGTAAGAAGTTGAAGACGAGATCGGGTGGTCTTGCAGCTATCAAGTATGGGCGGCGGGAGACGCGGTACAGCTCAGTGCATCTCCAGGCCGACTCCCAGGCTGGCGCCAGTCCTC
>Ga0209385_1000360_pt1 | contig 18245 bp, 15 predicted proteins | sample NGEPerB_FD_184506 | JGI IMG/M metagenome (GOLD analysis project Ga0209385, IMG submission 184506) | Arctic peat soil microbial communities from the Barrow Environmental Observatory site, Barrow, Alaska, USA - NGEE PermafrostAB12-B... | ecosystem: Environmental > Terrestrial > Soil > Wetlands >... | reverse complement strand
CCGGTGTTCGGCCCTTCGTCGCCATCCCCGACGCGTTTGTAGTCGCGCGCCGACGCGAGCGGCAGCACGCTCGCGCCGTCGGCGAGCACCATGAAGGAGACCTCCTCGCCCTCTAGGCACTCCTCGACGAGGACGCGCTCCCCGGCGGCGCCGAACGCGCGCTCCTCGAAGCAGCGGACCATGGCGGCCTCGACCTCGTCCCGGTTGCGGCACACCTGGACGCCCTTGCCGGCCGCCAGCCCGTCAACCTTGAACACGACGGGGATGCCGATCTCCTTCACCGCCGCCGCCGCCTGGTCGCGGTCGGAGGCGGTGCGCGCGCGCGGCGTCGGGATCCCCTGCCGCAGACAGAACTCCTTGGTGAACACCTTGCTGCCCTCGAGTTCCGCCGCAACCCGCGACGGGCCGACGAGCAGCAGGCCGCGGCGGGCGAACTCGTCGGCGATGCCAAGGACAAGCGGCAGCTCCGGCCCGACGATCGTGAGGTCGATCTTGAGCGAGGATGCGAACTCCGCCAGTTCGACCGTGGCGTCCGCCGCGATCGGGACGCAGGTGGCGATGCCGGCCATCCCCGGGTTCCCGGGGGCGGCGTAGATCTCGTCGATCCCGGAGGCCTGGGACAGCTTCCACGCGAGCGCGTGCTCGCGGGCGCCGCCGCCGACGACCAACGCCCTCAACGCCGGCTCCCGGCCACGAGCGAAGCCTGCAGGAGCGAAAGGCAGGCGGTTTCGACCACGTCGCGCGCCGAGCAGCCGCGGGAGAGGTCGTTCGCCGGGCGTGCGAGGCCCTGTAGCAGCGGACCGACCGCCCGGGCGCCGCCCAGGCGCTCGGTGAGCTTGTAGCCGATGTTCCCGGCGTTGAGGTCGGGGAAGATGAGCACGTTGGCGCGGCCGGCGACGCGCGAGCCCGGGGCCTTGCGGGCCCCGACCGACGCCAGCAGCGCCGCGTCGAGCTGCAGCTCGAAGTCGAACTCGAAATCCACCCCGCGGGCCGCGAGCGCGGCCCCGGCGGCGCGCACCTTGTCCACCAGCGGGTGTTCGGCCGAGCCCTTGGTCGAGAACGACAGCAGCGCCACGCGCGGCTCACCGCCCACGATCGCCCGGAAGGTGCCGGCGGCGCCCACGGCGACGTCGGCGAGCTGCTCGGCATCAGGGTCGGGGAGCACCGCACAGTCGGCGAACACCATCAGGCCGTCGCTCCCCCAGCGCGCGTCCGGGTGCACCATCACGAACGCCGAGGAAACCGTCCTGATGCCCGGCGCGGCGCCGATCGCGTGCAACGCCGCGCGCACCGTGTCCGCCGTCGTGCGGACCGCGCCGCCGACCGAGGCGTCGCACTCGCCGGCCGCCACCAGCAGGGAGGCGAAGTAGAGAGGGTCCGCGAGCGCCGCGCCGGTCTGCTCCCGCGTCCACCCCTTGGGCGCCCGCCGGCCGTGCAGGAGGTCGAACAGCGCCTGCCGCCTCGGGTCGGTCGTCGGGTCCGTGACGGTCGCCCCGAGGGCGCGCAGGCGCTCGTGCGCCGGCCCTTGCGCCGCCTCCGGACACAGAACCGTGACCCGCGCGATGCGGTCGCGGCAGAGATCGCCCGCGGCCTCGACGATGCGGGGATCATCCCCCTCGACCAACACGACATGCCCGCTCACGGCGCGGGCGCGCCCCGGTAGCTCCTCGAGAAAACTCATGCCGACCTCCGCGGCCATTGTAGCCGTCTTTCACGAGGCCTCGCGCGCCTGCACTTTCCCCCCGCGACGCCGGACGTCGGCCCCAGCCCGGGGCTGGTTGTTTGGACGTCGTGTGGTGGTGGCGCATGGACGGGTGGCCCCTTGGCCGCCATCCCTGTGACCACGCAGGCGTATTCGCCGCCATCTCAGCTTGTGTCACGGAAATTGCGATATTTCATGACAAATATTTGACCTTTACAAACCCTTGACAAGTCGTGTGAATAGCTTTAACTTGACGATTGTCACCGTAGTGGGACGGCGGGAAGCCGCCGCGCCGCAGGCGGAAGGGGGACGAGGGAAATGATGCTACTTCATCTTGGCATGGCGCTGCTGGCGGCCAACAACGTGGTTGTGCCGTCGCACATCACCGGCAACGTGACACGGCGGGTGCAGACGCCGGCGACCGCGGCGGTCTACACCTCGGCGCAGGCCGAGCATTACCTCACCGCCGAGCAGATCGCCTACATCCGGCCCGGCCTGAACATCGCCGTGGGGAGCGTGACGATCGGCGCCGACAACAAGCCGATCGTCGATGTCACCTTCACCGACGACGGCGGCCAACCCCTCGACCGCGCCGGGGTCCTGACCCCGGGGCCGCTCACGCTGTCGTTCATCCTCGCCTGGTACGACCCGGCGGGGCGCTACTACACCGACTACTACACGACCACGGCGTCGAGCACGGTCACGAACCTCACCGTGCAGCAGGCGACGACCGCCTCTGGCACCTGGGAGGACCTCGGCGTCGGCCACGCCCGCTTCCACTTCACCAAGGCGTTGCCGACCGGCTACGACGTGACCAAGACGCACACGCTCGGCATCTACGCCACGCGCATCATCAACCTCACCGACCCGATCACGATCAGCAAGACGTACGTGGCCGACGTCGAATACGACTTCCGCCCCGACGGCCAGGCGGTCACCAACACCTGGAACAAGATGACCGACGCGACGTGCAACCAGTGCCACGACCCGCTCTCGGCCCACGGCGAGACCGGTCGCCAGGACATCAAGCTCTGCGTGCTCTGCCACAACCCTCAGACGATCGACCCCGACACCGGCAACAGCGTGGACGCCAAGGTGCTGTTCCACAAGCTCCACATGGGGAGCAGCCTCCCGTCCGTCCAGGCCGGCCACCCGTACCAGATCATCGGACACGGGGGTTCGGTGGTTGACTTCTCGACCATCGTCTTCCCGCAGGACATCCGCAACTGCACCACCTGCCACCAGCCCAGCTCGCCGCAGGGTTTCGTTTGGTACACCTACCCCTCACGGGCGGCGTGCGGCTCCTGTCACGACACGATCGACTGGACCACCGGCGCCAACCATAAGGGCGGTCCCCAGGCCGACGACTCGGCGTGCGCCTCCTGCCACCAGCCGCAGGGCGTCAACGACTTCGACGCCTCGATCATCGGCGCGCACACCATTCCCACTCGCGCGGCGCAGCTCAAGGGCCTCAACATCCGGATCATCAACGTGACCAACGCGGCGCCGGGCACCAAGCCGGTCGTCACCTTCGCGGTGACCAACAACGACGGGTCGTTCGTCGACCCCTCCACGCTCGGCAGCTTCACCTTCTACCTCGGTGGCCCGACCACCGAGTACACCAGCTACCTGACCGAGCGCGTCGGGAAGAACGCCGTCTCGAGCGGCACCAGTTCGACCTTCACCTTCCCGGACGCGATCCCGGCCACCGCCACCGGCACGTGGACGCTTTCGGCCGACTACTACCGCACGATCACGCTCAACCCGGCGCCCGAGACCGCGAGCGAGGCGACGGTGCGCGAAGCGGGACAGAACCCGATCTACAACGTCGCCATCACCGACGCCCAGCCGATGGCGCGCCGGACGGTGGTCGACCTCGCCAAGTGCAACGTCTGCCACAACCAGCTCGCCCTCCACGGCGGCCAGCGGTTCAAGGTGCAGGAGTGCGTCATCTGCCACAACCCCAACGGCAACGACGGCGTCTACCGGCCCGCGTCCCAGGCGCCCAACGAGACGATCCACTTCAAGTACATGATCCACCGCATCCACACCGGCGCGGATATGACGCTCCCCTACACGATCTACGGCTACGGCGGCAGCATCAACAACTTCAACGACGTGCTCTTCCCCGGCGACCGGCGCGACTGCCTGAAGTGCCACGCCGACGTGCCGGCCGGCCAGCAGCAGACGTTCGAGGTTCCGCTGCCCGACGGCGTGCTGCCCACTCCGACCCTGCGCAACCCGTACATCCAGCTGATGCAGCCCACGGCGGCCGCGTGCCTGTCCTGCCACGACGCAAAGGGTGCAGCTGCTCACGCGGTCACGATGACGGCGTCGTTCGGCGAGGCGTGCGAGGTCTGCCACGGAACCGCCGCCGACTATGCGGTTGCCAAGGTTCACGCTCGCTAGCGAGAGGTCATGCCGCGGGCCGCCGGTTTGTAGCCGGCGGCCCGCAGCGCAGTACGAAAGGTGGACGGGATGAGCACCTGGTTTCGCGTTTTCTGCGCCGTGAGCGTGCCCTCGCTATTGGCCGGCGCCGCCCTGGCGGCCACGGCCCCGGCGAAGGGCCCCGACGATGCGTTCGCGCCGTGCAGCACCTGCCATGAGGAGATCACCACGCCGTTCGCCTCGAACCCCCACGTCCGCGAAGCCGCCACGGGCAAGGCCGTGTGCGAGGGCTGCCACGGCGACGCGACCAAGCACGCGGAGGAGGGGGACAAGTCGCTGATCAAGGTGCCGGCGGGCGCCGCTGGCGCCAAGACCTGTCTCAGCTGCCACCAGAAGTCGCCGGAGTTCGACCGCGCCGCCAAGGGTTTCCACGCGTCGGCCTCGGTCAATTGCACCGACTGCCACTCGGTCCACCACAGCCCGGCCACCGCGCCGGCGCTGCTGCGGACCACCCCATCGACGCAGCTGTGCGAGAGCTGCCACCCGGCCCAGCAGAACCTCTTCGGCAAGCCGTACGCCCATCACCTCGGGCGCGGCGGTATGGAGTGCGTCTCCTGCCACAACCCGCACGGCGGCCGCGGCGAACGCAGCCTCAAGACCACGTCCGCGGGCGAGCTCCCCTGCCTGTCCTGCCACACCGAGAAGCAGGGCCCGTTCGTCTTCTCGCACGTGTCCGGCTTCGAGGGCAACTGCCTCACCTGCCACGAGCCGCACGGCTCCAACAACCCCAAGATGCTCATCCGCGCCCGCGTGGACCAGCTCTGCCTCGAGTGCCACACGACCCTTCCGGCGGGGATGCTCGGCTCGCAGCCGCCGTCGTTCCACGACCTTCGCAGCCCGCGCTACCAGAACTGCACCGTCTGCCACGTCGCGGTCCACGGATCCAACAGCTCCCCGATGCTTCTGAAATAGGAGACGAGCGATGGCCAAGCGTTTCGCGTACTTCGTGGGTCTGCTCGTGGTCGCGTCCTGGGGCGCCACCGCACGTGCGCAGTCGACCCAGTTCTCCCTCGACCTCGGCCACCAGTGGACGGACGTGAGCGGCAACAACGACGTCTACAGGAGCCAGGTCAACGAGGGCCAGGGGTTGCTGCTGCGCTCGTTCTCCCTGACGACCGTGGACAACTCCGACGGCTCTAAATTCTTCGACCACCTGCGCATCGACGCGGCCGGGATCGGCGCCGACCCACAGGCGAGCTTCCGCCTCTCGGCCGGGCTCGCGCACGTGTACGACCTGCGCTTCTCGTACCGCCACTCCGAGTTCTACAACGCCCTGCCCGGCTTCGCCAACCCGCTCTTCGCGTCGGGGTTTGCCCCGGGCGAGCAGACGATCAACCGCGCGCTCGACACCGTGAACCTCGACGTGACCGTGCTCCCCGGCAGCGCCGTGACGCCGCTGTTCGGCTACGAGTGGGTGCGCTATTCGGGTTCGGCGCGCTCCACCGCAGATGTCGGACAGAACGAGTTCCAGCTCCTCTCCAACCTCGGCGAGACGACCCAGGAGGTGCGCGGCGGGATCGGCTTTTCGGTCGGCGGTTTCTCCGGCCGGATCCTCCAGGGGTGGAGGTACTTCAACTCCACCCAGGCCGACCAGCTCCTCCCCGGCGCCGGAGCCGGTAACTACCCCCAGCCCGTGCTCGGCCAGCCGGTCACGCTTGCGAGCTACCTGGACCGCACCCACACCACCGGGACGACGCCCGTCACCACTGGCTACCTGACCGGCCGCCTGGCGGACGGCGTCCGCCTCGTGGCTTCGTTCAGTCGCGCGGACTTTTCGACCGACACGAGCGATGACGAGGCCGCGTGGGGCACCCTGGCGTCGTTCAAGCTCTCCCGCTTCTACTCCGGCCTGCTGGAGTCGGTGCAGGCGCATGCCGAGAGCCTGGACTGGCAGGGCAACGCCCGCGTCGAGGCGGAGGTTCTCGACGGTCTCGACGTCACCGTCGGCTACACCCAGCGGCACCGCGACCTCGACGGGCTGGCGACGATCGCCGATCTGTACGCCAACACGGTCAACTTCAGCGGCGCCGATCCCAAGAATGTCTCCACGCTGATCAACGCTCAGGACGCCATCCAGCGCGATGAGAAGGTCGTCGAGGCCCGCATCTCGTCGAACAACCTCGGACCGCTGCACCTGTGGGCCGGGTGGGCCAGGGCCGACCAAAACCTGGACGTCTCGCCCGCGGCTGCCGAGATCGTCGTGCCCGGTGGGCAGGGCGGTCGCTTCGACCGCGTCGTCAAGCGCACCTCGGCCGGCGCGACGCTCGCGCTGGCGGACGTCAAGCTCGCCGTGGACTGGAAGAAAGACGACGCCGACAACGCCGTCGTCCGCACCGACTACCTGAACCTCGAGCGCTGGCGCGGCCGCGCCACCTGGACCGCGGGCAAGTTCCTCCAGCTCGTCGGCACCGCCGAACACATCAAGGCGGAGAACCCGACGCCGGGGATCGACCAGGCCTCCACCACCAAGCACTGGGAGGGGAATGTTGTCCTCACCCCGGTCACCGCGCTCTCCGTCAGCCTCGGATACGGCGTGTACAAGGTGGACAGCGCCATCACCATCAGGACCCCGCAGGACTTCGGCCTCGAGCCGTCGCTGTACACCGAGGACGGCACCTCCAAGGACGCTTCACTGACGTACAAGGTCGGGCGCTTCGGCTTCGACGCCGGGTACTCGCAGTTCGAGAACAGCGGCGACCTCGCCCTCAAACTCGACCGCGCCACGGTCGGCTGCGACTTCGACTTCACCCCGACGCTGGGCGCGTCGCTGCGCTTCGACAAGCACATGTACCGCGAGATCGCGCTGCCGATCGACAACTTCGACGCCAAGATCTACGGCGTCTTCCTGCGCTGGCACAACTAGACCGCCGGCCAATCGTTCCGCCTTGCCGCTTTGGGCTCCCCGCCGGGGGAGCCCAAATTGTTTTCAGACCCCTTGACAGCTATTATGATATACACCATCATTAATATCGTGAATGAGACCGAAGCCTACCGGCTGGACGCGCTCGTGGAGCTGGGCCGGGCGTGGCCGCAGTCGTTGACGGTCGCCGAGATCGCCCGCCGCCGCAACATCCCGCCCAAGTTCCTTGCCCGCCTGCTCGGCGAGCTGGCGCGGGAGGAGTTGGTGGTGACGGCTAGGGGGACGCGCGGCGGAGTCCGTCTCGCCACCGCACCCGGCCACGTGGCCCTGGCCCGCCTGCTGCGAGCTCAGGCGCAACCGGACGCCGGGGGACCGGCGGTGCGCTGGCTTGCCGAGCGCGCCGCCGAGGCGCAGGCGCGCGCGCTCGCGGGGCTCAACCTTGCCGAGCTGCTACGCGTCGAGGACGAAGCCAACGCCACCGCCGACTTCGTCATCTAGAAATGGGGGGACCATGCGAATCGCGTCGGACATCACCAAACTTATCGGCAACACGCCGCTGGTGCGGCTGAACCGCGTCACCTCGGGGTGCGCCGCCACCGTGGCCGCCAAGCTCGAGTTCTTCAACCCCGCCCACTCGGTCAAGGACCGCATCGGCATCGCGATGGTAGAGGCGATGGAGCGGGCCGGCACGCTGGTGCCGGGGCGCTCCGTGATCGTGGAGCCGACCTCGGGCAACACCGGGATCGCCCTCGCGATGGTCGCCGCCGCTCGGGGGTACCGATGCGTGATCGCGATGCCCGAAAGCGTCTCGCTCGAACGGCGCAAGGTGCTCAAGCTGCTCGGCGCCGAGCTGATCCTCACGCCGGCGTCGGAGGGGATGAAGGGCGCCATCCGCAAGGCGCTCGAGCTGGTCGAGGAGATCCCCGGCGCGGCGATGCCGCAGCAGTTCGAGAACCCCGCCAACCCCGAGATCCACGCCGCCACCACTGCCGAGGAGCTGTGGCGGGACACCGACGGCGAGATGGACATCTTCGTGGCCGGGGTCGGGACCGGCGGTACCATCACCGGCGTCGGGAGGGTTTGGAAGGCGCGCAAGCCCGCTGTCCGCATCGTCGCCGTGGAGCCGGCCGGATCGCCGGTCCTCTCCGGCGGAGCGCCCGGCCCGCACAAGATCCAGGGGCTCGGCGCCGGCTTCGTCCCGGCCAACCTCGACACCCGGGTCGTCGACGAGGTGGTCAAGGTCGGCAACGACGAGTCATTCGCGATGGCGCGCCGGCTCGCGCGCGAGGAGGGGATCCTCGCCGGTATCTCGTCCGGCGCCGCCGCGTACGCCGCGCTCGAGGTGGCGCGGCGACCGGAGAACGCGGGCAAGCTCGTGGTGTTCGTCGTGCCCTCGACCTCCGAGCGCTACATCTCCACCGAACTGTTCGCCGGGCTCGACTGATCCGGCCCCCGCCCCGGGCGGACCGGCTCACGGCAGGTCGAGGTCGGGCCGCCCCGAAGCGAGGTGGTCGAGCGGCTCGAAGTTGACGATCGCCGCCTCGGCCGCGCCGCCGCGGGCGGCGAGCGCGACCGCGGTGGCGTCGAACGCGAGGTGGCGCGGGTGGTGCGCGTCCGAGGCCAGCACGAACCGGCAGCCGGCGGCGCGCGCAAGGCCGACCAACGTCGGGTCGAGGTCCTGGCGGCGGGGGAAGCCATTGATCTCGACGAGCACGCCCGCGGCGGCCGCCGCGGCGAAGACGACCTCCCAGTTGGCGCGGATCCCCGGGCGCCGCGCGAACAGACGCCCCTGCGGGTGGGCGAGCGCCCAGACGCCGGGCTCCTCGATCGCGCGCACGAGCCGGCCGGTCTGGTCGCGGCGCTCGGCGAGCCCGGTGTGCACCGCCGCGAGAACCAGCACCCCGCTCCGGGCGGAACGGGGAAGGTCCAGGCGCCCGTCGTCGAGGATCTCGGCCTCCAACCCCTGCACCAGCCGGAGTTCGTCGCCGTGGCGCCGGTTCCAGGCTTCCACGGCGCGGCGCTGCAGCTCGATCCCCTCGGCGTCGAGGCCGTTGACGCAGGCGAGGCCGCGCGTGTGGTCGGCGACCACCGCCCAGGCGGCGCCGCGGCGCTGGCACGCCCGCGCCATCGCTTCGAGCGCCACTGCGCCGTCGGAGGCGCGCGTGTGCCAGTGCACGGACCCCCGCAACCGTCCGACATCGGGCGTGCCGGCGGACGCAAGGCCGGCCTCGACCTCGGCGGCGCTCAGGAACCCTTCACGGGCCGGGCTGGCGTGCAGCCGGTGGGGGCCGGCGAGCCGCTGGGTGGCCGCCGCGAGCGCATCACCCGTCCGGCACCCGCGCAGCATCGAGAGGGTCGGCAGCGCCTCGAGCGGCACGGTATCGGGCAGCCGGCGCGCACCGTCGAGCTCCCTCGGGTGGTCGAACACCGCGTACGCCGCCCGCAGGAACACCAGGCGCAGTTCGCCGGGGGGATGGCTCTCGGCGAGCTGGAAGAGGGCCTCGGCGAGTTCGGCGTTGCGCACCACCCGACCAGGGTAATGCATGCGGTCCGGGGCGCGGCGAACGCACGGCGCCTCGCGCCGGACGCGGCCGTGGTACCGTTTTGCCATGCAACGGCTGCTCCTGGTGGACGGACACTCCAACTTGTACCGCGCTTTCTTCGCCATCCGCGGCGGCCTTGCCGCGCCCGACGGCACGCCCACCAACGCGGCGTACGGCTTCCTCCGGATGCAGCACAAGATGCTTCGGGAGCTTGCCCCGAGCCACGTCGCGGTGGCGTTCGACACCGGCGGCGAGACGTTCCGGACGCGCCTCGACGAGCGCTACAAGGCACACCGGCCGCCGATGCCCGAGGAACTCCGCGTCCAGGTGCCGATCACCCAGGAAGCCGTCTCGTTGCTGGGGCTCGCCGTGCTCGCCCACCCTGACGTCGAGGCCGACGACGTCATCGGTACCCTGGCCGTGCGCGCGGCCCGCGCCGGCTTCGAGGTGGTGATCGCCTCGAGCGACAAGGATCTGATGCAGCTCGTGGCCGACCCGCTGGTCAAGATGTGGCACACGCGCCTGGAGCGGCTCCTCGACGAGCGCGGCGTCGAGGATGTCTTCGGCGTCCCGCCGGCGCAGGTGGGCGAGGTCCTTGCCCTGATGGGCGACGCATCGGACAACATCCCAGGGTGCAAGGGGGTCGGCGAGAAGACCGCGAAGGAGCTGATCGCTGCGTGGGGGTCGGTCGACGCCGTGTACGCCCACCTCGACGAGGTGACGCCGCCGCGGGCGCGCAAGGCGCTCGCCGAGCACCGCGGCGAGGTGGACCTGTCGCGCGAGTTGGTCCGCATCCGCACCGACCTCGTGCTGGGCGCGGACCTCGCCGCCCTCGCGCGCCGGCCGGCGGACGTGCCGCGCCTGGCCGAGCTGTACCACCGCCTTGGCTTCACCTCGCTGCTGGCCGAGACCGAGGCCAGCACCGCCGCGCCGGCCGCGGCCACGGTGACGGCCCGCACCGCCGGCGTCGGCGAGCTTGGTGCCCTGCTGGCGCAGCCCGGGGCCGCGGTCGCGCACGCCGGCGGGCGGCTCGCGGTCGCGACGGCAACCGAGACGGCCGTCGTTGAGGCCCCCGAGGCGGAACTCGCCGCGGCGGCCGCGCCGGGTCTTGCCCGAGTGTGGTGCCACGACGCCAAGGGCCTGCTCGCGGCGTTGCGCGACGCCGGCGTCGCCGATCCGCCGGTGCCGCGGGACGCCATGCTCGCGGGGTACCTGCTCGCCCCCGGGGAGAGCGCCGACCTCGCCAGCATCTGCCGCCGGCTCGGCGTCGAGCCCCCCGCGATCGCCGGCCCAGAGGAAGAGGCGCGCGCGGTGGCCCGGCTCGCCCCCGTCCTCGAGCGCCGCCTGCGCGAGGAGCAGCTCGAAGGCGTCTTCGCCACCCTCGAGCTGCCTCTGGTGCCGGTGCTCGAGGCGATGGAGAGGCACGGCATCCGCCTCGATCCCGGCGCCCTCGCGGAACTCTCCCAACGCCTCGGAGCGTCGCTCGCCGAGCTCGAGCGCGAGATCCACGCCGACGCCGGCGGGCCGTTCAACATCAACTCACCGCAGCAGCTCGCCGAGGTCCTGTTCGGCAGGCGCGGCTTGCCGGTGTTGCGGCGCACCGCGAAGACGAGAGTGCCCTCGACCGACGCCGACGTCCTCGCCGAGCTCGCCGCGCGCGGCCACCGGCTGCCGGCGCTGCTGCTCGAGTACCGCGAGCAGGCCAAGCTGAAGTCCACCTATGTCGACGCGCTCCCGAAGCAGGTGGGGCCGGACGGCCGCGTCCACACCCGCTTCAACCAGGCCGTGGCGGCCACCGGCCGTCTCTCTTCCTCCGATCCCAACCTGCAGAACATCCCGGTCCGCACCGAGATGGGCCGGGAGGTGCGGCGGGCGTTCGTCGCCGAGCCCGGGCAGCTCCTCATCGCCGTCGACTACTCCCAGATCGAGCTGCGCATCCTCGCGCACCTCTCCGGCGACCCGACGCTGGCGGACGCGTTCGCCCGCGGTGAGGACATCCACCGGGCGACCGCCGCCCTGGTCTTCGGCGTGGCCCCCGAACTCGTCATCCCGGAGCAGCGGCGCGCCGCCAAGACGATCAACTTCGGCCTGATCTACGGCATGGGCGCCTACGCCCTGGCGCGCGAGCTCGGGGTGGGGAACGCCGAGGCGCAGCGCTTCATCGACGCCTACTTCGCGCGCCTGCCGCGGGTGCGCACCTACCTCGACGCGACCAAGGAGCAGGCCCGGACCACCGGCAAGGTGAGCACCATGTTCGGGCGCGTGCGTTGGATCGCGGGCCTCGACTCGAAAAACGCCCAGATCAGGGGGAACGCGGAACGTCAGGCGATCAACGCCCCGGTGCAGGGGACCGCGGCGGACCTGATGAAGCTCTCGATGATCCGGCTGCATGCGGCCTTGCGCGAGCGCGAGGCGCCGGGCCGCCTGCTCCTGCAGGTGCACGACGAGCTGATCCTCGAGGCCGACCAAGGCGCGGCGCAAACCGTTGCGGCGCTGGCGCGCGAGGTGATGGAGGGAGTCGCCACGCTGGCCGTGCCACTCAAGGCGGAGGTCGGAATCGGGCCGTCGTGGGCCGCGGCGAAAGGGTAAGATGACGTGATGCGCCGCCTGTTGCCGGTGGTGATCGTGCTGGCGAGCGCGAGCGCGCTCGCTCAGAAGCCGTGGGAGTTGCGGGTGGACCTCCCGGTGTCCGTGCCGGTCGAACTCCCCGCCGTGCCGCCCATCAACCCGTTCGCGGCCCCGGTCGTCACGCCCCCAACGCCGATTGCGACGCCGCTGCGGGCGAAGTTCCCCGACACTTTCAGCGTGCTCGCCTCGGCCTACGTCGACACCCAGGGCGCGTGCCGGCGGGTGGTGTTCACGCGGCTGCCATGGCCCGGCCTGGCCAACGCCCTGCGCCCGATCATCACCGCGACCGCCTTCACGCCCGCCCGCGCGTCCGGCGCCCCGGTTCCGGTCTGGCTGCCGCTCGGCATCGACCTCAAGGGGCGGATCGACGAGGGACGGGTGGCGCGCGTGCAGGGGACCGCGCCGGAGCCTGCCGGGCCGCCCTCCGTCGAGCCGGCGTCGGGTCCCGAGGCGGACGCCCACGACGCCGGTCTGCCGGCCACGCCGTTGGAGCGCGTCGACGAGCTCCCGAGCCTGAAACGGTTCCGGGTGCGAATCGACGGCCGCCCTTGGCGCCAACCGTTTCGCCTGCTCGCCGAGGTCGGCCCTGACGGACGCTGCCGGCGCGTGGTCTTCCTCGCCTGCCCGGAGGGGTTGCGCGGGTGGCTGCTCGCCTCGATGGCGGCGTGGACGTTCCGCCCAGCCGCCGGCACCGGCGGACCCGTCAACGCCTGGGTGCAGCTCGACGGCGAGATCGAGGTCAAAATGGGCGACCTGGCGTCGGACGCGCTGAAGGTCATGCGCCAGGGGTGGGCCCCGGGCGCGGCCGCGCCAGCCGCCGCCGGTCCCCCTCCCGGCGCGTGACGCGCTCGGAGTCCAGCCACTCCAGGATCGGGATCGCGAGCTTGCGCGTCAGGCCGAAGCGCTCCTTGAACGCCGCGACGTCGAAGCTCTCGACCCCCCAAGCGCGCAGCGAGGCGACGATCTCGTCGAGGACCTCGCGGTGCACGACCCACTTGCCACCCACCCGGGCGAGCCGCTTGCCGTCCACCAAGAACCGCACGACCCCCTCGACGACCTTCGGGTCGGCGCCGAGCGCGGCCGCCGTCTCGCCCGGTGACGGCGCCGCCAGCCCGGCCCGGCGGTAGGACTCCGCCACCCGGGCGGCCAGGGCGTCCTCGAGCGGGGCCACGCCCGCCGCGAACACCCTCCCGGCCGTCTCCCGCACCACACCCGCGCGTCTGAAGTCGGCGAGGAAGAAGTCGCGCAGCCGTTCGCCGGCGTCGGGGAGCGTCCGCGCCACGAACTCCGCCAGCGGCACGCCGGTGCCGCCGCCGGCGCCCAGGACCTCGGCCGCCCGCTCGCGCGCCGCGGCGACCGCGCCGGCATGCACGAGCAGCGGCGGGCGGGTCCGCGCCACCACGACCGAACCCGAGGCCACGAGCCGCCCCAGCGCCGACTCGAGGCCGGCCTCGCGGAGACCGAGCCGGGCGGCGAGCTCGCCGGCGGTGGCCCCGCGGGCCCCCGCGAGCCGGATCCAACCGTCGAGCGTTGCGGGAAGATCCCGCCACGGGCGGGGGAGCAGAGCGAGTTGCGCCGCCTGCCGCCGCCGCAGCCGCACCGGCTGCGAGTCCAGGACCTCACCACCGCCCAGCGTGACCGTCGGGGAGACGCGTCGGAGCACGATCCGGTCGCCGGGTACCGCGAACACCGGACGGGCGAGGTGCACGACCACCCGGCCGGACTCCCCCGGCCCGAGCGTCGCCGGGTGCGTCCGCTCGACGCGGGCGAGCGCCCGCGCCGCGAGGAGGTGGACCCAGACGCGGTCGCCCTCGGCGAGGGCGCCCTCGCCCAACAGCCGCACCTCGACGGCCAGCCGCCGGCTCGCGGACCATTCCGCCCCGGCGAGCAGCTGTTCCCCCCGCGGCAGCTCATCCACGCGCACACCCGCCAGGCTGAGCGCCACCCGCTCGCCGGCGCCGGCGCGGTCGCGAACCTGGCCGTGCACTTGCACCCCCCGCACCCGGACGGCCGCGCGGCTCGGGAGCGCCGTCAGCTCGTCCCCGGCGCGCACCTCTCCCCAGTGCGCCGTGCCCGTCACCACGGTCCCCGACCCCGAGATCGTGAATATCCGGTCGACCGCGACCCGGAACGGGCGGTGCGGATCCTCCGTGCGCTCGACGTCGCGGGCGCACGCCAGCACCGCGTCGCGCACGGCTTCGACCCCGCGCCCGTCGAGCACCGAGCACGGGATGACCGGAGCGCCCGCGAGCGGCCCTCCGGCCAGGTAGCGCTCGACCTCCCGCCGGCGCACCTCGATCAGCTCCTCCTCCACGAGGTCAGACTTGGTGAGGGCGACCACGCCCCCCCGCACCCCGAGCACCTCGAGCACGCTCAGGTGCTCGCGCGTTTGCGGCATCACTCCCTCGTCGGCGGCAACGACCAGCAAGGCGCGGTCGATCCCCGCCGCGCCGGCGATCATGGTGTGCACGAGCCGCTCGTGTCCGGGGACGTCGATAAACGAGAGCTCGACCTCCCCTTTGGGGTCCGCGAGCGGCGCGAACCCGAGGACGAGCGTGATCCCCCGACGCTTCTCCTCCGGCAGCCGGTCGCAGTCGACCCCAGTCAGGGCCTTGACCAGCGAGGTCTTGCCGTGGTCGATGTGACCCGCGGTGCCGAAGGCGACGGCGCGCACGCTCCTATACTACCCGGGCGGAGGTGGGCGTGCTCGAGCAGGAAATGAAGATCCCGGTCTCTTCGTTGGCGCCGGTCCGTCAACGTCTTGCCGAAGTCGGCGCCCAACGTGTCCACCCCGAGGTCCGCGAGGACAACTGGGTCCTGGACGACCGCGCGCGCACGCTCGCCGCCGCCGGCCGGCTGCTGCGGGTGCGGCAGGCGGGCGACGGAGCCGCGCTCACCGTCAAGGAACCGGGGGTGTTCGCCGGCGGGATCAAGAGCAGGGTCGAGCTCGAGACCGCGGTGGCGAGCGCCGGGCAGACGCTCGCGATCCTCGCCGCGCTCGGCTTCGCGCCCGTCCGCCGCTATCAGAAACGGCGCGAGAGTTGGGCGCTGCGCGGGGTGGTGGTCGCCCTCGACGAGACCCCGATGGGGGCGTTCGTGGAGCTGGAAGGCGAGAGCCCGCTCCTGCAGCCGGCCGCCGTCGAGCTCGGCCTCGACCCGCGCGCGGCCGCGCGCGGCACCTACCTGGACCTGTGGGCCGCGTTCCGCGCCGCGCATCCCGGGGCCCCCGAAGACATGGTGTTCGAGAGCTAGCGTTTCGCCCAGCCGGTATGATGGCGGCCATGAACGGCATGCTCCTCGCGGCCGGTTGGGCCCGCCGGATGGAGCCCCTGAGCAGCACGATCCCGAAGCCCGCGCTCGAGGTCTTGGGGCGCCCACTCCTCGCGAGCACCCTTGCCAACCTCCGGCGGGCGGGGTGCGCTCGGATCGTGGTCAACCTCCACCGCCATCCGGAGCGGGTGGCGGCGGCGGCGCGCGAGGCCGGCACGGGGGAGGTCCTGTTCTCGTGGGAGCCGGAGCTGCTCGGGGGCGCCGGCGGCGTTGCCGCCGCCCGGCCGCTGCTCGGCCCCGGGCCGCTCCTCGTGGGCAACGCCGACACCTGGGGCGATCTCGACCTCGCGCCGCTCCTGGCCGCGCCAGACGAAGCCACGGCGGTGCTCGCCCTCGTCCCCCACCCCGACCCGGCGCGTTGGGCCTCGGTCGTGCTCGACCGCGGCGGGTCCGTCGCCGCGTTCGTCCCGGCCGGCGCTCCGGGCCCCGGCGAGCGGTTTCTGTTCACCGGCGTCCAGCGCTTCGGCGAGCGGGTGCTCGCCTCGCTACCGGAGCCGCCCGCCGAAATGGCAGCGGTCTGGGAACCACTCCGGCGCAGCGGCCGTTTGCGCGGCGCCGTCGTGACCGGGACCTGGCGTGAGGCCGGCTCCCCGGCCGCCTACCGCGACCTGGTCGTCGGGCTGCTCGGCGAGCGCCCCTGGGTGCACCCCGGCGCCGCGGTCGCGGACGGAAGCCGGATCGAGCGCAGCGCGATCGGCGCCGGGTGTCGGGTCGATGCCGGGGCGGTCGTTTCCGGTTGCGTCCTCACCGCCGGGGCGGCCGCAGGGCCGGGCTGCGCCCTGCGCGGGTGCGTGCTCGCCGGCGCGGTGACGGTCGCCGGGGAGACGATGACCGACACCCTCGCGTTGCCAAACGCGCGCGTCCCGTTGCTGTGACGGCGCGGCGTCACGTCAAAGCGGGACCTCCCGCCACTCGCCACCGCCCTGGCGCCACACCAGCGCCCGCACGCGGCCGAGCCCGCCATGCACCCGCACCGCGAGGACACGGTCGCGGCCGTCGTTGAAGTACACGCTCGACGGCGTCGCGCCGCCGGCGTGCGCGAAGCTCATGATGTTGCTGGCGCCGACCCGCACGCCGCGCTCGTCGAGCGTGCCGCCGCCGCTGGGGTCGGGCACCCCCCAACGGGACGGCACCCCCAGGTGCGTGCTGCCGCTCATGAAGTGCACCCACACTTTCGGTCCCAACGGCTTGTCGACGCCGCGCACGAAGTCCGCGCGCGAGACGCCGTCGTTGTCGCCGTCCGCGACCATCACGTAGTAGGCTAGCCCGTCCAGTTCGCAGAACACGAGGCCCACGTTGCGGCCGCTCGTGAGCGCTTCGATGCGGCAGCGCAACGCGTCGGCCGCGATCTGGCGCGCCAGGCGCACCAGATCGGTCCTGCGGCGCACCTCGGTGAAGTCCGGCAGCACCAGGGCGGCCACCAGCGCGACGAGCGCGAGCGCCACCATCGTCTCGATCAGCGAGAACCCCCGCCGTGTCGTCATCGCCCCTCCCGTGAACCGGGGGCGGCTTGCGGCCGCCCCCGACCGTCCACGCCATCTCTGTTTGTTGGTCTCAGTTGGTCTTCACCTCGTGTCCCGGTTTCAGCTCTGCGCCTTGACCGCCGGTTTGGCGGCCCGCGGCGAGCGCACCTTCTCGGTCAGCGTCGTGGCGCCGGTGGTGGTGAGGTACGACTGCAGGCGGGAGAAACTCTTCTCGCCGATCCCCTTCACCCTGGCGAGTTCTTCCGGCGCCTTGAACGGGCCGTTGGCGGTGCGGAACTCCACGATCCGCTGGGCCAGCGCCGGCCCGACCCGCGGGAGGAGCTGGAACTGCTGCACCGTGGCCGTGTTGATGTTCACCTGCGGTCCCGCCGCCGGCGCCGCCGCCAGCACGCCGGTGGCCAGCGCGGCCGCCAGCGTCATGCACATCAGGGTTCTGGACGTCATGGTCGATCTCCCTTCTCGTTCGTGTTGCCGGGTTGATGGTCGTTCGCGGGTTTTCGTGCGTGCCCGCCACTGCGCCGCCGGCTGTCCGCTAAGGTCCGTGGCTCATCGGTCACCTCCGGCCCCGCCCAACGCGAACCTTGTGCCAGGCCCGTTTGTGATGTTTAACGTAATTGTGTTCAGTATTTTGAATAGTTTCTGGGAGGGCCGGAAAGAAAACCCGGATGGTAAGCTTTGCTGTCAGTCGGAGCGGAAGCCTCGCGGAGCGCTGCGCCGTGGCATGTCAGAAATTCCTCACACCTGCCGATGAACCCGGCACCCGGACGGCCGCCGTCGGACGCCGCGCCCGGCCCTCGGACCTGGCCGCCCTGGTCGAGCTCGATCGGACCTGTTTCGGGCGCCGGGCGTGGTCGGTGCGGGCGTGGCGTGAAGCGGTGACGGCGCTGGGGTGGATGACCGTCGTCATCGAGCGCGACGGGGCGATCGCCGCCGCCAGCGTGCTGATTCCCGGCCTGCCGCGCGCCTGCCTCGCCTCGATCGCCGTCGCTCCGGAGTGGCGCCGGCGGGGCCTCGGGCACACCCTCGTGCGCGACGCGATCGCCCGCGCACGCGCGGCGTCGGCCCGTTGGCTCGCGCTCGAGGTGGACCGGGCCAACCGCGGTGCGGTCGGGCTGTACCGGCAGGAGGGTTTCGCCGTGTCGCGGCGCTTTTGGGAAGACGGTCGCTGGCGGCAGGAGATGCTCCGCCGCCTCGGAGGTGTCCGTGAGGTGTGAGCTTGGACTCGTGGTCACCGGCGCCAGCGGTTCGCG
>Ga0209385_1000358_pt1 | contig 18287 bp, 11 predicted proteins | sample NGEPerB_FD_184506 | JGI IMG/M metagenome (GOLD analysis project Ga0209385, IMG submission 184506) | Arctic peat soil microbial communities from the Barrow Environmental Observatory site, Barrow, Alaska, USA - NGEE PermafrostAB12-B... | ecosystem: Environmental > Terrestrial > Soil > Wetlands >... | reverse complement strand
ATCAGTACGACGTCGGCCAGTTCCTTCGACGCCAGCCAGTGCGCCGCGGTGGCGCCCACATTGCCAGAACCAACTACCGTTACCTTTTTACGCATGATGCCTCACAGTGTTTGAAGAATTTAAAGATGTGTCACAGCATGAATCCGAAATTGAGGTACGGCTGAACAGGTTGCTGTGGAATTGTCATCACGAACGGCCGTGAGGGACTGCTGTTCCTCGGCATTCATCCAAGAGCTAACAACAGCAGATTCCTCGCTGCGCTCGTAATGACAACTCCAAAGACGTAATGACAACTCCAGAAATGGTTGGACAGCTCGCTACTTCGCTACCAGCTCCGCCACCGGCGCCATGTTCTGGATCATGTAGGTCGCGAACTCGCTGGTCTTGACCTTGGTTGCGCCCTCCAACATGCGCTCGAAGTCGTAGGTGACCTTCTTCTGCAGGATGGTGCGCTCCAGTGAGTCTTCGATCAAGCGGGCCGCCTCGTGCCAGCCCATGAAGTCGAACATCATCACGCCCGACAACATGACTGAGCCGGGATTGATCACATCTTTATCGGCGTACTTCGGAGCCGTGCCGTGCGTGGCTTCGAAGATGGCGTGCTGGTCTCCGACGTTGGCGCCCGGCGCAATACCGAGTCCCCCGACCTGGGCGGCGGCGGCATCGGAAATATAATCGCCATTCAGGTTGGGCGTCGCCAGCACCGCGTACTCATCGGGACGGGTAACGATCTGCTGGAAGATGCTGTCGGCGATGCGATCGTTGATCATCAGCTTCGTCTTCCACGCACCCTTGCCGTGGGTCGCGTAGATCTTGTCGATTACGCTCTTCACTTCCTGGTAGAGCGTGTCGCGGAAGTCCGGCTGCGCAAATTCAAGACCGGGCTCGACCATCTTGGCGTTGTCTTCGACCGACAGTCCCGGATTCTTGTCGAGGTTGCCGATGATCCAGCTCTCGCGCTCGGTGATGACCTGGTCGCGGAACTCCTGGGTGGCCAGCTCATAGCCCCATTCGCGGAATGCGCCTTCGGTGAACTTCTGAATGTTGCCTTTGTGAACGATGGTCACCGACTTGAGATGGTTGGCCAGCGCGTATTGAATGGCCATGCGCACCAGGCGCTTGGTGCCGGTGATGGAGATGGGCTTGATACCAATGCCGGAGTCCTCGCGCACATGCTTCTTGGTGCCCGCCAGCATTTTGGTGTTGATGAAGTCAATCAACTCCTTCGCCTGGGGCGTTCCCTCTTTCCACTCGATGCCCGCGTAAACGTCTTCGGTGTTTTCGCGGTAGATGACGATGTTCATGCGCTCGGGATGCTTCACCGGCGAAGGAATGCCTTGGTAATACTTCACCGGCCGAATGCAGGCGTAGAGATCGAGGAGCTGGCGCAGAGCGACGTTCAGCGAACGAATGCCCCCGCCAATCGGAGTGGTCAATGGGCCCTTGATGCCGATGCGCAACTCGCGGAACGCGGCTACGGTGTCATCGGGCAGCCAGGTCTTGAAGCGATCCATGGCTTTTTCGCCGGCGAAGACCTCGTACCAGGCGACCCGGCGCTTGCCGTTATAGGCAATTTCAACTGCCGCATCGAATACGCGGACCGACGCTTTCCAGATATCACGGCCGGTGCCGTCGCCTTCGATGAAAGGAATGATGGGATTGTTTGGGATGACAAGCTTACCGTTTTCGTAAGTGATCTTGGTCCCGCTGGAGGGCAAAGGTATTTCATTGTAAGAAGCCGCCACAAGGCACCTCGAGGAGTATGGGTATAAAGTGACCCTAAGCTGTAAACAGCCATGTGTCGGGAATAGGAAGCTCTAGCAGAATCAGCAGCACGCCGAAAACCGAGTCATGGGCACGAAAACCAGTTGCGGCCCCACTCCAGCCATCCGCCGCGTCCGGATCAGAAAGGCTTGCCGGGTTCTCCCGAACCTTCTACGGTATCACCGCAGGCCAAGGGCTTCAATGAAATCCCGGATTACGGCCTACCACGTTGGCGGTAGATGGCGCGGGTCTGCCGTAGGACTTCCGATAGCCGCATCTCGAGATCGAAGCTGTCATCGGCGCGCAGGACCCTCCAAAGCAGCTTCTGCAGGGCGCGATGGGGATGCTCGGCGACCGGCAGCCATTTGCGCGCTCGTCCGGTCACCAGGCGCACCAGATGCTCGAGGGTACGCAGAAACAGCGCACTTTGCGTGAGGTGGTCATACTGGGCGGTCTCCAGCAACCCATGCTCATGCAGCAGATTCAGCCGCTCCCGCAGATTTCCTGCAAGCCAGAGCTGATGCCGAGACTGTAGCGAACCAGCCAAGTAGTCGAGGTCATAAATTCCACCCGCGCCAGTCTTGAAGCTCGCGGTGGTCTCACTGCGTTCCAGGCGGATGCGAACGTCCTGCAATTCTGAATCGAAATCGGGACGAGTTGCGATCTCTGCAATTCCCTTGCGCACCGCCTCTAACGCGCGGTTGCCGACTTCACCATCGCCCGCCACATGCCGCAACTTAAGATAGGTCAGCGCTTCCCAGGGCTTGGCCTCGTCCTGGAAGTAGGCGGCCAACTGGGTTGGGGTGACGATCAATTCGCCTTCGCGGCCATGCGGCCGCAGGCGAGTGTCCACCGAAAACACGGTGCCATCCAGGGTGTAGGCGGTCAGCGCATCCATCACCTGCGCCGCAACTCGACGCATCTCCTCCTGCGCGCAGCCTTCGTCGCAAACGAACAGGACATCGGCGTCCGATAGGAGATCGAATTCGCGGGCCCCCAACCTCCCCAGCCCCATAACCGTGAATCCGGCGGGAACGCCGGCAATCGCCAGGGCGGCTTGGATTGCAGCCTCAGCCGCGGCGGTGTTCTCGTTTAGCGAGTCGAAGACTTCGCGCAACTGAAACAGATCGCGGGCGCCTGACAGGAACACGCGGCGGCGGTAATGTCGCCGCAAGATGGCGTTGGCTTCGGAGCGATCGACCTTTTCCTGGGCCAGGTAGGCAAACACCGGATCGGGTGCGACGATCTTGCTGCGCAGACCTTCGTCGAACAATTCGCCGACGCCTGAAGTCGGTAGCTCTTCAATTTGTGGCAGCAGCGAGACCTCGGCCGGGTGACGGACCAGAATGTCGGTGAGATATTCGCTGAACTCAAAGATGGTGAGCGCCCGGCCCACCGCTTCGGGCGAGCGCAGCACCGCGCCATAGCGCTCCGAAGTGGTCCCCGCCGAACTCAGGAAGCGATCGAGGTTGCGCCGCGCATGTTGCGACAAGTCGGCGCTACCGGCGATTTCCCGCAGGCGTGGAGAATCGACCGCCAGCCGCTGCATCATCTGGCTGTAGGAACTCTCAGGGGTCGCGGGCGTCTCCGGATGCAACTGAAATTCAGGCGGGTGGTGGTCCTGGTTCTGCTCCTGATAGATGACGCGCTGATAAATCTCCGCCACCGCCGACATGCGCCTTTGCACATGGGCCAGGAACTCTTCAGAAGTTGGCGCCGTCGTACCTTCCCTGGCGAGACCACGCGCCAACGACTCCAACTCCCAGCGCGCTTCCGGCAGGCGATGCGTCTGCTGGCCCTGCCGCAATTGCAGGCGGTGCTCCAGGTTGCGAAGGAACTCGTACGCGTTGGTGAGGTTGTGAAAGTCTTTGCTGCTGATGTGCTCCTTGTCGTATAGCTTCTGGAGGGCAAACATCGTGCCTCGCGAACGCAGCCACGATTCGCTTCCACCATAGACACGCTGCAGGCACTGCACCAGAAACTCGATATCGCGAATGCCACCGCGATCGAGCTTCACGTCGATGCCGTTTTGGCCCGTCTGCTTCAGCATGCGCCGGCGGCGGTGGCTTCCCATTTTCTCCCGCGAGGCGAGCGCCGTCTTGATGGCAACGAAGTTCAGCTCAGGCCGATAAACGAAGGGTTGCACTCGGCGCACAAACTCGCGCGCCAACCCCAGATCGCCCGCGGAATGGCGTACCTTGATCATGGCCTGCAACTCCCAGTCATGGGCCACGTGGGAGTAATAATGGATGGCATGGGGCAGCGGCACCGCGGGTTCGCCTTCGTTGCCCTGGGGACGCAAGCGCAAATCGATGCGGAAGACCGGCCCCTCGCGAGTGTGGCGCGAGAGCAACTCCGTGGTTTGCTGTGCGAGCCGGATGAAGTATTCCCGGTTGGAAATCTCCGCGCGCGGAGGTTCCACGCCGCCGTCATAGAGGTACAGCAGGTCAATGTCGGAACTGTAATTCAGTTCGTTGCCGCCGAGCTTGCCCAGAGACAGCACGGCAAAACGCGAATCGGTGACGCGGCCTTCGGGATCAAGCCGCTGCGGCGAGCCATAGCGGTGCTGCAGTAGGGAATGAACTTCGCGCAGAGCTTCTTCGATCAAGACATCGGAGAGCGCGGAAATCTCGGCCGTCGTTTCCGCCAGGGTTGCGACTCCCAGCACATCGCGCAACATGATGCGCACATACTCGCGCTTCTTGAAACGTGCCAGCAATACCGCCGTGTCGGTTTCAAGCGAGCGCGAGCGCATGCGGGCGAAACTCTCCTGGAATTCTTCACGAGAATGGCTGCGGTCCAGGCTTTTGTCGCGGACAAAACCCTGAAACAAATCGGCATTGTGGATCAGCGTCTCGCCCAACCAGGAGCTACTGGCGAACACCACTACGGCGTAGTGAATCAAGAACTGATGCTTCTCCAACAGGTGCAACAAATCGGGAGAGGCTGACTCGGCAAGGCGTTCAAACTGATTGACCGCGGCATCAGGCTTGGGCGAGCCGGGAAGCAAGGCCGCAAGTGCCTCCTGGACTCCCGCAGGCACGAGTTGGCGAATGCGCGCGAGATTTCGCCGGGCCGTTTCCGAATCGCGAAACTGCACGTTCGCGGGAAGGAGAGCGGAACCGGGTTGAACGATGTTGGGCACGGGGTATGAGGCCATCATAAGACCTGGTAGTGTCTCAGTTTGAAATCTTGGGCTATGGTGGCGGCGCCTTCTCCGCAGACTTTGTCTTCGCCGCTTCCCAATATTGCACTCGGATACACTTCTTAACCTGAAAGCTCAACCCGCACACGAGAGCTGCACGTCATACTGCTAGCAAGACGAAAGAGGCGGATATGACCAGCGCGTGGAAACTCGGATTTCTGCTCGTTGTCTGTATTGCTTTCATCGCATCGGCCGCCGCGCAGGACGCGCAGCGATTTGAGACCTTCGGAGGATATTCACTCACTCACAGCAACGCCTACTTCCCACAAGGCTCGAATCTCAGTGGATGGGACACCTCGACAACGGTCTTCCTGAACCGCTGGTTCGGCATTACCAGCGATTTTGCCGGCCATTACGGCGGCGCCAACGTTACGTTCCCTGCGACACCGGACTTCACTCCGGGAGTCTACAGAGAGACCGCGCACGGGCACAATTTTCTGTTCGGGCCACATTTCACCTATCGCCGCTCGCGTTACGCGCCTTTCGTTCAAACCTTGTTCGGTGTGCAGCATACGTGGACAAGCAATACGGTGCTGGTTGAGCCAATCTGCGCCCCGTTTACTTGCACCAACCTTCCGCCAGTGGGCACGACCAGCAGCGGCTCCGCTACCAAATTCGCCATGGCAGCCGGTGGAGGCCTGGACATCGCCCTCGGGCACGGCATCTGGCTGCGCCCCATCCAGGCGGAATATCTGCTGGACCGCGCATGCTGCGATGTGGAAGTGCGGCACGGCGTCTTCCACTACTACGGCTACAACATCAACACCTTCCGCTATTCGACAGGCATCACGTTCCGCTTCGGCGACCACTTGGGCGGAAAGAAGTGAAGCTCCCAATCCGCGGCGGCCCGTCCGTAGCGGTCGCACTTGAACACCTGGACGATGTACTTGTCTGGCTCGTCAGGCGCAGAAGGCATGATTTTTCTGATGAGTTCCGTTGTTTCTGCGCCGACGAACCTGAACGTCCCCACTTGGCGACGAAAGCGCAGCCCGAATTTCAAACTGAGACACTACCTAAGACCTGGCTTTATTGACAACTACAAAATAAATGCCCGCAAGGGCGGGTGGAAGGGCACGGCTGATGGGCTGCGGAATAACTCCGTGCGAGCAATTCGGTGGAAGCCCCCTGCTTTAGCAGGGGGAGCTGGACTTTAGTCCAGCGGAAGAGAGACGATTTTTGGAATGGGCTTTAGCCCCGGGTTTCTTTTGGCCCCGGCGCTAAAGCGCGTGATCAAAGCCGAACTCTTTCCGGAGCGCTGAAGCACTCCTTCCCCCGCATAAATGCGGGGGCTCCCACCAAAAGGCACTCCAGCACCGCTTAGCTGTACGGATAAAAGATGAAGAACAGCAGCGAGAGGGCAGTCAACACCCAGAGCCCGGGCTTCAGGTGGCTTGCCCTTCCCGCAACCAGTTTGCAGATGGGATAAAGCACGAAGCCCGCGCAGATTCCAATGGCGATATTGAAGGTGAATGCCATCAGGGAGACCACTGCGAACGCCGGGACGGATTCGGTGTAGTCGGCGAAGTCAACGCGCACGATGGGCGCCAGCATGAACAGGCCAACGATGATCAGCGCAGGCCCATAGGCTTGCGGCGGAATAGCGGCCACAAACGGGGAGAAGAACAGCGCCAGCAGAAAACAGGTTCCGGTAACGAGGACGGTAAACCCGGTGCGGCCGCCCGCCTCGATTCCGGTGGCCGACTCGACGTAAGCGCCAGCGGTGGTGGTGCCCAGGACAGGAGCAAGGCTGGTCGTGATCGCGTCCACCAGCATCGGACGCTCGATCTGCGGCAGTTGTCCGTTCTTGTCGAGGAAACCAGCGCGCGCCGAAAGCCCGATCAGGGTCCCCATAGTATCGACAAACGCCATGATGAAGATGGTGAGCACTACGGGGAAGGCACGCCAGGTGAACGCGCCGCGAAAATCCAGTTGCCACACAATTGGCGCGATACTCGGCGGGATGCTGATCAGGCCGTGCGGCGGCGGGGCGATTTTAACAACGAACGCCACAATCGCGGTGATCACGATGCCCAGCAGGATGGCTCCGGGGACCTTTCGGATCACCAGGATGGTAATCAACACAAAGCCGAACATGGCCACCAGTGCGGGATGCGAAGTCAGATGCCCGGCCTGTACGGGTGCGCCCGGAACGCCAAGGGTGACCAAGCCAGTCTGGTTCAGTCCGATGAAGGTGAGAAACAGTCCGATGCCCACCGCGAAGCTGTAGCGAAGAGATGTGGGCACGCCTTCGACAATCCACTGCCGCAGGCGCAAGACGGTCATCAGGATAAACAGCACGCCGGCGATGAAGATTGCCGCCAGTGCGGTCTGCCAGTGAAATCCCAAAAGCTTGCAAACCGTGAAGGCAATGAACGCATTTTCGCCCATGTAAGGCGCTATCGCGAAAGGACGATTGGCGTAAAATGCCATGAAGTAACAGCCGAACGCAGCCACCAGCACCGTGGCCACAAACGATGGGCCTGCCGGAATTCCGGCCGTCGAGAGAATGGCCGGGTTGACTACCACAATGTAGGACATGGTGGTGAAGGTCGTCAGTCCGGCGACCACCTCGCGACCCAAGGAGGTGCGGTGACCAGCAAAATCGAACATGGCATTCCGCCAGTTCAAAGAGCGCTCCGCAAGCAATCAACTTCCACAGTGATGCGAGCGATGATTATAATCCGGCGGTGAGAACGCCACGGCAGTAGGGAGCAAGGGTTCGCGCACGAGTCGCGGATGGGGGGAGTGGTGGGCCCGGAGGGATTCGAACCCCCAACCAAGGGATTATGAGTCCCCTGCTCTACCATTGAGCTACAGGCCCCAAAATCGTTACCAACCTGCACTATTGAAGGAAGTTATTGGACTAATGCCACTTCGCTTGCATCGGTCGTTTTAGGCTCGGTATCAGTTCTGGTGTCAGTTGCTTCTTTCTGTGCGTTCTCAGTCTCGCACAGCCGCTCTACCGCTGCCAACTGGTGTTCTGGCGCAAGGTGCCGGAGCGTTGACCGCCTCTAAACCACACAGATGCTTCCCGCTGGAACAGGAGAATCAGAGCAACAGTCTGGAGGACACTCTGAGCCAACATAAACAAAAGTGAGAGCGGCCCATTGACTCGAAGCAATAGGGGAATCATCAGGATCGCTAGAACCAAGCCCGGCAGATAAAGAACGAGGAGCGTGATTCGCGCCCAATTTCGGCCTCGGCCAATCATCGCGATGAGTACGGCCATAATTACGACGATGACGAATTGCATCAAATGAGCGCGAGCGGGTGTGGGGTGGGTTGCTACAAGGAGGCTGTTAAGGATTCCGATGCCGAGACTGGCCCAGAGAATAATGACAGCCGTGGCGACTCCTTTGGGTCGTCTGTTTGCTTGTGATAGCGCAGCTGCCATTTCAGTTTCCTCCAACAGTCGTAACACTATATACCCACCTTGAGACTCCAGCGCACTATTTGCTTGCCCAAGTCCCCCAATTGCTCCCGCGCCTCTGCTGTTTGTCAGTGACATGTGACGCAGCGACGAGTGAGAACGGCAAGCCTGGTCGTGGTTTTGTGTAACCTCGGTCCTCGACAGTAGGGACTCTTGCGGTAAGTGTTGAGCTACAGACACATTAATGATACGGATGCCGTCTGCCCACTTAGGAAATCTATAGGCGCCTAGTCGGCATTGTTTGGCGGAAAGAATGAATCACAAAGTCCCGGCCAAACCTGACATCAATCTTCCTTGGATTCACCGACGTTTAGCTCGGAGGAGTCGAAAGGCCAGGAACATCACAACGAGCAATATGGCCAGAATCGGAATCCGGCTCCATCGCCCGAGTAACCAAAAGCAGGTTCCGCCAACGAGTACAACTGGGATCCACCAGATCGATAGACTTTGGCGGCCCCGCAACTCCCAGGTTTGAAGAATTCGCCAGATCGCAAAGGCGCAGAATAGAAGGCCAAAGATGCCGACAGCAACCCGCAGGTTGGACAGCAGCGCGACTCCGAATTCAAGCCGGAAGGTCATTGGCTCAGGGAGGGAATCTTCGCCCTCGCCGCATCTACCACTATTTCACTCCTGCGGGCGGGTGTTTGTCAGTGACCTGCGGCGCCCCGACGAGTGGGAACAGTCGTGGTTTGTGCCGTTTAGCTTCGGCCCATTCACTGTAAACGGGTCTGTCCCGGCTTCGCGCAAGGGAGCAAGGAAACCGGTGTGAGGAGGATGAAGAAACGCTAGGGGAAGGAAGTTGGTACTGCGAGGCGGCGAGGGCGGATTACCGGGGTTGCGTCCTAGTGGAATGCCTTGCGCGCTCCGGCGCCGGTCGGCCACCAGGTGAGTTGGACCGAGGTGGTGAAATCGGTTTGCCGCGTCGGGGCCAACACCGGCACCCACCAGGTCTCGTACTGGAGGAAAGACTTGATCTCGAGCGTTTTGCGAACGCGGAGCATGGCCGACAGGTTCCAGTCCCATTGGGTGCTTCCACCCGGGATGAAATCGTGCGCGATTTTGCTGTTGCGGACCCCTACTTGAATGCTGCTCTGGGGACTGAGATGGTACGTACTCCACGCCTGATAACCTTTGCCTTCGCGGCCAAGCCAATTTCCCATCAAAGACTTATCGTTGAGGTACAGGTCGTGGTAGATGACCTCCCAATACATGAACCTGCCGCCAACGCTATTCGGAGTGGGAGGATCGGTATAAGCCCCTTCGGCGCGGAAGTCGAGTTTGGGCAGGCCGGGGAAATGGGTGAGATAGATTCCGGGATTGAACGCGGACCGCTGAGGCGCACTGACCGGGGAGACGTCGTCGTGCACCAGCGAGTCGCTGTAGAACGTCAACCAACGGCGCAGGCGGGGCAATCTGTAAGAGAAATCGAAGCTGGCGTGGCGCGCGCCCGGGTCCTTGCGCGAGAACTTGTATATAGGCAGGACGTCGTTGATGCTGGTGAAGCTATTCCAAAAGGAACCGAAGGTTACCGGCACGTGTCCCTCACCACCAAATACGGCGTTGCGAGTGAATCCGATCTCGAGGTTTTCGGTCGGCTTAAAGCTGGCCTTCTGGGCGAACATGTACGGCCCCACGGGAAACTGATGGCCCGCCAGCGCTCCAAAGTAGTTCGACACCTCGAAGGGCCCCAGGAACTTTGACAATCCCGGAACGTTGGTGGGTTCGGTGCGGTTGATTTGCAGCATCCAGAACGGGGCGGCATTGTTACTCATCAAGAAGGCGCCGCCTTCGTCCGGCCCCCACCACATGCTTTGTTTGCCCACCGAAAAATCCAAGCCTCCAAATCTGGCCAAGGCATAGGTATCCAACAAGCGAAACTGGTTGGCGGAGAATGGGGTCGCGGGCTGCACAGGATTTAGATCGACGTTTGCGATCACTTGTCGCACCGACAGCGGATATCCCGGGATGGTGGGCGCAGACTGGTACTCGCCATTGACGTAGAAGGCAAAGCGGCCATCATTGGCGCTGGCGCTGAATCCGGTGATGTTATTAACACCTTGCCAGTAAGGGCGGCCATAATCGTTGATCAGCGTCTGGCCGAAGTGATAGCTGTCGTTCACCGGCGTTCCCGCAATGTCCATCACGCGCGTGTAAACCGAATCCAGATGGATCGAATCCACCGGTCGTCCATCCCAAGCCGCCAGTTCATCGGCGAACTCGGCTTCCAGAGTCTTCTGGAGCTGCAAGATTTGCGGCGGAAGGTCCGTGTGATATTCGACGTTGCCATGCATCTCGAGCAGCATGTGAGCGCAAGCCATTCGCGTCCACGGCCGCACGCCGATGAAGCCGGTGTTGATGTATCCGCGGGCGATCAGGCTCTCCATCGCGGGATAAATCCAACTGTCCAGCGGAACATAGGTGCTTGCGAGGTTGCCGGTACGGGGTGCCGATGTCTGTTCCGCCACGATCTTCAGATCGTCGTCGAGGCCCGCATTGTGCCGTGTCTTGTAAATGTGCCGGCCGATTTGATAGCCGAGCAGCCCTCCCACGAACACATCCGAAAGGAAGTGCTGGTCCGATGCAGCTCGCGCCAGGCTAACTCCCAATGCGAGACCGTAGGCCCCAACCTCAGCCACGGGATGGGGATACTCCTGCGCGACTACCGAGGCGAATGCCCAGGTCAGCGCGGCATGGTCCGATGGAAACGACGTCCCGCCGTGAAAAAAGTTATTGTGGAAGTTCGACGGAATCGGCCGTTCGCGCCCGGTGGCATAGCTCATCGCGTAGTCAACGCCGAGGGCATTGATCATCGCCTCGGTCGCCAGCACACCGGTTTCGCGCGCGCGCTCGTTATGGGCCAGATGTCCCCAGATGTACATGGCTCCGGTCGCACCGGCTGCTTCCGCCACGCCAGCATCCGAAGCGACCCTCAGCAAATGCAGATGGTCGAGCCGCATGGCGTAGGAACTTTGCGGATCGGTAACGAAGAGTCCGGTGGCGATGCCGCTCATGGGAACCAGCCACTTGGCATCGGTGGGCTTCAGGTGGAATGGACTGGTCCAGATGTCCTTTTGATCTTCGGCCAGATGTTGCAGGAAGCGCGTCTCGTTCGGATGAGGAAGCGAGCCATCGACCGCGACAGCGGTTGCTTGCGACGGCAATGCGCTTGCACCCGGAGGAGCTGATGGCTGCTGCGCGCGCACAGGAACCGTGGCGCAGGAAATCCCAACGGCCAGAGCGAACACAAGTTTAGTGAGGGAGCCGGTCAAAAGGATTCTCTGGGAGCTCATGTTTTGAAAGGGCACGGCTTCAGCCGTGCCATTGTTAGCGTGAAGAGTTGGGCTTTAGTCCCCGAGGGAAGTCGCCCGCCGCGGCGGATCTCAACACCGAGGTCCCTCAGTGTGGCTAAAGCCACCATAAATGACAGCAATTACGGCACGGCTGAAGCCGTGCCCCTTCAAGGCTACCTGTTCAAGCCGAAGCTGTGTAGTAGCGGAATATGCGCGTCAGCGCAGTAGCCATGTCGTCCACATCCTGTTCGGACATGGCGGAAGAGAGCGGCAACGAAATTGTGCGTGCTCCCACAAACGAGGCGTTGGGGAAATCCGAATCGACAAATCCGAACTGCTGCCGGTAGTAGGGGTGCTGATGCACCGGGACGTAGTGGATGCCGACGCCAATGTTTTCCGCATCCAGTGCAGTGATGATGGTCTGCCGGTCAATCCCATCTCCCAGCAGCGGCGTAAACAAATGGTAGGCATGCCGCGAGTCAGAGGCGGCGGGCGGCGGAGGCAGCAACAGCGGAAGCCCCTTCAGACGCTCGGTGTAGGTCAGCCAGACTTGCTCGCGTTGCCGCCAGCGCTCCTCGATGGTTGTCAGTTGCGGCAAGCCCAGGGATGCGGCCAGGTCGGTCATGTTGTACTTGAAGCCTGCCGCGATGACTTCGTAGCCGGTGGGGCCGCCGACAAATCGGCTCCACGCATCGGCCGTCATGCCGTGCAACGACAGAATTTTGACACGCTCGTACACTTGCCGGTCGCGCGTAATCACCATCCCGCCATCGCCCGTGGTTATGTTCTTGGTGGGATAAAAACTAAAGCAGCCGGCGTCGCCCATCAGACCCGCCGGGATCCCGTGATGAGTGGCTTCAATGGCGTGCGCGCAGTCCTCGATGACACGCAAACCGTGACGGCGGGCGAGGTCGAGAATCGGGTCCATGTCACAGCAGCGGCCACACATGTGGACGACCAGTATGGCTTTGGTGCGGGAAGTGATGCGCTCTTCGATTTGCGCGGGATCGAGGTTGAAAGTCGATCGGATGCAATCGACCAGAACGGGTTTCGCTTCGGTGTGCACGATGGAGTGAATGGTGGAGCAAAACGTCATGGCTGGCGCGATCACTTCATCGCCGGCGCCGATTCCCAGGGCAAGCAACGCGAGATGAATCGCAGCCGTGCCACTGCTTACCCCGACCGCGTAGGGTGCGCCTTTGTAGCGCGCGAACTCCTGTTCGAAGCGCTCGACCCTTCCCCCCAGGCCGATCCAATTGCTGCGCAGACACTCGACCACCGAGGTGATCTCCGCCTCGCCAATGACCGGCGCCCCGAAGATCAGCCTCCGTTCCCGCGCACGGATGGGCTCGCCGCCCGCGATTGCCGGAAGGCCGTTGGCTTCTTGAACTGGATGGGGGCCTGCCAGCGGAGCGCGCTTCATAAGATTCAGTCTTGAAGTTCTACGTGTGAGGCGATTGTAAATGATTCACGAACTCATGCGCCCAGAGGGCACAGGTTTGTGTAGTGTCCTAATTGTGCGTTGATGGACGAAGGAGAGCGTTGCGGATCAGCCGAGATCCCAAATAAGCACAAGCCGCTGCAAGTAAATAAAGGGGCCAAAGTGAGGCTCTCGCTGCCATATATCCCAACATCACAGCGAACATTAAGAAGGCAATGCCAAATACACCGGCACCAATTCTTTGCACTAGGGGTGCCTTAGGGTTTCCCTTCCACAGATACCCGTCAACGATCATGCCGTTGCGCATGGTGTCCGGCCACACAGTATTGCGCTGTCTGAGTTCAACGTCGTCGCACAGAGGATCGTGCTGATAGTGCGGATGCTCACTCATTGTTGTTCTTTCGCTATCATACCGCGGCAACGTGCGACTGCGGCAGTCGGCTATACTGACGCTGCTTCCTCTCTATGCCCTTCACCGTATCCCACGTGGCCGCCGCGCTGCCCTTGCGCCGATTGAACCTGGTGTGGTCGGCGTTCGTGGTTGGCAGCATGGCGCCAGACTTCCCGTACATTGTCGGGACCACCAACTATCGCAGCTTGGGCCACCAGTTCCCCGGTGTGATCCTATTCACGCTCCCCGCCTCCCTCTTCGCGCTCTGGCTGTTTCATGCCGCCATCAAGCGGCCCGCCGCAACCTTGCTGCCTGGCGGCATGCAGCAGAGATTGCGCGGCCAGCTCGGACCATTCGACTTCGGCGGCCCCGCCCGTTTCATGGCTATCTTGTTTTCTCTGGCACTGGGCATTGCCACGCACGTGATCTGGGATGCGTTTACCCACACAAGCTCCTGGCCAGGGGAGCACTGGGTTTGGCTGCAACGCTGGGTCAGGGTTCCGCTGCTGGGGCCCATGCCGATGAACATGGCCCTGCAGTACGCGAGCACCGTGATTGGACTGGTTGCTCTCGGGATCTGGGTCCTGCTCTGGTATCGCAACACAGTGCCCCAGCCCGTGGTTGGCGCGGCGAAGGCCAACTCCGGCCCATGGATTGCTCTTACCATGATTGCGGTCGCCACCGCCGTCGCACTCGTACGCGCCTGGCTGGCGATCGGCATGCCGAAGAACGTGCACACTGCGGACGCCTTCCTGCTCGTCTTTGGAGTTACGGGTATCGCCCTGGTTTTTTGGGAAGTGCTCATTTACTGCGTGATGATTTCGTCCCATCAAACTTGGTGATCAGCTAAGCTCGTGGTGCAGCCAGCGAGATCGTCATGCCTTTGGTCAGTATCATCATGAACGTCCGCAATGGAGCGTCCACGCTCCGCGAGGCCTTGAACAGCGTGCTCGCGCAGGGTTTCCATGACTGGGAACTGATTGTTTGGGATGACCGTTCCACCGACCAGAGCGCACAAATTATCGCCGAGTATAAGGACCCCAGAATCCGCTACTTCCTATCGCAGGACGAGACTTCGCTCGGCAAAGCCAGGGACAATGCCATTCGACAGGCGACGGGAGCGTGGCTGGCTTTCCTCGATCAAGACGACATCTGGCTGCCCCGCAAACTGGAAAAGCAGATGGCCCTGGCGGACGATACCACCGGCCTGATCTATGGGCGGACGGTCAGGTTCTATCCCAGCGGCTTGGAGCGCGATTACGACCAAACCCACGAGTTCACCCTCCTGCCCGAAGGCGACATCTTCGACCAGCTCTTCACCGATTCCTGTTTCATCGCCATGAGCTCGGCTGTGTTTCGGCGCGCAGCCGTTGAAGCCATCGGCGGAATACCCGACGCAATTCAGATCGTCCCCGATTACTGGCTCTACGTTGCGGTTGCCCGCCGCTATCGGGTGCGGGCCGTGCAGGAAGTGGTGTGCCGCTATCGCATGCATGGCGCCAATACGTCGCGGCTGGCCGCGCTCAAGATGAATCAGGAAGTACTCTGGCTGATCGATCAGTGGGCCGATCAGCTCGATCCACGAACCGTCGCGCTCTGCCGCCAGCGGCACTTCACCGCCATTGCGCTGGAGGAGATGCGGAGGCCGGCCACCGCTGCCCGAGGAGTCGCTCGCCTGTTCACGCAAGGCTCGGTAGCTTCGCAGTTGGCGCGGCCGTTTATGTTCGCGTTCCACATTATCCGGCGGAATGTTCGGTGTCCCTACTGGCGCGGTTCTAAGTTATCTCGTCGCCTCATAAAATCATGATATGCAGGCTCGTAGTGAGTCTCTATGTATTCCCGCAATGGCTGAAGGTGGTCTTGGCCGACTACGCCCATCTTCCTGTTTCCGCTTTCAATTGAAATATAGGGAACTTGGTAGCGCTCAAGAGACTTAATTAGTTCCTGCACATGCTCCGGTCTGGTTAAGTCGGTGTCAGTGATATACGGAACAAATGCCGGATTCCTTAGCTTGAGAGGAAATCCGACATCGTCATCGCCGAAATACCAATCTCCCGGCTTGGTATGCCTTGCCAAGTATACGCAATCCTCATACCAGCCCTCTCCCCGCTTCAAGAACGCTGCTCGCCCGGCGGGCAGATCAAGCACCGCTAACACGGATCTCTGCGTCATAACTGTTTCAACTACGGAGAGTCCGCCGAGTACTAGGAGCGCTGTTACTGCGACCCGCTTAGGAAGTAACCTATGCTTGTTGAGCATCCACAAAGCAAGAATTATGGCCAGAGCAGAAGTGACGACTAGCCTAATCAGGCTTGCCGAGTTGATCACTTCAATGAAAAGCGCTGATCCCACAGCGGCTATCAGAACGACCTTGGCTTTGGCTTCGGTGCTGCACACTGTGTCGCCCTTGATATCGAATGGAAACACGAAATATGCGAGCGGTAAGGCATGTAGGAACAGTGCAGCGATGAAGCCCGGAAACTGCTCTCTGTTTTTTGACCACTCCGCTAAAGGTTCCCAAAATCGGCTTGCGACATTGTATGAACCATAGTATTTGACTGGAAAAAGAACGGTTGCGTCAAATAATGTATATGGACCGGCTCTCAAGAGGAAATAGGAAAGACCTAATCCTAGTACAGTCGCATAGGCAGCTAGGAGCACAAGTAGCCGATTGCGAAACACATGGTCAGGGGCTTCTCGATCGTGTGTTTCCCACCAGAAAAAGGCAGCTAAAGCAATAACCACAGCCAAACCCCGTGTTTGGGTGAAAAGGGAACTCAGCCCACAGAAGGCACCGGCCATCATTATCCGGGCCAGCGAGCGCGTGCGCAGGACGGAGGCCAAGGCGGCAAAGGCTGCGACCGCACTAAACCAATGGTGGCCCGCATCCATCGTCAAACGAAGGCCAATGAAGACCGTGATCGCTACCGACAGCAGGGTAAGTTCGTCGTCCAGAACCGCACGCGCGATGCTAGTCACTAGATAAACGAAGACCAAGGCTATAAGTAGAAACAATATGTTCGCGACAACGAATCTCTGACCAAACAGCATGAACGAGCAAGCATAGACGAGGTCGATGCCTGGGGTTAGCATCTCCAAGAAGTCTCGATAGGGAAGTTGCCCAGCCACAATGCGGACACCCGACTGGGCGAAGAGCCATTGATCGCCATCTCTCAAGATCGGTGTAGCGAGCGCGAAGAGATGAAAGTATACATACAAAGCTACACAGAGAAGCACTCCCGGCAAAAGTGCTTTCGATTTCATGGTCAACCCCGTTGATGTCGGCTTTGCTGCTGTCATGGTTCACCATCGTGCAAAACGCGGCCTTCCGCTATCGCTACCGCAAGAGAAATCTAAAGTCACTAGGTGAGTAGCGCGATACGTTTGGACATCTAGGCTAGATGCTTCGAAATAGCTTCTTCGTCTCAAGCCCACACCACGTTGGTCTCCGCCGCATCGCCCGCCGGAGCGATTGCTAGCACCTTGTTCTTCAGCACGAAAATCAGCAGCACCGAAAACAGCAAGGCATACGAGACCACGGTTGCCCAGGCGGCAGCATTGGCTTGGAAGCGTGGGATGAATACCAGGTTTAGGGCCACGTTGACGCCTGCGGCCGCTGCCAGCGAATACAGGACGGGCCGCTCGTGGCCCCGGCTCACCAGCACAGTCCACAGCAGCGAGAAGCAAAAATCGATAGGCAACGCGATCAGCAGAATGCGAAAGAGCGTGGCCGCGCCCAAAGTCGATCCGTAGATCAGGGTCAGAAGTTGCGGCGCGAGCAGGCCTATGCCCAGTGCGGCGATGGACGCAGTAATTGCCAGCCCGCCCAATGCGATCAGCAGAATTCTGTGCGCCTGAGCGCCAGCTTCCACCCTGGCGAGGTACGGATAGAGTGCGTCCGTGAGTAGCCAGAACCCGGTGAAGATGATGTAGAGCGGCTTGCAAGCTGCACTGTAGCGGCCCACTTCAGCGGTGCTGGTCATCGCTCCCAGCAGCAGGATGTCGGCGTTCATGAACACCAGGTTCAACAGGTTCGACATTCCCAGCGTTGCGACTCGAGATGGCCGTAGCTCCTCGGCGGCAGCCCCGATCTCCTCCGCGGTCGCGCGGCCTTGGAACTTCCGCCAACGAAGCCGCCACATGATCCATAGGAATCCAGCTCCCGCCAGCGCGCTCAGAATGTTTGCGCCCGAGATCGAGGCAATCGGCCGCTTGGTGAGCTGCATGGCTACGATGGCCATCGCTACATAAAGGATGCTGACGCCGCTCCGCCAGATGGACAACGCGCCAAAGTGGCCGAGTCCCCACGCTACCCAGTCGAGCGCGAAGGCATACGGGACAACCGCGAAGTCGAACACCAGCACGCAAACGCGCGCGGCCGGGGGGATGGGACCCAGGAGCGCGTAGATCGCGCCCAACACAATGGCAATCGCGGTAAGCGCTGCACGCCGTTTCAGGACGAATGGAACCACGAAAGCCGCCAGCGCATGATTGCGCGCCAGCAGCCGTGCGCCGATCAGCTTCAGGCCCTGGTCGGAACACTCCATCACGTAGCCGGCAACGGTTTGGGCCAGCGCCACAATTCCAAGAATCTCCACCCCAAACCAGCGCGACACGTAAGCGAACAACGCGAACGTGGCCAGCCTGCCAAACACTTCGCCCGTAGCCAGCCTGGCGAACGAGACGAAAACGTTTCTGAGCTTCATGGGGTGTGGGGATTGCGAGAGGGTTGGGCTAAGGATCGAAGTGTAAGTAATGTCCCATAC
>Ga0209385_1000357_pt1 | contig 18288 bp, 18 predicted proteins | sample NGEPerB_FD_184506 | JGI IMG/M metagenome (GOLD analysis project Ga0209385, IMG submission 184506) | Arctic peat soil microbial communities from the Barrow Environmental Observatory site, Barrow, Alaska, USA - NGEE PermafrostAB12-B... | ecosystem: Environmental > Terrestrial > Soil > Wetlands >... | reverse complement strand
GTTTTGTTTTGTATTGTCAAATGTAACAATTATTTTATCAAATTAAAACCTGTCAGATTATTTGTTCTTAAATTTGACAGATTGTGTTGAAGGTAAGGGAAAAAGAGTATTTTTGCAGCGGAAATTTGAGGTTCTTTATAAATGATAAGCAGAAGATTACTACGTATAAAAGCCCTGATGGCTCTATATGCTTTTAACCGCAGAGAGGATGCAAGTCTTGCCCAGGCAGAGAAGGAGTTGACGTTCAGCATTGGCAAGAGTTATGATCTGTATCATTACCTGCTGCTTCTGGTGCTTGAAATCGCTGATATTGCAGGTGAGAAGATCGATCAGGCGCTTCAGAAAAGAATGCCATCGCATGAGGATCTTAATCCAAGAAGAAGATTCGTCGATAATCAGGTTATAGCCCAGATCAGGAAAAATATTGATTTCAAAACCTACGTTTCATCTAAAAAGCTCTCATGGATCAACAACTCGCATATTCCCCGGTTGCTTTATAATAAAATGATTGTCTGGGAAGTATATGACGAATATATGAAAGCGGAAACCGCCAATTACCTGTCTGACAGGAAATTCATTATCAGACTGATAACCGAACTGTTCTCAAATTCAGAAGATCTTTATTCTAATCTTGAAGAGCAGAGTATATATTGGAATGACGATATGGAATACATATCGTCAATGGTTGAGAAAACCCTGAAAAAATTTAAAACAGACTCAGGAGAAAAAACTCCTTTAATGCCTTTATTCAAGAATACTGAAGATGAAGAATTTGTTAAAATATTATTCAGAAAGGCAATCCATCATTCTAAAAAATGTTCTGAGTTGATTGATAAAAACACAACCAACTGGGAAGTTGACAGGATTGCCCTGATGGATATCCTTGTTATGCAGCTTGCAATAACTGAAATTCTGGAATTCCCCGAAATACCCGTTAAGGTTACACTGAATGAATACATTGAAATAGCCAAATACTATTGTACTTCAAAAAGCAGTACATTTGTCAACGGAATTCTCGACAACATAGTAAAAGAGATACGTGATGAGGGGTTGTTCAGCAAGTTTGGAAGAGGACTTGTCGGTGAAAAGATTAAAGACGATAATTAGTGGTTATACATTGGTCCTCAATATGAATAAGATAGGAGTAATATCTGTGATTCTTGTGGCCCTGGCAACTTCAAATTGTGGCCATGGCAAAGGCAATGAAACGGCTGATTCAATCTCAAAAACAAATGCCACTGGAAAAAGTGAGATAGTTTTCAGGGAATATCAGCACGACTTTGGAAAAGTTGCAGAAGGAGAAAAGATAAGCTACACATTCACATTTGACAACAAAGGAACAGATAACCTTATTATCTCTTCAGCTATGACAACATGCGGATGCACAGTTCCTAAGTATGATTCAAAACCGGTTAGCCCCGGAGCGAGCGGAACTCTGGAAGTAGTATTTGATACCTCGGGACGAAACGGTATGCAGACAAAAACCATTACAGTTAAGTCGAACTCTTCAAAACCAATTGTTTTAATAAAAATAACTGCAGAAGTAGTAACCAATAATAAATAATAATAATTAATAATTGAGACAATGACCAATTTTGCCTATTTGTATTTGATGGGTCAGCCTGGCGGAGCAACCGGTCCAAGCAACCCACTTGTGACTTTCCTTCCACTGATTCTTGTTTTTGTTGTATTTTACTTCTTCATGATCAGACCACAGATGAAAAAGCAGAAGGAAATGACCAGCTACAGAAGCTCCCTGAAAAAAGGTGATAAAGTTATTACCACTGGTGGAATTTATGGGAGGATATATGAAGTGAAGGATAATTATTGTACTGTTGATGTCGGCGGTGATGTAAAACTGAGAATTGACAAAAATGCTGTTCTGAAAGATCCATCAGCGGATGAATCATAACCGATTCTATATACTAAACCATTTGTGAAAGGGGAAAATGGAATACTGAAAGAAAACCTTATGAAAAAGGGAGCAAAGGCGATAAACAGGGATATCGCTGTTTTTGCTTTCTTCCTTTTTCTTTCTTTCGCTTTCTGGTATCTTAATTCCCTCGGAAAAGAAAATGAAGCCGGAATCAGATACCTGGTAACGTTTACAAATATTCCCAAAGAAAAGATCATCATTTCAGAACAACCTGAAGACCTGAACCTGTTTCTTAAAGGTCCGGGGTATTCGATATTGAAACTTAAAATTTCAGGGAAAAAGCCGCCCCTGATAATTGATATATCAAAGGTAAGTTACAAAAGATATCCTGGTGAAAAAGATCTAAGCTATTATATTGTCACATCGGGGCTCATAAAAAGTCTGAACGTGCAAATCCGTTCCGGATGTGAAATTACTTCCATAAAACCGGATACCCTATTTTTCACACTTGATAAGGTAAATGAAAATTCATCTTTCAACCCGGTTATTAAGTCTGATGGTAAAAAGAAACGATGACTTATTATGAAAGATGCATTTAAGCTTGGCGTAACGGGTGGAATCGGGAGCGGAAAAACTTCTGTATGCAGGGTATTCGATGTCTTGAGGGTACCTGTATTTTCTGCGGACCGGGAAGCGCGGGAAATCATGGAGAATGATATTGAAGTAATGAGCAGTCTCAATACTATAACTGGAAAGGATCTTTATGTCACAGGGAGTCTTGACCGGGTGGAACTGGCCTCAATTATTTTTAATGACAGGGCAATCCTTGAAAAAGTAAATTTACTTGTTCATCCGATTGTTTTTAATCGCTACTGTAAATGGGCATTGGTACAGAAAGTACCATATGTAATTATGGAGGCAGCAATACTTTTTGAAAGCGGAGCTTCAAAATATGTTGACAGGGTAGCAACTGTTGTTGCCCCTGTCGAACAGAGAGTAAAAAGAGTCATTCATCGAAATAAGCTCTCCAGGGAGCAGGTTGTTGAGAGGATAAAGAATCAGATGGATGACGAAATGAGGATTAAACTTTCGGATTATGTTATCAATAACTCAGAAAATGATATGATTATTCCTGCGATCCTTAAAATTCATGATGATATTTTAAAGCTGACTAAATCTTAATTCTGAATATGGGAATTTTTGGAAAATGGCTTGGCGGAGGACTTGGCTTTGTAATGGGTGGCCCGATAGGAGGTCTGCTGGGTTTCCTGGTTGGCTCCATGATCGATGGTACCACGGTTCATACATCTGCCTACATTCCCGGAACTGCCAGAACAAGCCAGGGCGATTTCGGAATGAGCCTTCTTGTGCTTGTTGCAGCAGTTATGAAAGCCGATGGTAAGGTTGTCAGATCTGAACTAGACTACGTCAAACAATTTTTTATAAGACAATTCGGTACGGAAGCAGCAAAACATGCTTTGCTGACTCTTAAAGACATTCTTAAACAGGAAATTCCGGTGAAGGATGTCTGCCTTCAGATAAAAGTAAATATGGACTATTCCTCACGGCTGCAGTTGTTGCATCTGTTATTTAATGTGTCACTTGCCGACGGTGTAATAGACCCTTCTGAGCTTTTGATTATCGAAAAAATTTCGTCATACCTTGGAGTTGCTACCGGAGATTTCCTCTCAATAAAGAACATGTTTATCCCTGAAACAGATTCTTCTTACAAAATTCTAGAACTCGAACCATCCTCTTCTAATGAAGAAGTAAAAAAAGCATACAGAAAAATGGCTATGAAATATCACCCTGATAAAGTGAGCCATTTAGGAGATGACATCAGAAAATCAGCGAATGAGAAGTTTACTATGGTCAATGAAGCTTACGAAAAGATTAAAAGGGAGCGAAATATGAACTGATCAGCAAAAGTGAAAAAAATACCGGTTATAAGAGGAATTTAAAAATCTGGAATTAACTTTGTACTTAAATATATAAAATATGATTTTAAAAGATATTCTGGCAATTTCAGGAGAACCAGGGCTTTTTAAATTTGTAGCTCAGGGCAAAAATGCAATAATTGTTGAACACCTTGAAACAAAAAAAAGAAGCAGCGCCTATGGCTCGGCAAAAGTAAGTTCTCTTGACGATATCGCGATTTTCACTGAGAAGGAGGATCTGCCTCTCGGCAAGGTTTTTGACCTGATACATGAAAAGGAGAATGGAGGACCTGCCCCGGATTCAAAATCAGATGTAGTCAGGTTAAAAGCCTGGTTTGAAGGAATTCTTCCGGAATACTCAAAAGATAAAGTGTATACCAGCGACATTAAGAAAGTTGCCCAGTGGTATAATATCCTTCATAATCTGAACCTCCTGGTTAAGGAAGAGCCGGAAGAAGAATCTGAAGAAAAACCGGCTAATATAAAATCAAATGAAGGGAAAACTGCTAAGGAAAAAATTGCTGTCGAAAAATCATCTCCTGAAATAGAAAAGAAAAAGAAAAAAGCAGCACCTAAGGCAAAGACCATGTAAAGGAAATTTAAGGGGTATCCCAAAAACGCTTAATGCACCTTTGCGAAACCTTTGTGTACCTCTGTGGTAAAAAAATTCTTTCACCACAGAGGATCACAAATTACGACACAAAGTAACACAAAGGGAAATGCAGAAGTTTATCCCTGGAAGAAACTAATACTTCTATAAATGAACTTTGGAGGCAAGGAGGTAGTCTATAGTTATTCGGAATCAAGAATAATTATTGTTCCTGTACCCTACGACGGAACAAGCACATGGATGAAAGGAGCTGATAAGGGGCCTGATGCTATTCTTGAGGCATCTGTCAATCTTGAATTCTATGATGTGGAGACTTCAACTGAAGCTCACCTTGCCGGAATAAATACAATCGCTCCTGTTTTAGAAAAAGAATCACCGCTCCAGCTTGTTTATGCTGTATATGACAGGATATTAACACTTCTTTCGGAAAAGAAGTTTCCTGTGATTATTGGCGGGAACCATACTGTTTCAATAGGAGCAATAAGAGCTTTCTCCGAATATTTTGATAATCTGACTGTGCTCCAGCTTGATGCCCATTCTGATCTCCGTCAGGTGTATGAAGGATCAGAATTTAATCATGCCTGTGCCATGGCGAGGGCCCGAGAATTTTCACCAATTGTCCAGGTTGGAATAAGAAGCATGTCGGCCGAAGAGATGCCATTTGCAGAAAACGACAGGATATTCTATTCTCATGAGCTTTATTATGACAAGAGCCTCTATAAAAAAGCCATTGACAAACTTACAGAGAATGTATATATTACTATAGACCTCGATGTATTTGATCCATCAATAATGCCCTCTACAGGAACACCCGAGCCTGGTGGACCTGCATACTTTGAGCTTCTGCATTTTATGAGAGATGTTATTGAGAACAGGAATGTCGTTGGATTCGATGTAGTTGAGTTATGCCCCTCAGCAACAAATAAATCACCTGATTTTATTGCCGCAAAAATTATATACCAGTTGCTTAGCTATAAATTTGCCTGAAAACCTTATTATTTTAACACTCATAGCACTTCCTTTCTCCTTTTTGCCTCTCCCCAACCTCCCCCATGAGGGAGGGCTAAGAACTTGCCAAATACTAAGTAATTTTTCTTTGCCCGGGGAATTAATTCGGTATTAAATAAAGATATGACTATTAAGTCCCTCCCTCCTGGGGGAGGGATTTAGGGAGAGGCTTTCAATTGAAAGGTGATAAAAGTGGGTAATGTCTCAATCCTCCTTCTTTGCCTGCTCCCAGATGACATTCATCTCATCGAGACTCATATCTTTTAGCGAGATACCTTTTGTAAGAGTCTTTTTTTCGAGATAATTAAACCTTTTAATAAACTTCCTGTTGGTTTTTTCAAGAGCTGCCTCAGGATCAATATCATACAGCCGCGAGGCATTTATAATTGAAAAAAGAACATCGCCGAGTTCTGATTCAATTGATTCGGTATTATGGTTTTTTATTTCTACCTTCAGTTCTGAGATTTCCTCGAGGACTTTGTCCCATATCTGCTCACGCTTTTCCCAGTCAAACCCCACACCCCTGACCTTTTCCTGTATCCTGTTGGCTTTTACTATAGCGGGCAATGAAGAAGGCACGCCTGAAAGAACCGGTTTGTATCCTTTGTCTTCTTTGATTTTAAGCTGTTCCCAGTTTTCCTCAACCTCTGATGCTCCTGATACCCTGACATCACCAAATACATGTGGATGCCTGTATATGAGCTTATTATTAATTCCCTGCAGTACATCTGCCATCGTAAAGGCTCCTTTTTCAGTTCCGATTTTGGCATAGAATACTATATGAAGCATTATATCGCCAAGCTCGTTTTTTATATCAGTATCACTGCCAGAAAAAATAGCCTCAGCTAGTTCATAAGTCTCTTCAATAGTAAGTTTTCTCAGGCTCTCGTTTGTTTGTTTCATATCCCAGGGACACTTTGACCTGAGTTCATCAATTATGTCGAGGAGCCTGTTAAACTCTTCAAGGCTTTTATTTCTATCATTCATTTGCAATTGTTTTAAAACAAACGGTTAGGTGACGCTTTTTTACTGGCAAGATCGATGCGTAACACAGATCCGACTGAAAGACTGAGTAATTCAGATACATCAGCTCCGTTGATAGATATTTCAAGAAGATCAAGCTGATTGAATCTGGCAAGCATCTCGCCGACAGGCACATCACTGTACTTCAGACAGATCCTGTCTGTGTAATTTTTGTTGCTCTGAATAAGTATCCGGTAGTCTCTGTTTTCAAAAACCCTGAAAAAAACTTCCCTGGTTATATTGGAAATAGCATTTCCGTAAGAGTCGATGAAAATAATGCTTCCAATAATTACATCTTTATCTATCGTTGCTCTCAGTGGTACTCTTTCACTTACCGTTTTTACATATTTTCCAAGCTCAGACAGTTTCTTCCCGTCGATAAGATCTGAAGCTGCTTTTGCGAATATTTCAAGCTCGTCGGAACTACCATGAGGATCTATTTTAATAATCTCATCCGGATCTGAATTAAGAATAAGGTTAAAGATGCCATTATCAGTGCCAATGAAGAAGTGATCCCTGGCTCTGACTATAAGATGGTCCTGATCTTTAAGCGCTTCAGAATGAATACAAATGATATGTATTGAACCTTTAGGATAATTATTATAGGTATTTCTTATAATAAAGGAGGCTTGTGATATATTAAACGCCGGGATGTTTCCTGCATTGTCAATTATTGTTATTCCCGGGCATCTGCTGCTAAGCTTTCCTTTTATGATTCCATAATAGATATCGTATGGCTTCCACTCTGTTGTTAATGTTATAACCGGCATATGAAAAAACTTATAACAAAGATAATCTTCTAAGGAAAAAATAACCTTACTTTGTACTTTTCAATGATTTTTTTTATGAACTATTTGCCTTGTTTCGAAATGAATCTGGCAAATGGCACTTCAGTTCATTAATTTTTGATAGATTTAATGACAGAGATTATAATTTTTCTTGAGGATATTGACCCGGTTGTCTTCTTTGGAACAAACAATTCCCTGCTCGATAAAATCCGCAGTTTCTTTCCTAAAATTAAGATCATGGCCAGAGGCAATGAGATTAAATGTATGGGAGAAGAGACTGAGATAACGATATTCGCAGAGAAATTTAACGAACTGATTGAGTATTACCGGAAATATCACCGTCTCGATGAACAGGATATTGAAAAATACCTGTTTGATGCTGAGCACATGAAGTCGGCCTCAAATGGCGAGTTTGAACAGGTCATTATATTTGGTACCAGCGGAAAACCCGTTCGTGCCCGAACTGTAAACCAACTGGCTTTGGTTAATGATTACAAAACAAATGATCTGATTATTGCCGAGGGACCTGCCGGAACAGGTAAAACCTATACATCTATTGCTCTTGCGGTGAAAGCGCTGAAGGACAGGGAAGTAAAAAAGATCATTCTGACAAGGCCGGCTGTTGAAGCTGGTGAAAGGCTCGGATTTCTTCCGGGTGATATGAAGGAAAAACTTGATCCTTACCTTCAACCACTTTATGATGCTTTGCATGATATGCTTCCATTCAAAAAACTGGAGACATGGCTTGAGGACGGAACAGTACAGATAGCGCCTCTGGCGTTTATGAGGGGAAGGACACTGGAAACTGCATTCGTTATTCTTGATGAAGCTCAGAACGCAACTATAAGCCAGCTTAAAATGTTCCTTACCAGGATGGGAGCAAGCTCAAAATTTATTATGACTGGAGATACCACTCAGATTGACCTTCCTCGAAAAAATGACTCCGGCCTGCTTATGGCAATGCGTATTCTTGCTGGTATTGAAGGCATCTCAATAATTAAATTTGATGAGCGTGACATTGTACGGCATAAATTGGTTAAGCGAATTGTACGGGCGTACGAGAATGAAGAAAACGAAGCGGAAAAACTGAAAAACAACGGCAAAAAATAACTCTGAAGATCAAATTGCCTCATCCCCCTTACCCCCTTCTCCCATGAGAGAAGGGGGTAACTTAAAACATATATAGGTTTTAAGTCCCTCCCCCCTGGGGGAGGGATTTAGGGAGAGGCAAAAAAACAGAGAACCACTGAGAATAAAACTGTAATCTTTTAAAAAATGACAAAGACAATTTTAGCCTCCAACTACAGCTTTCCCGGTCAGAGGAGCATTTATAAGGGAAAGGTAAGAGATGTATATAATATTGATGACAAATACCTTCTGATGATAGTCTCAGACAGGATTTCAGCATTTGATGTGGTGCTCCCTAAAGGGATTCCATATAAGGGACAGGTTCTTAATCAGATAGCGGCAAAGTTTCTGGATGCGACCAGTGATATTGTTCCGAACTGGAAAATTGCAACCCCTGATCCTACAGTTACTTTTGGACATAAATGCGAACCCTTTTCTGTCGAGATGATAGTCAGGGCATATCTTACGGGAAGTTCATGGAGAACTTATAAAAACGGGGCTAGAGAAATATGCGGTATTAAAATTCCTGATGGAATGAAAGAGCATCAGCGTTTTGCAGCTCCAATAATTACTCCTACCACCAAGGCTGAACAGGGAAGACATGACGAAGATATATCCCGTTCAGAAATAATAAGCAGTGGGCTTATTTCCGGGGAGGATTATATTCAGATTGAAAAATATTCAATGGATGTATTCGTTAGAGGATCTGAAATTGCAAACCGGCATGGCCTGATACTTGTTGACACTAAATATGAATTCGGTAAAAAGGATGGTAAGATCTACCTTATTGATGAGATAAATACTCCGGATTCATCCCGCTATTTTTATGCTGATAAATACCAGGATAATTTTGAGAAGGGTCTGCCTCAGATTCAATTGTCAAAAGAGTTTGTCAGGGAATGGCTGATGGATAACGGTTTCCAGGGAAAAGCCGGACAGAAGGTACCGGAAATGACTGATTCATTTGTTAATCTGGTATCTGAAAGATATATTGAACTTTATGAGAAAATAACTGGTGAAAAATTTATTAAAACAGATATCAGTAATGTTCCTGAACGGATAGAAAATAACTGCAAGGCATTTCTTAAATCACTCTAACCCGGAAAGAGAATAATAATGAATCTAATGAAAATTTCCAACTTGATAAAAGTCCTTACTGTTTTGCTTTGTGTCCTTATCTGCAACAATGCCATTAAAGCCCAGGTGGTTGTTGAGAGGTCGAAGGATAAAGTGGTTATTTCAGGCACAGCTTATTATATTCATCAGGTTAAAAAAGGTGAGACAGCTTACTCAATTTCAAAAGCTTACGGAATCACCGTGGAGGACCTTGACCGCGAAAATCCCCCGGCTGTGTATGGTATAAAAGATGGACAAACTCTAAGGATACCTGTAAGCCTTGTTACTGAAGCAAAACCTGACGAAATAATAAAGGTTAAGCGTGAACACGACGACTTAAAATTCATTTACCATATTCTTAAACCGGGAGAAACGGTCTATTCGCTTTCTAAATTATACGGCGTTTCTGAAAATGAAATACTACAGAGCAACCTGGGGATGGATATTAATAAATTATCTGTAGATACTGAATTGGCTGTCCCTAAAAGGGAGTTTATGAGCAAGCAGCAGAAATTTGATGACCAGGAGAATAAGTACTTCTACCATAAAGTTCTTATGGGGGAAACGCTTTCTTCCATAGCAAAACAGTATGGACTTACAGTCAGGCAACTGAGAAAAGAAAACAGAGACCTCAGGTTTCCGCAGGTTGGCGACTTCGTGAGGATTCCAGGGGTTGTAAAATCTGACATACAGGATGTTGAAGAGGTTAAATCTGATACTGTCCCTGCTGTCGCGGAAGAAATGCCTTTAAAATTAACCAGACCGGAAGGGTTCACTGCCGTGAAAGACCTTAAAGGAACAATGGATGTAGCTGTCATGCTTCCGTTTTGTTTATCGGAAAATGCTGTGCGGACAGAAATTGATTCATCAAATCTGGTGAAAGGCAGGAAATCATTTAGATTTACTAAGGTAACGGATGACTGGATTTATCCGGAAAGTCTTGATTTCCTTGAAATGTATGAGGGTATTCTGATGGCTTCCGATTCTTTGAGAGCGCTTGGATTGAATATTAACCTGCATGCCTTTGACATTAAAAGCGACACAATTGAAATTACCCGATTGATCAGTTCCGGGGCATTAGCGGACATGGATCTCATAATAGGACCGGTCTATTCTCATAATCTTTCCATAGTATCCGAGTACGCGGGTAGTCGTGGTATTCCTGTGGTATCTCCTGTTCCGCTGGTGAATAATTCTGCTCTTGATAAAAATCCAACCCTTTTTATGGCCAGTTCCTCACTGGAAGTTGCCCAAAAAGCTCTGGCAAAAAAAATCAGCGAAGATTATAATAATAATTTTGTATTTATTCATGCTGACAGCCTGGGAGTTGATGAGGATGTCAAGAGATTTAAGAACTTGATATTTACTGAGTTGAGCTATAAAATACCTTATGATGAAATTAAGTTCAAAGAATTTCTTTTTTATAGCAGGTCAATGTTTAATAATGACTCTATTAACAGGCTTAGCCAGGCGCTTTCAGAACAATCAAACAACATCATTATCATTGCTTCAGAAGATCCTTCAGTAATTAGTGAAGTATTAGATATTGCAAGTGGCCTGTCGAGAAGATTTAGTTCAAAAGTTTTTGCCTATCCTGTAATAAGAGAGATTGACAGGCTGGACCATAAGGAGCTTTTTGATATGGATATAATGGTTTATTCCCCGTTCTGGACTGATTATTCGAAAAAGAATGTAAAACAGTTCAATTTAAATTTCAGGCAAAAGTTTCATACTCAACCACTTGAAAAAAGTTATGCCTGGCAGGGTTATGATATTGCATTTTATTTCATGAGCGGATTGGCCATGCACGGAAAGAGCTTTATTAAACATCCTGAAATTCATTATCCCGATCTGTTGCAGAATGAATATGACTTCAGAAGAAAATCTCCAGGAGATGGTTTTGAAAATCAGAAACTATTCATGGTCAGATATACTAAGAATTACGAGGTAATATTGGAAGATGAAACACAAAATCAACAATAGGAATCTGCAGGTGTTTTGAACGCAGGGACTTTGCATGCAACGTCCCTGCATACCCCAATGTAATTGGCAAAATGGTATTTATGTTAATAAAAATTAACAATCGGGAATATTCGGAGAATATAAATTGTCTATATGCTGTAGTATGATCAAAGAGTCGTACAATCTGGCTGAAGAAGATGCACTGGTTAAAGCAAGCCTGAACGGCGATAAAGGTGCATTCGGAGAAATTGTTAACCGTTATCAGAGAATGGTTGCACGTACCGTAAAAGGGATGCTGGGAGATTCGGTTTTTGCTGAAGATATAGGACAGGAGGTTTTTATTAATCTTTATCATTCTTTGTCAGATTTCCGGGGTGAAGCAAAACTTTCGACATATATTCAGAAAATTGCCGTGAATCTTACCCTGAATGAGATAAAAAGAAGAAAAAGATTCTTTTCAATGTTTTCGCAAAAGGCTAACAATGAAATGTATGAATTTGAAATTGCAGATAATGATACGCAGGAAAGAAGAGAGGCAGCTGAAATAGTAAATAAAGCTTTACTGGCTATGGATCCCAAGTTTAGAATTATTGTAACTATGAGAATGCTTCAGGGATACTCAACAAAAGAAACTGCTGAAATTCTTGAACTGCCATTAGGAACGGTACTTTCAAGGTTATCAAGAGCGCAGGAACAATTGAGAAACATATTGGAAAAACTTTAAATAGTCAAATATTAAAATATTAAAATGAATACTTTAGAAATTAAAAAGTTGATAATCAGTTCACTGAATTCCGATACAGATAATGCCGGTATCAGAAGGAAACTGGAAGAAGAAGGGGTGTCTTATGATTTTAGTCATAACTTTGGAGAACGGATACTCAATAAACTTTTTTCTGCCGGAGTAAGCATAAACCGCGAAGTTGAGTTCGTTAAATATATGAATTTTGCGTTCTACCGCGTAGCTCTTACAGGAGTAGCTGCTATTGTAATCCTGCTTATTTCTATTTTTCTGATGCAGGGTTCGCTTTCATTAAATTCATTCCTCGGATTAAGCGATAATTATGATGAGAGTATTGTATGTCTGTTGACCGGAAACTAGAATAGAATGAAAGCAAAATCGATATTGGTCGTTTTGGTGACGTTGATAATAGGATTTGTTCTGGGGATGCTGACTTCAGCTCAGATCAGGTATCACAGACTAAACCCGGTTAGAGTCTATTTTTCCGCAGAAAGGTTCAGGGAAGGCTTTTATAAAGCGATACAGCCTGATGGCCAGCAAAAAGAAAAAATTGATCTGGTTCTTAATAAGTATGCTAAAATCAACAGTGAACTTCAAAGCAATTTCAGGAAGGAGCTTGACGCAAATATGAAAGAGTTCAGGAAAGAATTGGATTTAAACCTTACCAGGGAACAACTTGAACGTTTAAAGGATATGGATGAACGACGTCAGGAAATGATAAGACAAAACAGGAAGAATCGTCCAAATGATACACTGAGTCTGAGGGAGGAAAGGTGGCGTAATCCTGGCAGAAGGCTAGGGCCAGATGGAGCACAGCAGCCTCAGCCCGATCGTGATACTGTAAAACTACCCGATACTAAATAGAAGATAATCTAAAAGTATCGGCAGATCATCAGAACTTATGCCGAGAGAAATGAGCAGATCTCTGTCCTCATTGAAGATAGATGAGAACTGTTCTTTCGACAATTCCCCGCTTGCAATACTTTGTTTGTACAGCTCAACAGCTTCTCTCTTCTTGCCTCTGCAAAGAGCCAGATGGCCTTTGTTAATATTGTCATGTGCATTTAATTTCCCGATTGAGAGACGATCATAATATTTTTCTGATTCATCAAATCTTCCAAGAGCGAAATAGCAAAAAGCTATTGGCCTTAGAATCTTAAGGTTACCTGGTTCTTCATATTCTACCCTGAAGTAATACTTCAAAGCCAGTTCATATTTTTTCAGATCAAGGTAGCAGTGCGCAGTCATTATGACAGTGTGTATATTATCAGGTTCAAGATCCACTGCCTGAAGATAATACTCCAGGGCCTCCTCATTCAACCCCAGCCTCCGAAGACATAATCCGATCTTCTTTATGGTCCAGACTTTCCGGTCAATAAGCTCAGCTCTTTTATAAAATTTAAGAGCCATCTCATAATCATCGCTTTCCTGATAGCAGAAGGCAATCTTTTCATATAACTGTACATCAGATGGTTTCTCATTTGCTTGTTTAAGGAAGAGCTGGAGTGCATCATTGTAAAAGTTCTTGCTGAAAAAATAGTCTGCCAATCCGGCTTCAGCTTCAGTTGCATTGCAGGTCATTCTGAAAAACTCCGAATTATATATATCCAGTTTGCCACTAAAGATATCCTCAAATTCTTTTTTATACGGAGAGAGTTTAAAAAACCTGTAAATATCCTGCAAATACTGAGTTATACTCGTCCTGAATGCCTTGTAAGGATCAATAGCTGATTCTTCTTCGTTTAATTGCTGAAGCCCTTCAAGTTCCATACGGAACACCTTTAACATCATGCTTTTTTGTGAGGAGGGAAGATGTTTTAAATTCAAAAGCAATGAATATTTGTCGGAGTTACAGATGAATGGAGTCTTATACAATGCCTCGGCCAGCTCATTAGTTCCGGGACCGAGTATTTCATCCCTATAGATCTCATCAACAGTTTCATGATCAGGATAGAACGGGACAAACCAGTTCTGAAAGTCTTTAAAAAAATCAAAGTGTTTCATATTGGCGAAGGCCGACATATAAACATCTGCACCTTCCATCTGGAGTTTTGTCAGTTCCTCCATGGTCTTGAATATCTCCTCCGAATCGCTGAACATTTCTGACCAGTCGGGATTTTTTTCTTCATTCTTATCTTTTGGAAGAATATTCTCAAGATCAAGCTTTTCTTCAATCCGTGGTTTCAGCCTTGCAACCTGAGGCAGAATTTCATCCTGAAGTTTCCTGCTAAGTTTTTCAGTTTCACGCGATCTGATAATCTGAAGAACAATTATTCTGCAATGTTCCCTGAATCTGGAATCGTTGCTCATTGCACTGATTCTCTCGGTTATTTCGGGATATAATAATATTCTTCCGTTATAATAATGAAGATTCAGGATAAGACCGGATAATGCTCTTTCCATAACCTGGTCCTGTCCCGCTTCATATAGACTTATCAGATGAAAAAGCTTATCTGTTTGCCATGTTCTGAACGAACTCAGAGTAATTGCTGTTGTAAAGATACTTGCCTCATACCATCTGAACTTCCCCGATTTTATAATAATATTTATAAGACTATTTTCAGCTTCCCCATAATAATCTGTCAGCCATAAATGGTTAAAAATATTCCTGATCAGCTGCTTATGTTTCTTTGAAAGTGCTGAATCAGGATCAGGATTAATCTCATTGCTTAATTTGAGCCACTCATCAAGTTCTGATTTAAACATCAGGTCATCAACAGTTTCCACAATAGTTTTGCCACTTAGCTTCATTTCTTTTTCAGCCTGTTGCTTTACCCAGTATGTATGCCAGCCGGAATTATGTGACAATATGTCTTGCCGGGCTTTGTCGGAGAGGCTCAGAATTGACTGAATAAGTTTAAGATATACCTTATTGCGTTCCGGATCTTTTATTCCGTCAATTGTATATGTGAGCATGTTCCTATATGTCATCTCTATATTGTTATACTCATCGCGCATATCTCCTGATAATGAATTTGAAATCATATCAGTCAATATGTCAAGACTTTGCTTTATTTTCCTCTCAGCAACCAATGAGCAAAGTCTTTTATGTTGTTGGATCACTTTTGATATGTCCATTTTTGTATTATTTTAAACTAATCCCTGTTTACAGGTAATGTAACATTTTGTAATTAATACTGTTTATTTTATGTTGAATGTAATCTGACAAAACATCATTTTACTTACAGAAATAGTGTATGCAACAATCAGACCATTTCTTTGACTGTTTAAATGAACCCCTTCCCTTCTGTCTAATGGAATGGGAGTAACATACTATATACTAATGAGTTCACCCTTCCTTTATTGTTTAAGGGAAGGGATGAGAATGGGTTAAGAATCAGTACTAAATAGGAGGATAGGAGATAATTATCCCAGACTAGTCTCAGAAATTATACCCGATACTGATATAACCTTTGATTTTATTGAAATACTCTTCCTTTTTATAGTTTCCATACATCAGTCCGACTTTTATAGGTCCGATAATTGACATATAGCCGGCACCGATACCAATTCCTGTCAGAATTGAAAATCCTGAATTACGGTTAGCTTCCTGAACTGCAAAAATGCTTCCCATTAAATTCATATGAAAGCTCTCAAATAATTCCATATCAAAATTAGTTCTGAAACCGGCAAGTTTTTTTACAGCAATTTCATTTGACTGGAAGCCAACCATTGGAACAGATCTTTTACTGACTGCCTCAACACCGCCGAGAAGAAAATAGTTGTTCTGTGCTGAAACTGAATCAGAGTTTGTAATATAGAGGACTTCACCTCCGATTGAAATAGTCATTTTACCGGAAGGAGAAAAATAATGATCAACTGAGCCGTGAAGTGTATAAAACCTCTCGTATGAAAACCGTCCATGATTATATAAGCTGATTTCTGCCTTTGAAGTATCAGTTTGCTGGTCCGCGGACTGAAGTTTTGCTGTGCTTGCTGAAATATTTAGTATAGTTCCCCTGTGCGGAAAATTTTTTGTATCAAGGCTGTTTATCTGATAATCATACGTTTCTGTTATATAATTATATGTAAGATTTTTCAGATGAATATACGAAATATAATGTAAAATCAGATTTTGATTTTCATAGTTTGCAGACAAGCTCATCAAAGTATTAAGCCCAATTCTGCGGTTTATGGATACTCCGGGTGTGAAGTTCCTGCTGAGCACCTCACCTTTGTCACCTCTTAAATCTAAAAGTGGAATAAGGGTATTATCTGAATTTAAGTTTGCTGAAATTCCAAATATCTGATTTCTGTCTATAAACTGAAGGTAATCAATATCAAACCTGTAATACTGGCCGATACGTGAGCCAAAATTGATCATCGATCTTTGCGTCAACAGGTTCTTCAGCGAGATTTCAAAAATAAGACCAGACTGGAGTGCATTGTCATAATGAACAGATCCATAGAGCATTGCTGGTGGTTTCTCAATGCAGTCTATATCCAGTATAAGAGAATCATTCCTGGCAATAACCCTATATTTAACTTTGTCAAACCAGGCTGTCCCATAAAGAAGTTCAATTCTGCCAGTAATCATATATTTATCTACCTTTTCTCCAGGTTTGATGTCCAGAACTCCTAGTATCTGTTCATGCGAATAGCTTTTATTGCCGGTAATTTCAATTTTGCTGAAGGCATAGGATTTTTTATCAAGAATTGATTCTATAGGATTCTGACAACCAAGATTATTAAGAGAATCAGCCAGTTTTCTGAAATATGCTTTATAAGGTAAAGCAGCTTTATATCCTCTCTGAATGAGAGAATCAACATTTCCAAAATCGAGTATTGATAATCCCTCAGTCTTGGGTTTGATGAGCACATTAACAAGTTTATTTTCTTCAACGAAATCGGTCAGGCTTCTGAACATGGCAATCTGCTCCATTATTCCCGAAACAGACTGAAGTTTGTCAGCTTTATAACCTTTGAAACCAACATAGGAACCGATTATAATATCAGCTCCCATTGCTTTAGCTTCGGTCGCTGCAAAATTTCTTATCAGCCCTCCGTCAAGCAGAAGGAGAGAATCAATTTTAAGGGGTGTAAAAATTGACGGTACGGAAAAGCTTGCCCTAATGGCATCCGGAAGGTACCCCGTTTTCAGGTCAACTATTTTATAGTTTATAATGTCTGTTGCAACACATAAGAAAGGAATAGGCAATCTTGAAAAATCACTAATGTCTGCAGCGGGCCAGGCGTAGAAACTGAGCATATTTTCAGCCTGCTGTCCGTTGATCAGACCCGATGGCAGTGTTACCTTCCTTGAGGTAAGAGGCAGGGAAATTGCACTGTTTGAGAAATGGTTCTTCTCAAGAAATATTACCTTGTTTCCAGGGATCTTATTTGACAGAATCAGCTTCCAGTTTATGCTTTTTAAGATTTTCTCCAGACTGTCTGCAGAATATCCCAGTGAATAGAGGCCGCCAATAATGCTACCCATGCTTACACCTGTGATATAATCGGGTCTTAAACCGGCTTCCTCCATAACCTTAATGACTCCGATGTGGGCAATCCCATGTGCGCCGCCTCCGCTGAGAACCAGCCCTACGCATGGTCTTCCCCTGTCATCCTGTGCGTTAATATTTACAGAATTGTAAAAGAGCAAAAGGAAGGAAAGAAAAATTATTATTATAGGTTTTTGCAGATAGTGCGAAAAGTCACAGGAATAGGTATTCATATTTAGCATCTTAAACAGCAGCTGATTAATAGCACATTTCTTTGCAAGATAGTTATTTTAAGTAATTTAGCAGTGTGAAAACTCCGCAATTCTTTAGCGACAAATGGTTGCCCACCACTAACAAAGAGGTTAATTTCCTGGCATGGGAGAGTATAGATGTAATTCTATTCAGCGGCGACGCTTATGTTGATCACCCGTCATTCGGACCGGCAGTTATAGCAAGAGTTATTGAAAATGAAGGATTTCGGATCGCTATAGTGCCACAGCCAAACTGGCAGGACGATTTAAGGGATTTCAGGAAATTGGGCAGGCCAAAATACTTTTTTGGAGTAACTGCAGGAAATATGGATTCGATGGTCAACCATTATACAGCTTCGCGTCGTTTAAGATCAGATGATGCATATACTCCGGGCGGCAAAGCCGG
>Ga0209385_1000356_pt1 | contig 18303 bp, 17 predicted proteins | sample NGEPerB_FD_184506 | JGI IMG/M metagenome (GOLD analysis project Ga0209385, IMG submission 184506) | Arctic peat soil microbial communities from the Barrow Environmental Observatory site, Barrow, Alaska, USA - NGEE PermafrostAB12-B... | ecosystem: Environmental > Terrestrial > Soil > Wetlands >... | reverse complement strand
TCGCCCAGCCAGCCCCCGGCGAGGATATCCCGCTGAATTATCGACGATATTAGCATCGATAGAACGGGTCAACGGGGCGATTCAAATTATGAAGGGGTATCCGGTTGGGTCTTAGGCCCGCCCCCGGCCATGGCGCGCGAGCAATCTTCACGGCCGGCAACCCGGCCAGCCGGCCTGACCAGCCGAAAATTACGCCCACCGTGCGCTCACCAGCGCAGCAGCGCCGAGCCCCAGGTAAAGCCGCCGCCCATCGCCTCCAGCAGAATGAGATTGCCGCGCTTGATACGGCGGTCGGCAACCGCATCGGCCAGCGCCAGCGGGATCGAGGCCGCCGATGTGTTGCCATGGCGGTCCACGGTGATCACCACCTTGTCCGGCGCGATGCCGAGCTTATGGGCCGAGCCGTCGATGATCCGCTTGTTGGCCTGGTGCGGTACAAACCAATCGATATCGGCCGCGCTGGTGCCGGTGGCCTTGAAGGCGTCGTCGATCACGTCGGTGATCATCGCGATCGCATGCTTGAACACGTCGCGGCCTTCCATGCGCAGATGGCCGACGGTCTGGGTCGAGGACGGTCCACCGTCCACATAGAGCTTGCTCTTGAAGCGGCCGTCCGAGCGCAGGTGGGCGGTCAAAATCCCGCGGTCGGCTGTAGTGCCGGGTTGCGGCTGCGCCTCCAGCACCAGGGCGCCGGCGCCGTCGCCGAACAGCACGCAGGTGGTGCGGTCGTTCCAGTCCAGGATACGCGAGAAGGTCTCCGCCCCGATCACCAGCGCGCGCTTGAAGCCGCCGCTTTTGAGCAGCGCGTCGACGACCGACAGCGCATAGACGAAGCCCGAACAAACCGCCTGCAGATCGAAGGCGGCGCCATGGGTGATGCCGAGGCCGGCCTGCACCGACACCGCGGTGGCGGGAAAAGTCTGGTCCGGCGTCGAGGTGGCGAGCACGATCAGGTCGATCGAGCTCGCCTCGACATGGGCATTGACGAGCGCCGCGCGCGCGGCATGCAGCGCGAGGTCGGAGGTCAGTTCGCCGGCGGCCGCGATATGGCGTTCGCGGATACCGGTGCGCTGCACGATCCATTCGTCGGTGGTTTCCACCGACTTTGCCAGCTCATCGTTGCTGAGGATGCGCGCGGGCAGATAGCTGCCGCAACCGAGCACCACCGAACGCAAGTGGGTCAAGAGACTGCTCCGCTCGCCACGGGTGCCGTCGCGCTTGATTGCAGGTCGCGCGCCATCGACTCGCCGATCTTGGCGAGCAATTCGTAGCGGAACATGTCATAGCCCATATCGATAGCGGCGGCGAAGCCTTCGGCATCGGCGCCGCCATGGCTCTTGATCACGATGCCATTGAGGCCGAGGAACACGCCGCCATTGGATTTGCGCGGGTCCATCTTGTCGCGCAGCGTGCGGAAGGCCTGGCGCGACAGCAGGTAGCCCAGCCGCGCCGCCCAGGTTCGGTTCATTGCGGCTTTAAGATATTGCGCGAACTGGCGGGCGGTGCCTTCCGCGGTTTTCAGCGCGATATTTCCGGCAAAGCCTTCGGTCACCACCACATCAACCGTGCCCTTGCCGATGTCGTCACCTTCGACGAAGCCGACATAATCGAAATGCGGGAAATGGCCCTCGCGCAGCAGGCGGCCGGCCTCGCGCACTTGTTCGAGGCCTTTGACCTCCTCGACCCCGATATTGAGCAGGCCCACGGTTGGCCGCTCGATGTCGAACAGCACGCGCGCCATGGCGCTGCCCATGGCGGCGAGGTTGATCAGATGGTTCTCGTCGGCGCCGATCGAGGCCCCGACGTCGAGCACCACCGACTCGCCCTTCAGCGTCGGCCAAAGCCCGGCCAGCGCCGGCCGCTCGATGCCCTCGATCATCTTGAGATTGAAACGCGCCATGGCCATCAAGGCGCCGGTATTGCCGGCCGAGACCACGACATCGGCCTCGCCCTTCTTCACCGCGTCGATCGCCAGCCACATCGAGGATTTGTGTCGCCCAGAGCGCAGCGCCTGGCTCGGCTTGTCGTCCATACGGATCGACACCTCGGTATGCACCAGTTTCGACTTGGCCTTGAGCCGAGGCAGGCCGTCGAGCAAGGGCCCCACCACGGCGCGGTCGCCGTAGAGCAGAAACTCGATATCGGGATGGCGGGTCAGCGAAATATCGGCACTCGGCAAGACCACCGAAGCACCATGGTCGCCGCCCATAGCGTCAAGCGCGATGCGAGCCCTGTCAGGCATGGACCGACTTTGGCGGCGCTGGCATAGGCGCCGGTATGGGCGCCGGCAGCTCAGTCAGATGGGTTTGCCGCATGGGGGCGACCATAACCGCTCGGTCGCGGTAGACAAGACGGTTTTGGCGCCGTTGCATGACTTGCCCCCCGCTCACGATTGGCCGCCGCCGAGGTTTTTTTTCAGCGATTCCAGCGCGGCAAAGGGGTGTTCGCCGGCATCCGCGACCTTGGGCGGTGCGAATTGGGCGCCGGCCTTACGCGGATAGGGGTCGATGCCAAGGATCAGGAATTCGATCGCCAGCGCACCCAGATCCAACGTGCCGCCGACCAGCGGCTCCGGCGGCTCATCGCCGCCGAGGCTCCGTTTGCGGGCGCTTTTGGGCTCAAGTTCCGTTCCACCCGCCGGCGCAGGCGCGAATTTGAGATCGACTGCCTCCTGGATGTCGCTTTCGACCGGCTCCAGGGTCACCACGCAGGCCTGGCTGACGCGGGCGCTTACTTGGCCGGCGACGTGGACTTCGGCACCCTGGCGGGTCAGGTCGAAAACGGCCGAGAGCTGCGGCAATTCACGCAAAGCTGCGAGTTCGGCCAGCTTGGCGCGGGTGGCGGCCGGGGCGTCGATCGCGATATGCAGGCCGGTGTCCGGGATATTTTCCACGGCCACCAGCACGCTCCAAGGAACGCTTGAAGGGCTACCGGTTTTTTCCATTAATTTCAGGCTCTTAACTTGTGATCGCGGGGATCTTGCTCGGCTCCGGAAAGTGCAGCTCGCCGCCGGCAAGGCTGGCGGAGGGCTGCGCGCCAAGATCACGTAACGCCTCTCGCATATAGGCCGCAAGACGGGGCGCCGTCGCTGCGGCCGATGGCGATCCGCCACCATAGATATTCCGTTCCAAAGTCTCCACCAGCAGCCCATTGCCCTTGGCGGCCCATGCGGCCCGATAGGCCTGCGAGCGGCCATAATAGGCCTCGCCTACACGCCGCATCTGTTTCGGCACTTTCAGGTCGCCAATACCCATTTCCCGCAGATTGTGGTCCATATCCTGGCAAAAGTGGTCGAAAATTCCCTGCCCAAGAGGCTGCAAGGCGGGATCCTGCGCCAAGCGATCGAGCACCAGGGCCAAATGCAGCACGATCAGGTCGAAACGGCCGTTAACCGTGTCGGCGACGGCGTAGTCGCGATAAAAACACGGCAATCGCGCCTGCGCCACGATCATGCCATACAGGGTGGAAATGGTGTCTGGGCCGCGTGGTTCGCGGCGAAAAAGGGGAAAGATCATTGCGTTGGTTCGGAGCTAACCGGGGCTGCCGCCCGGTACGTGAACGCCCTCGCCGATGCAAGACCGAAATGACGGTGCCGCGTTTGGGGGCGAAGACCACGCAAAATTGCAACGGGCCGATCCGGCTTGCACTGGCGCTTGCCGGCGGCCTGGCGCTTGCCGGCTGCAGCAGCTTCACCGAGACGTTGCAGCGCGGCTATGTGGCGCAGGAAGGCACGCTCGAACAGATCCCGATCGGCGCGACCCAGGAGCAGGTCCTGATCGTGCTCGGCACGCCCTCCACCGTCGCCACCGTGAGCGGCGAAGCGTTTTATTATATTTCGCAAACCTCGCGGCGCTCGGTGGCGTTCATGCCCTACGAGGTGAGGGATCAGCGGGTCATCGCGGTTTATTTCGACAAGGATCGCCGGGTCACACGGCTGGCCAATTACGGCCTCAAGGACGGAAAAATCTTCGACTTCTTGTCGCAGACGACGCCGACCAGCGGCAAGGAGCTCAATTATGTCGGCAACCTCTTCAAGAACATCGTTCCCAAGCTCTGAGGTCGCGCGCCGCCCCGGTTGCGACCGCCAGGCGGCGCGGCGGATCAGCACAAAGGGCCCGCATCAGGCGGGCCCTTTGTTTTTGCTTTAACCGCGGTCGCGATCCGCGGTGTCAGTGCGCCAGCACCGCCAGCAGTAGCAGCGCCACGATGTTGGTGATCTTGATCATCGGGTTCACTGCCGGACCCGCCGTGTCCTTGTAGGGGTCGCCGACCGTATCGCCGGTCACCGCCGCCTTGTGGGCTTCCGAGCCCTTGCCGCCGTAATGGCCGTCCTCGATGTATTTCTTGGCATTGTCCCAGGCGCCGCCGCCCGAGGTCATCGAGATGGCGACGAACAGGCCGGTGACGATGACGCCGAGCAGCATGGCGCCGAGCGCCGAGAAGCCGGCCGACTTGCCGGCCGCCCCGCCGCCGGCGATCAGATAGATCGCGAAGTAGACGACGATCGGCGAGAGCACCGGCAACAGCGAAGGCACGATCATTTCGCGGATCGCGGCCTTGGTGAGCATGTCGACCGCGCGGCCGTAGTCCGGCTTGCTGGTGCCCTTCATGATGCCGGGGTTTTCGCGGAACTGGCGCCGCACCTCCTCGACGATCGCGCCGGCGGCGCGGCCGACCGCGGTCATCCCCATGGAGCCGAACAGATAGGGCAGCAGGCCGCCGAACAGCAGGCCGACCACGACGTAAGGATTGGTCAGCGCGAAGTCGAGCTGGACGCCCTGGAAGTACGGATGCGTCGCGGCATTCTTGCTGAAGAACAGCAGATCCTGGTTATAGGCCGCGAACAGCACCAGCGCGCCGAGGCCGGCTGAGCCGATGGCATAGCCCTTGGTGATGGCCTTGGTGGTGTTGCCGACCGCATCGAGTGCGTCGGTGAACTTGCGCACGCCCTTGGGCAGTCCGGCCATTTCGGCAATGCCGCCGGCGTTGTCGGTGACCGGACCGAAGGCGTCGAGCGCGACGATCATGCCGGCCAGCGCCAGCATGGTCGTCACCGCGATGGCAATGCCGAACAGGCCGGCCATGCCGTAGGTCGTCAGGATGCCCGCGATGATGACGATGGCCGGACCCGCGGTCGACTCCATCGAGATCGCCAGCCCCTGGATCACGTTGGTGCCGTGACCGGTGACCGAGGCCGCGGCGATCGACTGCACCGGGCGGAAGTTGGTGCCGGTGTAGTATTCGGTGATCCAGATGATCAGGCCGGTGACCGCGAGGCCGACGATGCCGCAATAGAACAACGTCGTGGTCGTAAAGGCCGCGCCCCCGGCGGTGAGCGGCACACCAAAGCCGATGGTCCAATGGATGACGCCGGCGATGCCGACCAGCGACAGCACGCCGGTCACGATCAGACCCTTGTAGAGCGCCCCCATGATCGACTGGCTGGCGCCGAGCCGCACAAAAAAAGTGCCGATAATCGAAGTGATGATGCAGACGCCGCCGATGGCCAGCGGCAGCGTCATCATCGTCAGCAGATTCGGCGTGCCGGCGAAGAAGATCGAGGCCAGCACCATGGTGGCGACGATGGTCACCGCATAGGTCTCGAACAGGTCGGCGGCCATGCCGGCGCAGTCGCCGACATTGTCGCCCACGTTGTCGGCGATGGTCGCCGGGTTGCGCGGATCGTCTTCCGGAATGCCGGCTTCCACCTTGCCGACTAGATCGCCGCCGACGTCGGCGCCCTTGGTAAAGATGCCGCCGCCGAGACGGGCGAAGATCGAAATCAACGACGCGCCGAAGCCGAGCGCCACGATCGCGTCGATCACGGTGCGGTCGTTCGGCGCCATATGCAGCGTGCCGGTGAGGAAGCCGAAATAAAGCGTGACGCCGAGCAGCGCCAACCCGGCGACCAGCATGCCGGTGATGGCGCCGGCCTTAAAGGCGAGCTCAAGTCCGCCGGCCAGCGTCTTGGTGGCGGCTTGCGCGACCCTCACATTGGCGCGCACCGACACGTTCATGCCGATAAAGCCGGTGGCACCCGAGAGCAGCGCGCCGACCAGGAAGCCGACGGCGACCAGCCAGCCGAGCGTGAAACCGAGGATGAGGAAAATCACCACGCCAACAATCGCGATGGCGGTGTATTGGCGCTTGAGATAGGCCTGCGCGCCTTCGCGCACGGCGGCGGAAATCTCCTGCATCTTCTTGCTGCCGGCGTCGGCGCGCAGCACCGAGCCGGTGGCCCAGATGCCATAGAGGATCGCGAGCACGCCACAGCCGACGATCATCCACAATGTATTCATGGTGGCCCTCAACTTCGATTGATATGGCAGGCGGGAAAAACGCTCCCGCCGGCACAGGAGCGTCGAGGATGGCCGCTTTGAGGGCGCTTCACCCCGACCGGGAAAGCGCGCGGATATAGCCAAAAAGCAGCGGCCAACGCAACGCGGAAGTGCGCCCAATAACGGTATTCTTTGCGGGGCTCTTGCTTCCCTCTCCCATGGGGAGAGGGTGCCGAGCGAAGCGAGCCAGGTGAGGGGTTAAGGTCTCTAGTGAGGCAATAACCCCTCACCCGGCTCGCACTCGGATTCCCTCCGCGCGAGCCACCCTCTCCCTATGGGAGAGGGAAAAGCGCGCGTGCAAAATCGCCCGTATTCTTGGCGGCGCCGGGTACGCCGTAGTCCTTTACCGCTGCCCCCCAAAAGTACCGAGGGCGCGCGGGACGCCAAAGGTCCGGGAGGACCCACGGGCCTCGACGCCTCGCAACATCGAGGCTTGTCGAAGTCCGTATTGCCGCAAGTCCGCCTAACCCAAGGCGTCCCGCGCGCGGTGTTTATAGGTTTGCTCCACGCCGTCCCCGGTGGTCGTCCGTTCGTCAAGCTACCCCGTCTCGGGGCCGCAACACTCCACCGTTGGGGCCAGGCAACTCGGCCGGCGATGCGCTGACTGGATCGCCGGCCTACCGGCCGTCAGAGGCCCTCGGCGTGCGGCTGGGCACGCCAGGACCGGCGCGGCTTGGACCGCCGGAGGGGTTATGGCGTCGCATCTCCGACGCCCCCTACCGGCCACCGCTCCCCGCCCCGCGTCTGGAGACGCTGATCAGACACCCCTCGGTCACGAGGGACGGGATGTAGGGATATTATCCTAAGGAATATTATCCTGTCAAGCGGCAGTTGACGGGCCTGAGACGGGGTTGGGTTCATCTTGATGAAGCAGCCATCAAGCCATGACTACCGAGGCGGTGCGTTGCGACCGCCGACCCGACGTGGCGGTCTTTCTCGCATGGGAAAGAATCAACGCGGCGATCCGGTCCCCCGGCCTTTCGGGTCCCGGATACTTCGTTGCTTCAGAAAGGAGCGAGGCCTAGTGAAAAGGCACGTGCCCAAGCGAGACTGGTACGACTATGCCAGGCTAATTTTGCAGGCACTCGCCGTGGCGACGCCTTACGTAATTCTATATCTCACGCACTAAAATGGCTCCGACCAGCCAGTTCACACCGCCGCCGCCCGCTTGCGTAACGCAAGCCACACCAGCATGGCCCCCGCCAGCAAGATGGTCGGGAAGATCACCTCGTTGATCGCCTGCCAGCCGAGATATTCCAGCAATTGGCCGGACGAGAACGACGCCACCGCCATGCTGCCGAAGATCAGGAAATCGTTGAACGCCTGCACCTTGTTGCGCTCGTGCGGCCGGTGGCACTGCGTCACCATGGTGGTGGCGCCGATAAAGGCCAAATTCCAGCCGACGCCGAGCAGCACCAGGGCGCTCCAGAAATGCGCCACCGTGATGCCGGCGAGGTCGACCACCGCGGTCAGCGCGATCAGCCCCAAGCCGATGCCGGTGATGCGCTCGACCCCGAAGCGCGAAATGAGACTGCCGGTGACGAAGCTCGGCGCATACATCGCCAGCACGTGCCACTGGATGCCGAGTGTGGCGTCGGTCACCGAGTGCCCGCAGCCGATCATGGCGAGCGGCGCCGAGGTCATCACCATGTTCATCATGGCGTAGCTCGCCATGCCGCAGGCGACCGCCACGATAAAGCGCGGCGTGCGCACGATCGCGCCGAGCGGTCGCGGATTTTCGACCCGCGTTGCCGGCAGCGGCGGGATCTTCACGAACATCAGCACGCCCGCGGCGATGAGCGCGCAGGCGGATTGGCCGAGATAGCTGGCGGCGAACATATGCGGCGACAGCAGATCCTTGGTGAAGATGACCAGCTGCGGCCCGATCACCGCGGCGAACACGCCGCCGGCCAAAACCCACGACACGACTTTCGGCCTGAACGCCTCGCTCGCGGTATCGGCGGCGGCGAAGCGGTAGGAGTTATGCGCGGCGGCATAGAGCCCGCCGCAAAAGGTGCCGATGAGCAGCAGCCAGAACTGGCCGTGCATCACCGCCGCATAGGAAATCAGCCCGGACAGAACGCCGAACACCGATCCGATCTGCAGCGCGAAGCGGCGGCCGAAGCGGCGGGCCAGCCAGCCCACCGGCAGCGTGCCGAACCACATGCCGATCACCATGGCGGTGATCGGCAGCGTCGCCAGTCCCTTGTCGGGCGCCAGCACCGCGCCGACGATGCTGGCGGTCGACACGATCACGGTGTTGTTGCCGCCGGCGAGCGCCTGCGCCACCGCCAGCACCATGGCGTTGTGGCGCGCCAGAGCGTCGTCGATCGTGCCGTAAGGGATCGGTTCGGCGACAGCCGACATGTGAGGGGGCTCCCGGAAAGCCGCCCCTTTTAGCGGCGATACGCCTGAATCGCCACTACCGGGCGCGCAGGGCTGCGTTGCCTCTCACCCCTGCGGGGCGCGCAGACCGTTCGTCAGTCTACCGATACTCCGCTCGCTTTGATTGGGATGGCCCACCGCGCGATCTCGCTCGGAATGTATTTGGCGAGATAGTCCGGACCGCGGCGCTCGGGCGCCACGACCGTCACGCCGACGCTGTCGAAGCGTTCGCGGACGACCTGTGAGTTCAACGCTTCGCTCGTCGCCTCGGCAAGCCGGCGCACGACAGCCGCGGGCGTCCCTGCTGGGAATACCAGGGAGCTCCATGAGTTGCAGTCGAGGTCGGCCAAGCCCTGCTCCTGCGCGGTCGCAAGATCGGCGAGCACGGCTACCCGAGCTTGCCCGAGCGTGGCAATCGCCTTCACGGCGCCGGCCTTGATCTGAGGATACGCCGTCGAAATCTGATCGCACATGAAGTCGATACGACCGGCGATCAAGTCCTGCATGGCCGGCGCGCTGCCACGATAAGGAACATGGGTGATGTTCGTACCCATCGCCATGTTCAGCAACACGGCGCAGATGTGCAGCCCGGAGCCGGCGCCGGCGGAGGCATATTGCATCGTCGCCTGGTGGGCTTTCGCGTAGGCGACGAATTCCGCCAGCGTGTTGGCCGGGAAGTTCTTGCGCGTAATCAAAATCCGCGCGGAATCCGCAATCAGGGAAACCGGCGCGAAATCGGTCGCGGCATTGTAGAGCGGTTTCTTGTACAGGCTCTGGTTTTCCGCGAGCACGGAGGAGCTGGCGAGCAAGACCGTGTAGCCGTCGGGCCTGGCCTTGGCGACGCGGTTGGCGCCCGTCATTCCGCCTGCGCCAGCGAGGTTTTCAACAATCACCTGCTGGCCGAGAACCTCGCTCAGGCGCGCCGCCATGATTCGTCCGATGGTATCGATCGGCCCGCCGGCCGCATACGGCACCACCATGGTCACCGGCCGTGTCGGCCAATCCTGTGCAACGGCCGCGTTCATCAAGGCGAGCGCCGCAAAGACGGCGGTCGGGATAGCTCTCCACATCGCAATTCACCCCGCTGGCTTGAAATTCATCGGATTTGGCTGCGTGCTTATGAGTCCACGTCCTAGAAAGCGATGGCCCCCGGGTGGCGGATGGTCGCCTGGCGCGCTTCGGCCAGCGAGCGGGCGCCGATCTGCCCGAGCGAGGAGCGCAATTCGTCGATGTAGAGATCGATCAGGTGCCCCGGCCCCGCATCGCCGAGCGCGCCGACCGCCCACAGGAACGACTTACCGGCAAAGGCCGCGTTGGCGCCGAGCGCCAGCGCCCGCATCACGTCCTGGCCGCTGCGGATGCCGCTGTCGAGCACGATGGTCGCCTTCTTCCCCACCGCCGCGACGATCGCCGGCAACACGTCGATCGTCGGCGCCAGCGCCTCGATCTGGCGGCCGCCGTGGTTCGACACCCAGACGCCCTCGATGCCGAGCGACACCGCCTTCTCGGCGTCGGCCGGATGCAGGATGCCCTTCACCAGCATCGGCCCCTTCCAGCGGTCACGATAACGGGCGACCTCCTCCCAGGAGAACACGCCGCCCATGTTCTCGCGGGCAAAGCGGATGGTTTCGTTGGTGCTGGCGCGCGCGCCGGCATAGGGCCGGATGGTGGCGAAGCGCGGATAGCCGTTGCGCAACAGCGCCAGCAGCCATTTTGGCCGGATCATCATTTCGTAGATCATGCGCGGGGTCGGACGGAATTCGCGCCCCAGCCCCGCATAGCTTTCGCGCGAGCGCGTGGTGCGCACCGGCACGTCGATGGTGAGCGCCAGCACTTTGACGCCGGCGGCGGTCGCCCGTTTGATCAGGTCGAAGCCGATGGCGTGATCGTTCTGGTAGAACCGATAGAGCTGCAGCCAGAACACATCGGGCGCCACTTTCGCGACGTCCTCGATGGTGGCGCCGCCGGCCACGCCGAGCGTGTACGGAATACGCGCGCGCTGCGCGGCTTTCGCCATCAAGAGATCAGCGCCCGGCCACACCAGCGACGGACCGCCCATCGGCGCGATACCGATCGGCGCGGCATAGCGGGTGCCAAACAATTCCACGTCGGTCGGCGGCACAGTGGTGATCGCGCCGTAGCGCGGGACCACCTTGATGGCGTCGAACGCCGCCCAATTATGCGCGATGCCGATATCGGCGCCGGCGCCGGTGTCGCCGTATTCAAACGCAAAGCGCGGCACATTATGGGGCGCGCGCGCGCGCAAGTAAGCCGAGGTCGGAAAACGGCTATGCAGTTTCACGAAATTCGGATTGAGCCCGGCGGGCATTTGGACCAGTACTTTTTTATCCGGCATATCGTGCATGGCGCTTCCTATCCCCAAACTCGTTTTTCTTATTATACCCCGGCGGTGCGCCTCGCGTCCCCGGCAAAAACCAACGTCATTCCGTGACGGCCCGAAGGGCCGGGCCCGGAATCCATAACCCCAGCGCTGCGGAGTATGGATTCCGGGCTCGCCGCTTCGCGGCGCCCCGGAATGACGAATAACAATCCGGCGATTTCAGAAATGGCTGAAGGAGGCGCGCTTGAAAATAAGCGTCTGGCCGCCGGCCCCGATAAACCGGGCGCCCTCGCCCGCCTTGATTTCCCCGATCTCGCTCACCGCGACATTCGCCGCTTGCGCCGCCGCGCGGAAGCTTGCGGCCTTGGCCGCCGGCACGCTGCAGACGATCTCGTAGTCGTCGCCACCGGTGAGCGCGGTCTCCAGCAGGGCCGGCTCGGCGGCGAGCACCGCCTTGGCCGCATCGGAGAACGGCACGCGCGCGACCTCGATCTCGGCTGCCACCTTGGAGGCGCGGCACAGCTTGGCGAAATCGCCGGCCAGACCGTCGGACACGTCCATCGCCGCCGAGGCGTGGGCGCGCACGGCCTCGCTGAGCGCATTGCGCGGCTGCGGCAGCAGATAGCGTGACGTGAGATGCCGGCGCTGCGCATCGCTCAGCGTCCAGGGCGCGCCCATGTCAGTTTTTTTGCGCAGCGCTAGTCCGAGCGCGGCGTCGCCGATGGTGCCGCTCACGAACACGCGGTCGCCCACTTGGGCGCCGGCGCGGCGCACCATGGTGCCTTCCGGCACGCTGCCGAACATGGCGATGGAAACCGTGACTGGCCCCGGCGTGCGGTCGGTGTCGCCGCCGAACAGCGGACAGCCGAACAAGACGGCGTCGCCGCGCAGGCCTTCTGCAAATCCTGCGAGCCAGTCGTCGCCGATCTCCTTCGGCAGCGCCAGCGACAACAGGAAGCCGAGCGGCTTTGCGCCTTTGGCCGCCAGGTCGGACAAGTTCACTCGCAGCGCCTTGCTCGCCACGCTTTGCGCGGCATCGTCGGCAAAAAAATGCACGCCGCCGATAATCGCATCGGTCTTGAGCACCAGGTCGCAGCCCGGCGGCGGTTTGATGAAGGCGGCATCGTCGGACAGACCAAGCGCGCCAGGATGGGTCGCGATCGGCTGGAAGAAGCGCGCGATAAGACGGTCTTCACCGGACATATCGTCATGCGCGGCCATGGTGTCACCCGGCGAATTCGGCCGCGCGCATCTTGCGCGCCAGCTGATCGAGCACGGCATTGACCATGCCGGTCTCCTCGCGCTCGACGAAAGCCGCCGCGACGTCGGCGTATTCCGACACCACCACGCGCGCCGGCACGTCGCGGCGGTGGTCGAGCTCGTAGCAGCCGGCGCGCAACACCGCGCGCAGCACCGCCTCGATGCGCTTGAGCGGCCAGCTTTTCGCCAGCGCCTCATCGATCACGGGATCGAGCTTGCGCTGCTCGCGCACCACGCCCGACACGATGTCGCGGAAGAACGCCGCCTCCGCCGGTAGATATTGCGCGCCCTCGACCTCGCGGCCGAGCCAGTGGCTTTCGAACTCGGCGAGAATCTCGTTCAAGCCGGTGCCGGCGAGATCCATCTGGTAGAGCGCCTGCACCGCCGCCAGCCGCGCCGCGCCGCGCTTGTTCGCCTTGCGCGCGTCCTTGTCGGCGAGCGGCGCGTTGCGGGCCATCAGTGTCCCGCTAGTTTACGTTTGAGCGCGACCATGGACAGTGCCGCGCGCGCGGCGCTAGCGCCCTTGTTGCGGCCATCGTCGGTGGAACGCGCGCGCGCCTGCGCTTCATTATCGACGGTGAGGATGCCGTTGCCGATGGCGAGTTGCCGGCTGACGCTCAGGTCCATCAAGCCGCGCGCCGACTCGTTCGACACCAATTCGAAGTGATAGGTCTCGCCCTGGATCACGCAGCCGAGCGCGACCACGCCGTCGTAAGGCGCGCGCTTTTTCTGCGCGGCATCGACGGCCATGGCGATGGCGGCGGGCACTTCGAGCGCGCCCGGCACCGCGATGCGATCATAGGTGGCGCCCGCTTCATCGAGCACGCGAACGGCGCCCGCGAGCAGCGCGTCTGAAATAGCTTCGTAGAAGCGCGCTTCCACGATCAGCATGCGCAGCGCGTTGCGTTTTTTCGCGCTGACTGTCTTCTTCGCCATATTTCAAATTCCTTGTTGAGCCGCGTGGTAGCAAGTGGCCGCGCGCCGAACAAGGGCTCTCACCGTCATCCTGAGGTGCGAGGCGCGGAACGCGCCGAGCCTCGAAGGATGACAGCCACAGAACGCACGCCGTCGCCCTTCGAGGCTCGCTTCGCTCGCACCTCAGGGTGACGGCTACCGTGCGTCCATCAGCCGCGCAGCATAACGGGCCATGGTGTCGATTTCGAGATTGACGTCGTCGCCTTGGCGCAAGGCGGCGAAGGTCGTCACCTGCAGCGTGTGCGGGATGATCAGCACCGAAAACGTGTCGCCTTCCACGGCGTTAACCGTGAGCGAAACGCCGTCGAGCGCAACCGAGCCCTTGGGCGCGATAAAGCGCGCCAGTTGCGGCGGCGCGCGCAGCACGAAGCGCGCCATATCTACCGGAGCATTGTCGGTCATGTCGTCGCGCACGATGACGGTCGCCAGGCCGTCGACATGGCCGGCGACCAGATGACCGCCCAATTCGTCGCCGAGCTTTAACGATCGTTCAAGATTGACGCGCCCGCCGTGCCGCCAGCGGCCGACGGTGGTCAGCGCCAAAGTTTCCGCCGCCGCGTCGACCGCGAACCAAGTGCGGCCGTCTTCCTCGCCGGTGCCTACCACTGTCATGCAGACGCCGGAACAGGCGATCGACGCGCCTTCGATCAGTTCGGCGCGCGGATAATCGCAGGCGATGGTGATGCGATGCAGATTATCGGCGCGCGGCTTGACCGACCGCACCTCGCCCACGTCGGTGACGATGCCGGTGAACATGTCACGTACGCTCAAATATATCGAGCGTGTCAGGCCCAAGTTTTTCGCTGCCGCGCGCGTGCAATTGCCCGGTGAAACCGTTGAGCGGCATGCCTTCCAGCGGCTCGATGCCGTTCGCGCCGATGGTCTTTTCTCCGCGCAGCAGCGCGACCTCGTCCACCAGTCCGGCGGCGGCGATGGCGCCGGCCACCTTCGGCCCGCCCTCCACCATCAGCCGGGTGATGCCCTGCTCGGCCAGCACTTTCAGCACTTCATCGAGATCGAGCCGGCCATCCACGTCGCCGACGCGAAACACCTTGCAGCCTTTCTGCTGCAAGATTTCCTCGGCGATGGCCGAGGGCTTGCTCGACGTGAACACCCAGGTCGGCGTTTCGCGCACGGTCGCCACCACCGAGGTCGCCAGCGGCAATTTCAATTTGGCATCGAGCACCACGCGCACCGGCGAGCGCTCGAACATGCCCGGCAGCCGGCAGGTCAATTGCGGATTGTCCGAGAGCACGGTGCCGATGCCGACCATGATGGCGTCGCTCGCCGCGCGCATCTGGAACACCCGCACGCGGCTCGTTTCTCCGGTGATGGCCACGGGCTTGCGGCCGGCGAGCCCTGCTTTTCCGTCCGCCGACACCGCCAGTTTCAGCATCACATACGGCCGCCCGTTCTGCACGCGCATGATGTGGCCGGCATGCACGCGGCGCGCCTCGTCGGCGCGCAGCCCGATATCGACCGTGATGCCCTTGGCGCGCAGCCGCTCATGGCCCTTGCCGGCGACTTCCGGATTGGGATCTTCCAGCGCCGACACCACGCGCGCGATACCGGCCTTGATGATGGCGTCGGCGCAGGGCGGCGTCTTGCCCTGATGCGAGCACGGCTCCAGTGTCACATACAGGGTGGCGCCCTGCGCCGCTTTCTTGGCGTGGTGCAGCGCTTCGACCTCGGCATGCGGGCGGCCGCCCGCTTGCGTCCAGCCGCGGCCGACGATGACATCGTCTTTGACGATAACCGCGCCGACCGCCGGATTGGGCCAGGTGTTACCCAGTCCGCGCCGGCCAAGCGTGAACGCCAAAGACATGAAGCGCGCGTCGTCCGCGACGGCGTCAGCGACGATCGGCTCGGCTGGCAAGCTCATTTGCGCGCGGTCGCCGCCGGCGGCGGCGCATCGTCGCCTGACAGCTCATCAAGCGCGGCGCGGAAGTCCTTGGCCTCGCGGAAATTGCGGTAGACGGAGGCGAAGCGCACATAGGCCACGTCGTCGAGCCCGCGCAAATGCTCCATGACCAGTTCGCCGATCGCCTCCGAGGACACTTCGTTCTCGCCTTGGCTTTCCAGCTCGCGCACGATTTTCGAGACTTCCTGCTCGATGCGTTCCGGATCGACCGCGCGCTTGCGCAGCGCGATCTGCACCGAGCGCATCAATTTATCGCGGTCGAACGGCACGCGGCGGCCGTTACGCTTGATGACGGTGAGCTCGCGCAGCTGCACGCGCTCGAACGTCGTGAAACGGAAATTGCAGGTCAGGCAGACGCGGCGGCGGCGGATCACCGCCGAGTCTTCCGTCGGCCGCGAATCCTTCACCTGCGTATCCAGGCTTGCGCAACTCGGGCAACGCATGACGAGCCCCCTTACCGCTCTATTTGTTTGCGCATGATCTTATCCGAAAACCGGTTCCCACTTTTCGGGATCATGCGCGATCCTGATAAATCGGAAAACGTGAAATCAATGTCTTCACTTTCGCGCGCACCGCCGCTTCGACCAGGGAATCCTCCTCGACCTTCTTCTGCGACAGCACGTCGAGCACCTCGGCGATCATCTCGCCGACTTGGCGGAATTCCGCGATGCCGAAGCCGCGCGTGGTGCCGGCCGGTGTGCCGAGCCGCACGCCCGATGTGATCGTGGGCTTTTCCGGATCGAACGGAATGCCATTTTTGTTGCAGGTGATGTGAGCGCGTCCGAGCGCCAGTTCCGCCACTTTGCCGGTGAGTTGCTTCGGGCGCAGATCGACCAGCATCAGATGGGTGTCGGTGCCGCCCGACACGATGTCGAGCCCGCGCGACTTCAACGTTTCGGCCAGCGCCTTGGCGTTCTCCACCACGTTGCGGGCGTAAGTGCGGAAGCTTGGCCGCAGCGCCTCGCCGAATGCCACCGCCTTGGCGGCGATCACATGCATCAGCGGGCCGCCCTGCATGCCGGGGAACACCGCCGAGTTGAGTTTCTTGGCGATCGCCTCGTCGTCCGACAGGATCACACCGCCGCGCGGACCGCGCAGCGTCTTGTGCGTGGTGGTGGTCACCACATGCGCGTGCGGGAACGGCGAGGGATGCACCCCGCCCGCCACCAGCCCGGCGAAGTGCGCCATGTCCACCATCAGCAGCGCGCCGACCTCATCGCAGATTTCGCGGAAAGCGCGGAAGTCGATGATGCGTGGATAGGCCGAGCCGCCGGCGATGATGATCTTCGGCCTATGCTCGCGCGCGAGTTTGGCGACCTCGTCCATGTCGATGCGCTGGTCCTCGCGCCGCACGCCATAGGGCACCGGCTTGAACCATTTGCCCGACATGTTGACCGGCGACCCATGAGTCAGATGCCCACCGGCCGCCAGATTGAGCCCCATGAAGGTGTCGCCGGGCTGCATCAGCGCAAAGAAAACTTCCGCGTTAGCAGAAGCGCCGGAATGCGGCTGCACATTGGCGAACTTGCAGCCGAACAGTCTGGTCACCCGCTCGATCGCCAGCCGCTCGGCAATATCCACGAACTGGCAGCCGCCGTAGTAGCGCTTGCCCGGCAGACCTTCGGCATATTTGTTGGTGAGAACTGAACCCTGCGCCTCGAGAACTGCGCGAGAAACGATGTTCTCCGAGGCGATCAATTCGATTTCGTCGCGTTGTCGGCCGAGTTCGAGCTTGATCGCCTCATTGATCTCAGGGTCCACGTCGCGCAAGGCGGCAGAGAACAGGTTTTCCACATCGCTGGAAGGCTTGTTATGAGCAGACTTGGGGCTCGACGTCGCCGACATCACATTCTCCTGGCGCCGGGAGCGGGCGGCACCGAATTACGGGCAACTTCCGGGATTAGTCCGCAAATAGCATATCGGCCGCCAACCGCCAAGCACTGGCATGTGGATGGTGCGCTAACCGCAATATCTAGCGAGTAAAGTCGCTCGCCCCAAACGACAAAACCCCGGCCGCATGCGGCCGGGGCAAGTCATTCCGCCAGTAGGAGGACTATTTACCGGCGCATGATCTTTTCCGAAAACCGGTTCCCACTTTTCGGGATCATGCGCTAAAGGCGGTAAAGGATCTGATCGGTCCAGAAGCGCTCCAGCCGATGCAGCGATTTGTTGAGCGTAGCGAACTCGTCGGCATTGATGCCGCCGACCTGCTCAACCGTGCGCACGTGCTTCTGGTAGAGCGTGTCGACGATGTCGCGCACTTCGCGGCCCTTGTCGGTCAGCTTGATGCGCACCGAGCGGCGGTCGACGCGGCTGCGCTGGTGATCGAGGAACGCCATCTCGACCAGCTTCTTGAGGTTGTAGGAGACGTTGGAGCCGAGATAGTAGCCGCGCGTGCGCAACTCGCCGGCGGTCAGCTCCTTGTCGCCGATATTGTAGAGCAGCAGCGCCTGCACCGAATTGATGTCGGAGCGGCCGCGGCGGTCGAATTCGTCTTTGATGACGTCGAGCAGCCGGCGATGCAGCCGCTCGACCAAGGTCAAGGCCTCATGATAAAGCGGCCTGATATGGTCGAAACGCGCCTCGTGCTCGGCAGGTTCGACCGTCTTCGCAACGGCTTTCATGTCCAACGCCCCTGTTATTGTCTTTACGTCTTTCGCCGGTAACGAGGCCCTGTTTCCCCGTTCCAGATGACGGACCCTATAAGGGGCAGTCTAAAATCGGCTTAAATAACACGATAAAGATTAGATTTATTTGCAACAGTGAACGTTTCGTTGAACGCGCAATTGAATCGATTGGCGCAAGAATTCGTTCACCACAAATCATCGGTCATTCCGGGACGGCGCTTTAGCGCCGGACCCGGAATCCAGATGCAAATCAGAGACCGTGTCTAGATTCCGGGTTCGCACACCCAAGTCGGCTATAGCCGACTTGGGCACCAAGAGTTGCCGATCTCGGGTGAACCCGAGATCGGTCGCGCGTGCGCCCCGGAATGACGATTAAGGGTTCACCCGCGCACGAAGCGGATGATAGCGGAAAAATCCTTGCCCGCCTCCCCGCTCTCCACATATGCCGAATAAATC
>Ga0209385_1000354_pt1 | contig 18321 bp, 20 predicted proteins | sample NGEPerB_FD_184506 | JGI IMG/M metagenome (GOLD analysis project Ga0209385, IMG submission 184506) | Arctic peat soil microbial communities from the Barrow Environmental Observatory site, Barrow, Alaska, USA - NGEE PermafrostAB12-B... | ecosystem: Environmental > Terrestrial > Soil > Wetlands >... | reverse complement strand
GTCCGCAACCGCGGTCAAGCTATCTGCCATATTCGTCGACAAGGAGAAGAAGGCCCAGGAGAAGACCGCGACTGTCAAGGTCACCGTCACGGGAATCAAACTCATCGATCCAGCCGAGGTTAACGAAAAGCCGATGGCGGGCCAAGGTCACCTTCATTATCAGGTCGACAATGGCGCGGTGATCGCAACACCGGCGCCAAAGCTCTCCTTCCACGGCCTCACATCCGGCACTCATACGATCAAGGTGATGCTCGCAGCCAACGACCACTCGCCCCTGGGACCCGAGGAGACGCTAAGCGTCACGATTCCGTAATTCACCGGGACACCTTCACTTCAACAGATCAAAGGCAGGGATTCATGCGACACAAGATTTCCATCGTCCTCGCCGCGCTGGCGGGAGCCACCGCCCTCGTCGCGATCGCTCAGGAGAAGGCTCCGGCAGCTCCCACGCCGTCGACCGCGGGGGCGACGCCCGCTGCCATCGGTAATCCGACGCCCTCTTCAATGTGGACCCCGACACCATCCCAGCTGGAAACGATCACTCCATCGGTGACTCCGCCGATGGCCGGGACTCCGCGGGTTAGCGGGAAGCCCGCCCAACGCCGCCGGACACCGGGTGCTCAGACGACGCCCACGGCGCCTTATTCCACGACCCCGGCTCCCGATCCCGGGATGACGGCCCCTTCGATGACGCCGGTGCCTCCGGGACGGTGAGACGTGGCGACGAGGACGGATGCTGCCGGCCGGCATTCGAACGACGGCTTCAAAAACGCGATCTCATCCGGCGTGTGACGGGCGGCGATGAGTGGTGGTGCTGACGGCTCCAGTCTGCTCCTTTCGGACTTAGCAGGGGGCCGTCACGACGTCGCGCCAAAGAGCACGCCTGTAGGGGTGCAATGGGAATTGCGGGGCGTCGTGGCGCGTAGAAAACACGCTCGGTCTGCGTCTGCTGCGGCCGTTGGTGGCGGAAGATCTGATGGAGAAGATCGAGCTGGGCCTCGTCCACTACGCGTACTTCCGCCCGCATCAGGGTCTCGGCGGTGCGACGCCGGCCGAGATCTACTTCGGACGGACGCCGTCGCACTTTTCCGCGATCCCGCCTCCCCGCAATTCCCATTGCCACCCTACAACGTCGGACAATTCCAATTGCACCCCTACAGCCCTCGACATTTCGGGCCGCCAGAGAGCGCCCTCCCACTCAATTTCGGCTCCACGAGTCAGACACGCCGCCGTGTGGACTCGGTATGGTCAGGTCGTCACGCCGAAGAGCGCGCCGACAGCCGCGGTCACAGCCATCGCGAGCGCTCCCCAGAAGGTCACCCGGAGGGCACCGGCAGCAATGGGGGCGCCGCCGGCCTTAGCCGCGATCGAGCCGAGAGCCGCCAGGAAGACAAGCGATACGCCAGCAACGTATGGGATCAGATGCTTCTCGGGAACGAGAGCGACCGCCACGACGGGCACGGCGGCGCCAAGCGCGAATGTGATGGCCGACGTGAAGGCTGCCTGGAGAGGCCTCGCCTTCAAGTGTGGGGAGATGCCAAGTTCGTCGCGGACATGCGCGCCGAGTGCGTCCTTCTCCATGAGCTGCCGGGCGACCTCCTTCGCGAGAGCTGCGCCCAGACCGCGTCGGCGATAAATGGCAGCAAGCTCTGCACGCTCGCCCACCTCATCTTCCGCAAGCTCGCGGCGTTCGACATCGGTGTCCGCTTTCTCCGTGTCGCTCTGAGAGCTTACGGAAACATACTCGCCCGCGGCCATCGACATGGAACCTGCGACGAGACCTGCGACACCAGAGACGAGGATTGCACCGTGGGTCACATTCGAGGCGGCGATACCGATCACGAGGCTCGACGTGGACAGGACTCCGTCGTTCGCACCGAGCACGGCTGCACGGAGCCAGCCGATTCGATGGGTGTTATGTCGCTCAGTGTGATGCGAAGGGCTCTTCAAGGTGCGTTGACGATAGCGGATTCTCGTTGATGGAACGAGGAGATGGCGCTGCTCGACAGAGTGCTCGGCGTCTCCTGGGTATTCTTGTTAACCAGCCTAGGTCTGACCCCGCCGACCTGTTAACCGCGGACCCTTCTCGAGTTCGCGGAGAATAAGAGTGGCTCCGCAGGCGGTTGGCTACGCGAACCACGTTCTCAGGTCTGAAAGCCGAGATTCAACCCGTTCTCAGCCCGGAACCGCTTCTGAATGCGTGGCTTGTCCCGGAGTAGGCGGAGCCCTCATGAAACTGCCACCGCACTCGTCATCCGCACGTGCCCCGCAATTCCCATTCCACCCCTACCCCCTTTCCAAGATTCCCGGGAGCGTAGGACCTGGGGACCTCATGGCCCCACGGGCAGGCTCGCCGCGACGAACGCGCCGTCGCCGCTTCTCTGGCCGGGCTGGCCGCCGTCGTTGACGACCGCGTAGGCGATGAAGGGGTTCGAGCCGGACGTCCGCGTCACGAAAGCGTAGCCGCTCGTGACGCCCGGTGCGTACTGGGCGAGGATCGTGTTCATCTGAAAAAAGCCCTTCGCGGGCACGGAGACGTCGTCGACGGTGGTGGTCTTCTGTCCCGTGGCGCCGTCGTAGAGATCGATCCGGAACACATCCGTCGAGGAGTCCGCCGACCCGATGTTCACGAGCGCGAGGTTCGTGCGGTTATCCGCGTTCTGCTGGAGCCCGTAGAGCCACGCGGACGTCGTCGCCTCGGTGCCGTTCGCGACCGCGGAGTAAAAGAGGCCGTACCGCCCGCCTCCGCCGGCAGCGGAGGTGCGGGCGCCAATGGAGATGCCTCGCAGATCGCCCGTGGCGTCCGTGACAAAGAGAGCGCCGGCGAACGTCGGTCCTCTCGCACCCGGGACCACCCCTCGGTCGCGAAGCACCTGGACGAAGTCCGGCAGGATCTGCTGCTCGTTGGGGAGGAGCGAGATGTCGAAGCTCACGGAGCCGCCGAGGAGGGCCGAGGCGACGTACGTGCATCGCACGGTCCGCGCCGACGACGTGAGGTTTGTGAGAACCGCTTCCGTCGAGAACGTGCTCGTCTCGACGACGACGGGCAGCGTCGCGCCCGTCACCGCGATGGCCGGGCTCGCCACGACGGGCTCGACGAACGAGCCGTCCGAGTTTGCCTGGTCGTTCACGACGCCATACGCGTAGAAGGGCGCGGTCCCGGAGATGCGCTCGACCCTCACGTACCCGTTCGTCAGGGTGAGGCCGTTCGACGCGAGGATGCCCGAGACCTGGTTGAAGCCTCCGGGCGAGAGCGGGATGTCGGGAAGAGCCTGAGTCTTCGGATTCGCGGGGTCGCCGGAGACGACGGTCAGGCGCAGCGTCACGTCGCCGTCGGCCGGCCCCCCGGCGTTCATGATGGCGACGTTCGAGCGGTCCGTCGCGTTCTGCCGCAGGCCGCACAGGTAAACGGGCGCGGACAGGAGCCGCGAGGGCGGAAGCCCGGTGTACGCGAGGCCGGCGCGGCCTTCCGCGACGGAGGTCGTCGTGCGCACGGTGGCGGCTCCAGCGTCGGCCGAGGAAAGTCCGGTGAAGGTGATCCGCAGGGTTCCCCCGCGGTCGCCCGAGTCGCCGAGCCGGATCCCGAGGCCCTTCAGGAACGTGATCGCGTCCGAGAGGATCTTCTGGCGGCCGGCCTGAAGGCTGTCCGTCGCGGTGCCGCTCGAGCCTCCGAAGGCCGCCGTGTAGGCGTATGAGATCGAGGCGTCCGTACTGCCACGGTTGGTGAGCCCGAGCTCGGACGTGAAGAACGCGCCGCCGAGACCGCCCGACGAGAGGACGATCGGAACGAAGAGACCCGCCGAACCGGCCGGGGTGACCGTGACAGTCGCTTTCCCAGGCGCGGTGACACACCCCGAGGCATTCGTCTCCGTCACGGACAGCGTCAACGGCGTCCCGGCCGTCCCCCCTGTAAAGGTGATCTGGCTCGTCCCCTGGCCGCTCGTGATCGTGCCATTCGTGATCCCCCACGCGTAGGTCGACCCCGTATGGGCCGGGACGTTCGCCGTCCAGTTCGGCGAGCCCGCCCAGACCGTCGAAGGCGCCGTGATAGCGGGCACCAGGTTCGGGACGACCGTGACGGTCGCGCTGCCGGACGCGTTTCCGGCGCCGGTCTTGTCCGAGACTCCGCGGACCGTGTAGACGGTCGTCACCGCCGGGGCGACCGACCGGACGGCCGGGCTTTCCGGCACGCCCGATTGCGTCACGCCGTCCGACCACGTGACGATCCACGGCGCCGTTCCCGTGAGCGCCGCGGAGATCGTCTTGCCCGTGCCCGCACACACCGTCCCGTCTCCCGAGACCGTCGCCGTCGGCGCGTCCGCGGAGAGCGGGACGCGCCAGACGCCGCGGCCGTGCGTGAAGGCGTAGAGGGTCGAGTTGTTCACGGCGAGCCGCGCCGTGGGAACGTTCGCGAAGCCCCCGTTCTCGACGGCCCAGTTCGCGCCGCCGTCGAGCGAAACGTAGACCCCGATGTCCGTTCCGACGTAGAGCCGGCGGGGGCGGGAGCCCGCCGTCGGGTCGACCGCTATCGACAAGACCGGGATGTCCGGCAGCTTCGTGTCGCCCGAGCCGTCGAGAGGCGCCCAGGTCGCGCCGGAGTCGGTCGACTTCCAGACGTGGACAACGCCGAAGGTGGAATAGGTCGCGTAGGCGACGAACGCGTACTCCGGGTCGATGGCGATCGAGGAGACGTAGGCATTCGCCATCTCGGGCGGGGTCACCGAGGCCCACACCGTCGCGTCCGTGCCAGTGCCCGCCGTCGACGTCCGGAAGATCTTCCCGCTCTCCGTCCCCATGAGGACGCTGTTCGAGTCCGTCGTCGCGACGGCGATCGCCGAGATCCTGTCGCCGGTCGCGCGGTCCTCGTCCGCCTTGTCGCCGAACGAGGCGCCCGCCTTCGTCCAGTTCTCGGCGCCGTCGAGCGTCCGCCACGGGAAGGTGTTTCCGCCCAGCCAGAGCGTCGACGGGACCGAGGGGTCCATGACGAAGGGGGCGATGAAGATCCAGAAGCCGCTCTCGTTGACGCCCTTGACCGCGTCGGCGAACTTCGCCCCGCCGTCAATCGACTTTTGCAGTGAAAGCACCGTGTACTCGCCGTAGAGAACGTTCGTGCTCGTCGGGTCGACGGCGACGTACCCGCCGTCGCCCCCGAGAATCGTCTTCCAGGCGTTCGGGCCGGCGCCCATCGTCCCGCGGATCGTCCCGTTGTCCTGGGTCCCGCCGAAGTAGGTCTGCCCGTCGGGGAAGACGGCCCCGTCGTAGAACTGAGTCACGCCGTAGCCGTTGTTGAGGTTCGTCCAGGCGAGAGCGCCCTTCTTCTCCCCGCAGACGTCGCCCGACGTGGAAGCCCTCGCGTCGTCGGTCCGGTAGAGCCCCCCGTCGTTTCCGACGAAGAGCGTCCTGTTGGCCGCGCCGTCGTAGCGCGGGTGGAAGATGAGGGCGTGCTGGTCGGCGTGCGCGTACTGCGGCGGGAACTGCCCGCTCGCCTTGTCCCGGTCGAGCCACCAGTAGCTCGCGAGCCCCCAGTTCCTGCCGCCGTCGTCGGAGCGGAAGAGGTCGATGCCGCCGGCCCAGACGACGTCCGGATTCAGGGGGTCGACCGCAACGACGTTGTCGTACCAGCCCTGGTTCATCAGTTCGTTCTTGTCCCGCTGGAAACAGGCGTATTCGCTCGAAGCGGCCGGGTTCGAGAGGAGCAGGTTGTTCACGGGGGCGGGCACCGTCTCGGTCGCGACGACCCAATCGTTCGTCCTGACGGCCGTCCATTTCCCTCCGCCGTCGTCCGACCGGTAGACCGCGTTAAGGCCGCCGTTCCAGTCCCCCAAGGCGATGCTCGCGGTGAGCGCATAGACGACCGCCTGGTTCGAGGGGGCGATCGCGAGGGAGGCGCGGCCCTGGAGGGGCCCGGACTGGACGCTCGTCCACACTCCGCTGTCGCCCCCGGCGTCGACGTTCCTCCAGATCGTCCCTCGGGACTTGATCCCCTCCGATGCGAGGACCCAGTCCTTCGTCTGGTCCGTCCGGATGACGACGTCGGTGAAGCCGAGGTCGCGGTCGGAAACCGGCAGCACGACCGGCGCCGCCTTCACGTTTGTCCATGTCACGCCCGAGTCCGGCGAGCGCCAGAGCCCGGTCCGGGTGGCCGCGTAGAGGCGGGAGGAGTCGTTCGGGCTGACGACGAGCTTGTTCACGTAGTAGAAGTCGGACGTCTTCGTCGACGCGAGCTGGGGCCAGTCCTTCCCGGAGTCCGCCGTCCGGAAGATCCCCGCTCCGCGCACGGCGTCCACGTTGTTGAAACCCTCGCCCGTCCCGGCATAGAGGATCGTGGGGTCCTTCGGGTCCATGACGAGGGAAGTCACGGCGATGTTCGGCAGCAGGTCGCCGATCGGAAGCCAGTGGGCCCCCGCGTCGATCGACTTCCAAATCCCGCCGGCGACGCCGCCCGCGTAAATGATCGAGGGGTTCACTGGGTCGATCACGAGGCCGCGCGTGCGGCCGCCGACGTTTCCGGGACCCAGGGGCGTCCAGTTGCCGAGGGCCGCGAGCGCGTCCGGGACCGCCAGCGCGCTTCTCGCGGTGAGGAGCTGGTTCGTCCGCGTCGAGTACCGCGGCATCCGGGCCGCGGCCGCGACGGCCGCGGCCACCCACTCCGTCGGGATGGGCGATACGCCGTCGGGCGCGCGCTTGCGGATGTAAAAGCGCTCCGCCTCGGAAGGCTTGTCGAAGGGCTTCGGCCCCCGGATCGCCTTTTTGGCGATGCGGGCGAGCTCGGCGGCGCTCGCCGAGGCGCGCGGCGCGGCTTTCGCGACGGGCGCCTTCTTGCGGGCGGGAACGGCGGAAGGCGCCGCCAGAAGCCCGCCACACGCTGCGGCGAGGAGGATCGCGGCGCCGAAGGGCTTCTTGTTCAAACGGTGCTCCTTGTTGTTCGTTTCTTGGTCACGCGAGCGGCAAGGGGGAAGTGTCCTGACACGAAGAATTCTCGATGCGAATTAGCTACCGCCTCAGGCTTCGGAGCCATGATCCAAGTGCACTACTGCCGGCGACGAGGTTTATGAGGGCTCCTGTAGGGGCGCAATGGGAATTGCAGATCTACAACTACGTGCACTTCCGCCCGCATGAGGCGCTTGGCGGAGCGACCCCAGCTGAGATCTATTTCGGCCGGACGCCGTCGCATCTCTCCGCGATCCCGCCACGCCGCGGCAGGCCGGGCGAAGGCCCGTTGGATCTCCCGTTTCGCATCGAGTACCTCGACGCGGAGCGGCTTCTGCCGGTACTGACTCAACAAGCAGCCTGAAGGGCGGTCACCCGGGGGAAACGTCGGTCGACGTGTGCGCGCACGAAGGCATCGTAGTGACCGAGGCTCTGGTCTGCGCGCGCCAACGCCCGCCGCAATTCCCATTGCGCCCCTACAATCATCCGCAAGACATGGCGCCCGATTCCAAAACGCCTGTTGCCGTGAAAACTCCCAAGCATCCGAAGAAATCGGCAAAACGGTAGCCTGAGTCCTTGCATCCACGGGATCTGTAGGGCGCTCGCGCGTCATCCTGAGGAGCGGGGCGCTCTCTTCGGCCCTCTCGAACATCCTCGCCGCCGTCACGCCCGAGTTGCGCTGCCTTCCGAGCGCCAAGCCGAGGGCGAGGCCGAGAAGATGTGCGGCTCGCAGGAGGGCGGGAAGGGCAGCCGGGCCGAGCGAACGGCCTCGAACACCATGGACAGTATTGCCCGCGCCGAATTGGCCGTAAAGAGCGCATTAGGGGCTCCCGCCCCGAGAGAATGCCCTTCTACGCGCAGGGATTGAGAAAGAAATCGAGGGCGTGACGCTGGTCTGTACGCGTCACAGCGACCCGGCAATTCCCATTGCACCCCTACAGATACCCGCACGTTCAACCTGTCTGTAGAGTCAGAACATCGGGACGAACTGCATCTGCAGAAACGTTCCGTCGCCGTTCCCGAGACCCGGACCGGCGCCGTCATTGAGGACCGCGTAGGCGACGGGGACACTGCCGCCCGACAGGGTTGCTAGAACGTAAGCGTTCGTGACGCCCGGGGCGTAGGTGTAGAGAAGCGAGTTGATCTGAGTCCACCCGCCGATCCCGACCTCCACGTCGGGGATCGTCGTCGCGAGGCGGCCGGTGTCTCCGTCGAAAACGTCGAGGCGATAGTGAGCCGATGAGTAGTACGCGAGGTTGACGAGCCCAACATTCGTTCGGTGGGTCTCATCTTGGCGGAGGCCGTCGAGCCAGCATGTGGAGCCCAGAGCATAGGGCACGGCCTCGGCGGACGAGGCGAGCCCGAAGTGCCCTCCCAAGCCCGAGGCTGTCGTGCGGGCGACGGCAAGAAGGTTCGGGGAGATACCGTCGATGGTGAGCGGTCCGGCGCAAGGGACGCCGGGAGCTCCGGTGCCGGTCCATTTCGCGCAGAGGGCCTTCGCGAAGGCCGGAAGCGAAACCTGGCCGCGGGCAGGGACCACGACTCCTTGCTTCTCGCGGTGGTTCGGCCCTCCGATGGCGGAGGACGCGAAGGTGAGATAGGCCCCGGCCTCGTAGTTCGACGCGTTCATGAGGATGAGCTCCGTCGAGAATGTGTCGGTCTCCACGACCACGGGGAGGAGCTGGGAAGGCGCCAGGACGTTCGGCCTGTCAGCCACTGCCGGCACGACGGAACCGTCGCCGCTCGCCCTGTCGTTGATCACGGCGTAAGCGCTGTAAGGAGCTTGCCCGGCGACCGGATCGATCCGGGCCCAGGCCGTAGACATGCCGGCCCCGGCGCTCGCAAGGACCCGGTCCAGCTGGAGGAACATTCCGGGGGAGAGCGTCACGTCGGGAAGGACGACCGTGTCCGGGTGGGCAGGGTCCGTGGAGACGAGGCTGACGCGCAGCGTCACGTCGCCATCCTTGGGGTCCGCGAGGCTTGTGAGGGCGAGGTTCGTCCGGTCGTCGCCGTTCTCCCGCAGGACGGGCACGATTGAAGGCCCCGTCAGACCGGTCGTGACGGGGAGCGGCGCGAGCCCCACCCCCACCTCGCCGGCTCCGAAGGGGGAGCGGACCCGCGACTGCACCGAGACGTCGGCCGGCGATGACGCGTTCGAGAACCGGACGCGGAGCGAGCCGCCGCGTCCGTCTCCGTCGGGGATCGGGACCCCGAGAGACCGGAGGTCCGAGATGACGTCCGTCAGGATTCTCTGCCGGCCAATCGGAATCGCCAGGGAGGCGCTGCCGCTGCCGTCGCCGAACGCGGCCGTGTACGTCAGGTCAACAGTGACCTCCGTGGAGCCCCGATTCGTCAGGACGATCTCCGAGGAGAAGAGTGTGCCCCCGACCCCCCGACTCTCGAGAACGATCGGGACCGTGAAGCTCCTCGCAAAGCCGGGGCGACAGCGGTTCACGAAGACGGGAAAGGGAGAGCGCACAAGGTTGGTCGGTACGAGGTCGGTGCGGCCGTCGCCGTCGATGTCCGCCGTCTGGATGCTGGACTGGAAGCTCGAAAGGTGGACCGGTGGCGCGAACGTGCGTCCCGCCAGAAGCCTCTGAACGGCAAGCCCCTCGTCGACGCCGTTCGAAACCACGTCGAGACGCCCATCCCCGTCGATGTCGCCGAGCACGAACGTCCCGATCCAATTCGACGGGATGCCGACGAGCGGAACGGAGACCGCATGACGGAAGGCGCCGCGTCCGTCGCCGAGGAAGGTCTCGAGGGACGGCGGAGAGGGGCTCGGAATGTCGTTTCCGGTCAGGCAGACGACCACGTCGAGCGATCCGTCGCCGTCGAGGTCGGTCCAGGCCCAGCGCGAGGGCGGAACGGTCGTCTCGATACCCGTGATGGGGACCTGCCGAAAGCCCCCCTGTCCGTCGCCGACAAGAATTGCCAGACCGGATTCCGTCTGGACCAGGAGGTCAGTCTTGCCGAGCCTATGGAAATCGAGCACCGCCACGAGCCCGGTCACCGGCGGGGTCGCGAGGCGGTGAGAAAAACGAAAGTCTCTGTCGTGCCGCCCCCAGAAGACGAGGATCGAACCGGAATCCCGGTCGAACGTCACGATGTCCGTGGCTCCGTCGCGGTTCAGATCGGCCGTCTTCAGCGGGAGGACTTGAGGGTTGGCCGCGAGGACATTGAGCGTCAGGCGGAGGGTATCGTCCAACGCAGGATCGGCGCACGCTTGGCCGGAGGCCATTCGCGCCATCGAAGCGGACAATGCAAGGGCGATCGCGTTCCGCCGAAAGTCTCTCATCTGTCATCTCGGTAGAGCGCTCGTCCAGACGCCCACGCCCGCGTGCGCCACGCCCGCAACGAAAGCAGCGACGAGAGCGACGCGAAACACCGGCCGGAACCCAGGCCCTCTCATGAGAAACCCCGTGAGAGCTCGGATATCTTTCGTTAAAGTGCGCAACCCGGGGAAGCCGACCGATTGCCGCCGCCCGTGGTCGCTCAGCGAGATCATCAAGACCGACTTCGTCTTGTGCCTCCGGGGACTCAAGGGATCCCAATCCATGGCGACGAGGGAGCCGGTGCGCAGGCGATTGAGGAACGAGGACACTCTCAACTCGACGAACCTCCGCATGCTGATCTGTCTCTGGGTTCGGATTTCTCACTGATGCAGATGCTCTACCCCCAATTTTCTAGACAGGTGAAGGCTGAGGATTGAGGGCACGAAACTCCATCGGCGAGAGCATGCCGAGGGACGAGTGAGGGGCGAGGCGGTTGTAGTCGTCGATTGTAGGGGCGCAATGGGAATTGCGGGGCGCTGTGGCGCGTAGAGACCTCGGTCGGACGCCGTCGCACTTTTCCGCGTTCCCGCCTCCCCGCGGCAGGCCGGGCGAGATCCCAATGGTTCTGCCACGCAGTTTTGGAGGGCATCCGCAGTGGCAGACTTGCTGCCGTCCGCCCACCGGCATCCTTGATGGAAGGAACGGTCAGGGCTTCCCCCACTCCTCATATAATCGAGTTGAATCTGAGGTACAGCTGGAGCGTCAAGAAAAAGAGGAGTGTTCTCCAAGATCCCCCAGACTACGGCGAGCTTGCCGAGCAGCCAACAGGCCGGAATACAGGCGCCTGAAGGAGACTGAGATGCGCTGGAATCACTACGTATCGTACTTCTTCGGCGGTGCCTTTCTCGCTAACGCCATTCCACACTTCGTGAGCGGAATTACGGGGCACCCATTTCAAAGTCCGTTTGCTTCCCCTCCTGGCCAGGGCCTATCTTCTTCGATGGTGAACGTGCTCTGGGGAGCATTCAACGCAGCCATCGGCTATCTGCTTGTATGCCGTGTCGGAACCTTCGAGCTGCGAAGTACGAGACATGTTGTCGTGACTGGATTGGGAGGGCTACTTATGGCGATGATGCTGGCCCGTGCATTCGGGCGATTTTATGGGGGCCTGTAAGCGTGCAATGGGAATTGCCGGGGCCTGTGGCGCGTAGAGACCAGAGGCACAGTCCTCTCTCTTTCCCAATCCCGGTCTTTAGAATGGCACTCTGGCCGGACGGGAGCCCTTCATGCGGAGCGGCTGCTGCCGGTGCTCGTTCGAAAAGCAGCCTGAAGGGCGGTCACGACGATCAGCGAAGGGCGCCGGAATGGCCCGACGTGCGCGCGCCGAGCGGAAGAGCAAAGGCGAAACGCTGGTCTCCGAGCGCCAGGACGGGCTGCAATTCCCATTGCCGCCCCACACCATCAGGCGTGAAGAGTGCCAGTCACTCTGGGAGGTTCTACGGATCCTCTACCGGCTGCGCGGACGTCGTTTCTCGACCTGCCTCGGCTGACGCGGTACTGTTGATGCCTCCGGCCAGGCAAATGGAGGACTCATGACGAAAGTCGGAACCACGTCCCTCGACGTCTTCCCGCTCTGTCTCGGTGGCAACGTGTTCGGCTGGACGGCAGACGAGAGGCAGTCCTTCGCGGTGCTGGACGCCTACGCTGCGGCCGGGGGCAATTTCATCGACACGGCCGACGCCTACTCGGCCTGGGTGCCGGGCCACGCGGGCGGCGAGTCGGAGACGATCCTCGGCCGATGGATGGCGAAACGGCGAAACCGGGACCGGATGGTCATCGCGACGAAGGTGGGCATGTTTCCGGGCCTGGGCGGCCTCTCCGCCAAGACGATCCGTGCGGCGGCCGAGAGCTCGCTGCGCCGCCTCCGGACGGATCGCATCGACCTCTACTACGCCCACAAGGACGACGCGGCGACTCCGCTCGAAAAAACCCTGAAAGCGTTCGACACGCTCGTGCGCGAGGGAAGGATCCGCCACGTCGCGGCCTCGAACTACACCGAGGCGCGTCTCTCCGAAGCCCTGGCTGTTTCGAGCCATATGGGCTTCGCCCGATACGTGGCGCTCGAGCCGCACTACAACCTGGTCCACAGAGCCGAGTACGAAAGCGGACTCGCCGCCCTCTGCGCTCGCGAGGGACTCGCCTGCTTCCCCTATTACGCGCTTGCCAGCGGGTTCCTCTCCGGCAAGTACCGCTCCGGCGCAAAGGTGGAAAGCGCCCGCGCCTCGGGAGCAGCGAAGTACCTCGACGACAAGGGACTCCTTATCCTCGCCGCGCTCGACACGATCGCCCGGGAGCGCAAGACAACTGTCGCGGCAGTGTCGCTCGCCTGGCTCCTCACACGTCCGGCCGTCGTCGCGCCAATCGCGAGCGCCCGCACTCCGGAACAGCTCGCGGACCTGCTGCCGGCCGTCTCGGTGCACCTAACCCGCGACGAACAGCAGCGGCTGAACGACGCCTCGGCTTGATCGAGCGAGCCACACATGCGAGCGCTCTGACACGCACAACTAGAGCGATCGCGGCGCGCCCCTCGAATTCTGGGAGTCTGTAGGGGCGCAGTGGGAATTGCCGGCGGCTGTGGCGCGTAGACACCAGCGGCACGTCTTCGGTTTCTTCCCGATCCCGGTCCGCACACGAGCATTCTGTCGGTACGGCGGTTTAGGTTCGAGTAATCGGCCTTTTCCTAGAAGGCGTCCTCGGAGTAATGGCTCAGCGCGCGAGTCTTCGGGATCAAACGTCGCTGGCAGTCGAGAAGCGGCGCTCCAACCGCACCGTGTACATCCTCCCCTGAGCCCTTGAGGACCCTAGCAGAATTGCCGGGGCGGAGGGCGGCTCCCTCCGGCCGCGTGTGGGATGAGTCGCCCCCGCGCGAGCCTTCGCCCCGGCTTTTCGCCTCCAGGCCCCGAAGGCCCAAGAAAGGAACACCATGCCAACCCCCGTTCCCCCGGAAGTCCTCGCCGCTGCCAGGGCCGCCGCCGAGGATTCGCTCGTCCGGTTCGCCGCCGGCGACACTAGCGTCACCGACGAGGAGGCGCTCGCCTACAAGAACCTCATCCAGGCGCTCAAGCTCTCGGGTGTCCGCAGCCCGGCGATGGAACTAATCGATCGCGCCGGCTCGCCCGGGAACTTCCGCACGGCGTAGCGCTCCGCGCCACAGCGCCCCGCAATTCCCATTGCACCCCTACAGGTGCTGGTTCGAAAAGCAGCACGAAGGCCGTCACGAAGATCCGCGAAGAGCACTGGAGTGGGCCGACGTGTGCGCGCCGAGCGGAAGAGCAAATGCGAAACGCTGGTCTCTCGGCGCCAGGACGGGCCGTAATTCTCATTCCGGCCCTACACACTCCGACAGAAACGCCGCCGGCTGCCGCCGGTTGAGCCTTCTCCTCTGGCAGGTCCGACCCCCGCGCTCCACCGCGACTTCGAAGACGCCCTTGGACAGGTCGATTGCGATCGTCGTAACATTCTCCACAAGTAACAACATATTGAATCCAGAGTCGAATCGCAAAACGGAGGAGAAATGAACAAAAGTAGGCTTCGTGAAGCTCATGAAGAACTTAAGAAATTACGAAAGCCAATAAGAAATGTTAATGTCCTGCATAAGGAAAGTCTAAGCCTCTTAGAAACGTTCGCGGTCAAGCTTACGAACCATGTAGGTTCGATAGGGTTCTTCCTAATCATTTTTGGCTGGACTATTCTATGGCTGGGTTGGAACACCATTGCGCCAAAAGAATGGCGATTTGATCCTTTCCCGGCCTTTGTGTTATGGCTATTTATTTCAAACGTGATTCAAATATTTCTGATGCCTTTGATCATGATCGGTCAAAATCTTCAGGGCCGTCACGCTGAAAATAGAGCCGAATCCGATTTTGAAGTGAATGTCAGAGCAGAAAAGGAGATTGAGGTTATTCTTCTGCACTTGGAGCATCAGAATGAACTCATTATGGAGATCTTGAAGAATATCACGATTGGCAAGAAGGGCTAGTAATGGCATGCGCTGAAGCCGGGTGTACTGCACCCGGTTCTTTGGACACTTGACGGCGTAAATCACGCCGCCTCCTGAAGAAGCTTCTCATGCGTTCGGGCGGGTGTTCGGTACCCGAGGCTGTGGGGGCGCAATGGGAATTGCCGGGGGCTGTGGCGCGTAGGGACAAGAGTCAGGCCTTCGGGATTTTTTCTCGCTCCCGACCCGTAGACGGGCCTTCTGTCCGGACGGGAGCCCTTCTATGCGCACTTCTCGGCCACTGCGAGGCGGCAGGCCTGGCCATGCTGTCGGAGGCCGTCCGCTCGACCCGGCGGCGCTTTCCGCCCTCCTGCGCGCCTCGCACCTTCTTGGCCTCGCTCTCGGCTCGGCCCTCGGTCGGCTGCGGGAATCGGGGGCGACTGCGGCGCGACTGTTCGAAAGGGCCGAAGAGAGCGCCCTGCTCCTCAGGATGATGCGCGAGGCTGCCGGGATCCTCGGGGCGCGCTGGGACAAGGTGCCCGAACGCCATCGCCCGCATTACGCGCCCGTCCGACGCTTCGCCGACGTGGTCAGAGCCGTGGTCAAGACGATGGAGCTGGCCGGGTTCGGGGGAGACGATCTGATCGCTCGGACGCAGGCCCGCGCGGGCTGGAAGCTGTCGGCACGGACGGTGGGGCGGATCCGCAGCGAGCGGTGGCCGCCGCCGCGGATGCCGGAGGCGGCCTCGTCCGTCCCGCGAGCCGTGAGGGTGCGGCACCCGAATCACGTCTGGATGGTGGATTTAACCGACGTGAGGGGGTTGTTTTCTCTCGTGACGTTCAAGGTCGGGGTAGTCTTCGATGCGTTCTCGCGAATGCCGCTCTCGGCACGGGTGTTCATGAAGGAGCCGTCGTCGGCTGAGATCGCTCGCTTCGTGTCGAGAGCGGCGGGGAGGCGCGGACGGCCGTCGAAATTCGTCTCGGACCAGGGCCGGCAAGACCTGTTCGGCATCGAAGAAGAGCTCGATCGCGCTGATCGAACGCCTGTGGAGGACGCTGAAGGACACGCTCGGCCTGCGCCAGTTGCGGCCGTTGGTGGCGGAGGATCTGATGGAGAAGATCCGGTTGGGCCTCGTTCACTACGCGCACTTCCGCTCGCATCAGGGCCTCGACGGTGCGACGCCGGCGGACATCTACTTCGGGAGGACGCCGTCGCACCTGTCCGCGATCCCGCCTCCCCGCGACAGGCCGGGCGAGGGCCCGATGGATTCACCGTTTCGTGTCGAGTACCTCGACGTGGAGCGGCTCTTGCCTGTGCTGGTTCGACAAGCCGCCTGAAAAGGCCGTCAGAAAGGTCAGCGGCGGGCGCTAGAGTGGTCCGACCTGCGCGCATCGAACGGACGAGAACAAGCGAAAGGCTGGCCTCTGCGCGCCGGGACCGGCCGCAATTCCCATTGCGCCCCTACATCACCCGACCTCGCGATGCGGTAGGGAAAGCGGAACCAAAACGCTGGTCTCTTCGCGCCACAGCAACGGGAGTCGAGTTACGACGTCTTCTTCGCGCCGGTCTTCTTTCCGTGGGGCTCGATCTTCGAGACGGTAATGCTGTCGCCAGCCATCTCGCCCGTGAGGTGCACCGTGTGCCCGGCGTGCTCCTCGAGGCCGGAGAAGTCCTGGTTCGTGATGGGAATCACCTTACCCTCGTGCACGAAGACGTACTTCGCGCCCCCCTTCACGCAGGCCTTCGTGCACTCGGCGTCGGTCATCTTCTTCCCGCCGTGCTCGATGGCGGCCTGGTGCGAGGCGCCGCAGTTGCTGTCGCTGATCTTCCCCGTCCACGTCTGCTGGGCGGCCCAGACGGGCGCGGAGAAGAGCACCGCCGTGGCGGCGCCGATGAAGAGGGATGCCAGTCGCTTCGTTCGCATGTTGTGATCCTCCCGAATCCGCCAAGCAAGACACGAGCCAGTACATCACCTGAAAGGGCCCTCACGACACTCGGCAAACCGAACCGGAGTGGGCCGACCTCTGCCGGCCGACCTATGAGCCGATTTCGACACGCTGGGCTAAGCGCGCCAAGACGTCGGGCAATTCCCATTGCACCCCTACAGCGGATCTGATCTCGGTCTGCGCAGTGTTCGTCTCCAACTTCACGACTGCGCTCGGTAGCGCCCGTTCCCGAACGTGCCTGGCGTAGGCTTTCACCCCGAGCCTCGATCGAATGGAGAAGGAGGAGTCGTCATGAAGGGCTTTGTGAAAGACATCGAGGATCTCGCTATCAAGAATGACGAGTTTCGCCGGGTTCTTTACACAGCGAAGCACTGCCAACTCGTCGTCATGGCGTTGAAGCCCAAGGAAGCATTCGGGGCGGAAGTCTACAAGCTCGACCAGTTCTTTCGCGTGGAAGAGGGGACCGGTGAGGCAGTGCTCGATGGCCTTCGGACGGCGATCCGGGCGGGCTTCGCCGTCGTCGTCCCGGCTGGAGCGAATCACAACATCATCAACATCGGCGATGTTCCGCTGAAGCTCTATACGCTCTATGCGCCTCCGAATCACCGGGACGGCGTCGTCCACCGTACCCGCCACGACGCGGAGGCCGACAGCGAACACTTCGACGGCAAGACGACGGAATAGCGAGTCGGCGCGGATGACGGAGGCGTCTGGCGCTGGCGCTTACGGCAAGCGCCGGGCGCACCCGTTCGACATGCGCGTCTTCTTCGTTTCACAAACCGTTGAAATCCTTACCGTACCGACGATGACGACGACGACGGAAAGTGCCCTCGGCAGTCGTTTCCGCCTATTCAGCGCGGTTACTCGGCCGGCACGGCTCGTGCTCTTGCAGGCTCGTGCTGATGCGAGAGGATGAGTTCGACCGCAGCGTGACGTACCTCAGTCTTCGAACCACCCGAGAGCGCATACGAGCGCGCGAGGAGGGCTGTGAGGGCCACAAGGCCTTCCGTGGCATGCGGGCCGAGAAGAAGCCTCTGGATCGAATCCTCGAGCTCCGCAGGACTGACGCGCATCGGTGTCGCCTGAACCTGAGTGCTCGGGAGTTGCGGTGAGCCCGTTTCACGATCTCGGCCAGCGTTGCGGTGGTCCCCTTCCAGCCGAACGCACGCGCAATTTTCCGTCGTCCGGCGATACGCCATTTGCCGGTGGGCGCTTCCAGGCGAATGCCGAGGCTCCGGGCATTTCCCTCCCCCGGTTCGCGCGGCTGCTCGTGCTAGGCGTCCTCGGATTAGCCGGACTCCTCTCGCTCGGTGTGGGCGGGGTGGTTTTCGTCCAGGGTTACGTCCTACCGGCTGCAACCGCGAACGTGGCAACGGGTACAGGACTTACCGGCAAGTAGACGACGAAGTACGCCGCCTGGGCCGGAACGGTTCCGGCTCGCGAGTATCGTAAGGTCTGGTGCCCGCGTGAAGGAACCACTCTACGACGTCTTTGCCATCGGGGCGGGACAGGCGGGCCCGCCCTTGGCCCACGCGCTCGCGAGAGCCGGGAACTGTAGGGATGCAACGGAGTTGCCGGGGGCCTCGCGGCGACCGAGAAGAGCGCATGAAGAAGGTTCCAGAAGCTTGTGGCGCCGACCTAGCTCGTAGTCCCGCGCCCTCGCTTCTCTCTCAAGCCCCGGTCCGGAGGCGGGAATTCCGTCCGGCCGCGATTTAGGTTCGCGAAACCGGCCCTTTTTCTGAAGGATCCCCGAGTGGATGGCTCAAAGCGCGGTAGTCCGGGACTACCGGGCGCTGGAGACCGGACGACGCCGAGCGAAACCGTCTCGTCTTAACCGTCGCAGGGCAAGAGCCTTATCGCCTGGAGGGCACTCGAACGATGGCGACGCCGCTGGTCTGCGCGCGCCAGCGAGTATCTCCCATTGCGCCCCTACACAGTCACGAAGATCAGTGCGCTCTTGGCGAGCCGAACGACGACGAACCCACTGGTCTGTGCGCGCCAACGGGCATCGCAATTCCCATTGCGCCCCTGCAAACCTGGACATCCTGGACACCTCCCGCACGACCTCACCGGCCAACTTGTCCTCGCGCAGTCCCACGAAGGAAGGTGATGTGTCCGGTCCAAAGACCTCGCATCCGTTCTCTCTTCCCCAAGCCCCGGCCCCCCTTCCAGC
>Ga0209385_1000353_pt1 | contig 18333 bp, 12 predicted proteins | sample NGEPerB_FD_184506 | JGI IMG/M metagenome (GOLD analysis project Ga0209385, IMG submission 184506) | Arctic peat soil microbial communities from the Barrow Environmental Observatory site, Barrow, Alaska, USA - NGEE PermafrostAB12-B... | ecosystem: Environmental > Terrestrial > Soil > Wetlands >... | reverse complement strand
GACGAAGACCGAGGCGGAAACTGCCTCGACTCCCGTTCCCGCTCCCACCCCCGCCACGAACTAACCCTCAAAATAGCTTCGAGCTTCAGAAGGCCCCGGACCTCCGGGGCTTTTTCTTGCTCTGTAGGGGCGGCAATGGGAATTGCGGGGCGCTGTTACAGTGAAGATCAGAACCGGAACGACCCATCAAGCGGAGCCGGTCAGGCGGCGCCCAGGAGCGAGCGGACCTTCGAGGCCAGCTCGGACGGCCGGAACGGCTTGGAGATGAAAGAAATCCCGTCCTCGACGAGACCCTGGTGGCTGATGACGTCGTCCAAACAGCCGGACATGTAGAGGGCCTTGATGCCCGGCCTCCTCGCGACGAGCGCCTCGACGAGGCTGCGGCCGTTCATTCCCGGCATGACGATGTCGGTGAGGATGAGGTGAATGCGCCCCTCGTGGAAGTCGGCGACTGCAAGAGCCGAAGGTCCGTCGTGCGCCTCGAGCACCGTGTATCCCGAGGCGGACAGGATCCGGCTGATCATGCCGCGGACTTGCGCCTCGTTCGCTGCACACGGTCCGACAACGACTCATTTGTCAGACTGACGGGGATAAATCAGGCTGCATCGACACGACTGTCAAGGGGATCGGAGTGGTGCGATCGTTTGCTGGCGAGTTCGAGGCTCCGTAGCGCGCGGCGAGACGATAGCGCAAGCGTATGATCTCTGCGCCCATGCACGCGCCGTCTTCGCTCGTCACCAAGATCCCCCCGCCCGACGAATCTGCGGGCCGGGTTTTCGTCGTAGACGACGACGATCAGGTGCGCGGCCTCATGCGCCGCCTTCTCACCCGCGCTGGCTACACCGTCGAGGAATTTGCCGTCGGGGCGACCGCGCTCGACGCGATCCGGGAGCGGCCGCCGGACCTCGTGCTCCTCGACCTCATGCTCCCAGACGCGAGCGGGAACGACATCCTCGCCCAGATCCGCGAAAACCCCTCCACGAGGCTCCTGCCGGTCGTCATGATGACGGGCCACGGCACGCGTGACGATCGGCTGCGCGCTCAGCGGACCGGCGTCACGGACTTCCTCGCGAAGCCCGTCGCCGCGGACGAGCTCCTCCCGCGCGTCAAGTCCCTCGTCCTCCTCAAGCACTTCGCCGACGAGCACGAGCACGCCGAGCAGGTAATCCTCATGCTGGCGAAGACGATCGACGCGCGCGACAGCTACACGGCCGGGCACAGCGGGCGCGTCGCGCAGTACGCGTGCGACGTCGCCGAGAGGTTGGGCCAGAAGCCCGCGGAGATCGAGGACATCCGCCGCGGCGCGCTTTTCCACGACATTGGCAAGATCGTCGTTCCCGACTCGGTGCTTAAGAAGGTCGGGCCGCTCACGGCCGAGGAGCGTCTCACGATCAACCAGCATCCGGTTGCCGGCTGCGAGCTGCTCTCGGGCATGAAGACGATGCGGCGCATCCTCCCAATCGTCTACCACCACCACGAGCGGCTGGACGGGAGCGGATACCCCGACGGCATCTCCGGCGGGGATATCCCGCAGGTCGTCCGCATCGTCTCGGTCGCCAACGTGTTCGACGTGCTGACGACGACGTGCGCCTACCGCCCTGCGATGACGTTCGAGCAGGCTTGGAATGTGATCGACGAGGACGTCGCCCGAGGCCGCCTCGACCCGGACCTGGTGAAGGCCCTCAAGGAGGTCGTCGCGACGACGGGCATCCAGCGCGACCCCGGGGTCCCCGCAGCGATCTCGGGCTTCTTCAGGGTCTGAACGGCGCGCGCACACACCCTTCGGCCATCGGCCCATGTGTATAGGGGTGCAATGGGAATTGCGGGGCGCTGTGGCGCGTAGAGACCTAGAGTCACGCCCTCGGTTTCTTTCTCAATCCCGGCCCGAGACGGGCATTCTGTCCGGACGGGGGCCTTTCATGCGCTCTTCTCGGCCGCCGCGAGGCGGCAGTCCTGGCCATGCTGTCGGAGGCCGTCCGCTCGCCCCGGCGGCGCTTCCCGCGCTCCTGCGCGCCACGCACCTTTCCGGCCTCGCCCTAGGCTCGGCCTTCGGGAGGTTGCGCGAGTCGGGTGTGACGGCTGCGAAACTGTTTGAAAGGGCCGAAGAGAGCGCCCTGCTCCTCAGGATGACGCTCGAGGCTGCCGGGATCCTCGGGGCGCGCTGGAACAATATGCGTACTTCCGCCCGCATCAGGCTCTCGGTGGTGCCACTGCTTCGGAGATCTATTTCGGCCGGACGCCGTCCCACCTTCCCGCGATCCCGCCTCCCCGCGGCTGGCCAGACGAAGCCCTGATCGATTCTCCATTTCGCATCGAGTACCTCGATGCCGAGCGTTTGCTGCCCGTGCTGGTGCGAAAAGCCGCCTGAACGGCGGTCTCGAAGATCAGCGAAGGGCGCTGGAGTGGGCCGACGTGTGCGCACCGAGCGGAAGAGAAAAAGCGAAACGCTGGTCTCTGAACACCAAGACGGGCCGCAACTCCCATTGCGGCCCTACACTCGCCGGCGAAGCCCCCGGCCTCCGGGCTGTGAGCGAGCTATCTGGGCCGCTCTTCCCCACCCGGCTGGTCCTTCTTGCCCCTGTCCTTTCCCTGCTCCTCGCTGGCCGGCATCGCCTTCTCGCGGCCCTGCTGCGGCTGTACCTTCGGCTGCTGCGGCGGCGGCTGGTGTTGTGGCTGCGCCTGCTGCTGTTTCGCTTGCTGCTGTTGCTGCGGCGGCGCTTGGCGTTGTGGCTTGGCCTGCTGCTGCTGCACCTTTGGCTGCTGCTGCTTCGCCTGCGGCTGCTGTTGCTGCGGCGGCGCCTGGCGTTGTGGCTTCGCCTGCTGCTGCTGCACCTTTGGCTGCTGCTGCTTCGCCTGCGGCTGCTGTTGCTGCGGCGGCGCCTGGCGTTGTGGCTTCGCCTGCTGCTGCTTCGCCTGCAGCTGCTGTTGCTGCGGCGTCGCCGGTGCCGCTGTCTGCCGGCTGGCTCGTGCGGCCTTCACGTCACGCGCCGGCGCAACGATGGCCACCCGCCCGCTTCGGGCGACACCACCGGAGGAGACCGTCCGAGGCGTGGTGTTGGCGGTGCTGATCTCGCGCGTCTCGATCTTGCTGCCCATTGCCCGCTGGACGGTAGCCACCGGAACGGCCATGTTCCTGACGACGCCGCCGGACACTTCGAATCGGGTCACGGGCTTCGCCTGGCGAAAGATTTCAGCGTTTCGCCGGGGCTCCACTCGCACCGACGTGACGTTCGTGCCCACGAACCGGTTCGTCGGCACGAAGACATACTGCGCCTCGTTCACGACGACGGGTCTTCCGGAGTAGCCGGCGCTGCCGAAGGCCACCGTCGGCGGCATGGGCGCCCACCCCACGTAGCTGTCGCTGTAAGACCAGGTCACCCAGGCCGGGGCCCAGACGGTTCCGGGCACCCATACCCAGCCGTGCCTGGCGATGAGGGCCCATGTGCCGTAGTGATAAGGGTTGGCTCCCCACGGGTCGCTCGAAACCCAGGTCCACCCGTACCTCGTGTAGATCCATTGACCATTCGTGTACGGCTGCCAGCCCGCGCCGACCCCGCGAGGAACCCAGCATTCCCCGTATGTGCAGTCGACCCACTCTCCGTATGGGGACAGCTCGTCGTAGAAGGCTCCGATACTCACGCTGACGCTCACCTGCGCCCGTGCCTGCGGCGCGGGGATGACCATCCCGAGCGCTCCCAAGAGGATTGTTGCCACCATGGTTCTCTTCATGATCGTTCTCCTTCAGCTCGAGCCGCCGGGCGTTGCCCCGGAGTGCGGTCCCGCCGCGCCGCTCGCCGAGGAGGTCCCTTCCACGCGGTCCTCCCGCAACCTCCGGGAACAGGGCCGCAATTCTCCTGCCACCGGATCGATTCGGCGCAGCCGGCCTCCGGGTGCGCCGGGCGCCGTTGAGTAGCGCCCATCGGCCCTCCCCGGTTGCAGCCCTTTCCGACCCCGTTGAAAAGACTACATCTGTAGGGGTGCAATGGGAATTGCGGGGCGCCGTGGCGCGAAGAGATCTCGGCCGGACGCCGTCGCACTTGTCCGCGATCCCGCCTCCTCGCGGCAGGCCGGGAGAAGGCCCGATGGACTTGCCGTTTCGAATCGAGTATCTCGACGCGCAGCGGATGCTGCCCGTGTTGGTTCGAAAAGCTGCCTGAAGGGCGGTCTCGAAGATCAGCGAAGGGCGTTGGAGCGGGCCGACCTGCGTGCGCCGAGCGGAAGAGCAAGGGCGAAACGCTGGTCTCTGCGCGCCAGGACGAGCCGCAATTCCCATTGCGGCCATACATGTGCCGCTGATTACGATGACCCAGCCGCTCCACACGCAAGCTGATCGTAGACTTGGGCGAGCGACTCAATGAATTGCGCGGGTGAAAAGTAGGCAGCAAGTCGCAAGGACGCCTGACTGTAGAGCTTTCGGAGCAAAGGGCGTTCCAGAATCTCTCGAAGTAGCCTGGTAAATCCCGCCACGTCAGAAGCGGCGAGGTACTCAGACCTATAAAGTAGCCTGTACTCAGGGAGGTCCCTAAAGATGACCGGAAGGCCACAACTTGCCGCTTCCATCGGCGCATAGGGACAGTTCTCCTGAAACGACGGGAAGAGCATGCAGTCAGCAGCGTTGTAGATCATCGGCATTTGGGTCAGTTCAAAAGTACCCGCAAATCGAAGGTTCGTGGGAGGATGAGTTATGAGCCGATTGATCTCTGAAATGCCCGCGCTGAAAGCCCCGAACGGCCTTCCGCCCACCCAGATGAACTGTGCCTCCGGCAGGCGCCGCGCGACTTCCGCAAAGTCGGCGATTCCTTTCCTCGGTTGCAGTTGGCCGACGCCGAGGATCAGCGGTCGATTGTCAGCAACTCCCACGCGCATGCGCCCTCTTTTGCGGAGTTCTGCGGACGGGAAGAACCGGTCTTTTCGTAGCGCGTTCGGGATCACTTCAATCCGAGAGCGGACGCGAAGTTTTCGCAGAGACTCGGCCGTCGCCGGACCCACGGCGATTACGACATCGGAAAAGTTGTAGATCGCTGTCAAGTAGGCACGTACAATAGGTCGCGTTGCAGAATTCATGAGCGGTAGTGCACCTTCCGCCGTCTCAGGAAGTGCATGGACGGTGAACACGCGCCGGCGTTTGTAGGACGCACCCCTTAACAAATAAAAGGGACCCCAACTGTGCGAATGAAGCAAGTCACAGGTCTCGCGGTCATTGACGTGGATCTCGAGATCTGGGTGCGTCGCCATCAGGTCAATGCAATCGAGAAACGCGGTGTGTTCTCCTTGCGCCGTCATCCCAAAGCGCGAACTCTCTGACATGACGTTTACTCTTAGCTTTCGGCCAAGCCTTTGAGCTGCCGTGAGCGGAGTGAACGCTGACATGGCGCTTAGGCCTCGCGGTCCCGGAGCGAAAGCGCTGTGCTCCGACGAGCGGTGGCACAGGTCTCGAGCGTGAGACTGAAGACCAGGAGGCCCTGCTTTTCGTACTTTCGCTGGAGGGCGTCCATCGCCGGTAGGCTCGTCCTGCATGGCACACACGAGGGCGCCCGGAAGTCGAGGACCACGACGCTCCCCTTGAGCGACTCGAGCGAGAACGGAGTCTCGTTCATCAGCCGGAGCTTCACGGCGGGCGCCGGTTCAACTCTCCGGGCCGGAGCGGCGAAGACTGCCGCGACAAGACCGACGACGGAGAGTCGTTTCAAGGCGACGTCTCCTCTCTGATTCGCGCGTTAATGCAAGACCAATACCCTGACCGAACGTGTCAGGATTCGGACCGAAGCGACGACGGGCGCCGCGAACGGGCTCGCTGTGCTCATCGGGCCCGACGGCTGGTCGACCCGCTTCAAGCGCCACAGCAATTACGCGCAGCGTGTGAGGACGGAGACGCCACTCTAGAACGAGGCGCTTGCGGTGAACCCCAAGCCGCCGGCCGATATGACGGGCGCGATGCGAAAGCTATACGCGGCAGGTGGCACTTCAGGCTGCGCCTCGTCTCGCTCGTGGCGCCTCACGATCGTGCGCCCGATAAGGGTTCCAACGAGCCCTCCCGCGATCACGTCCGATGCCCAGTGCGCCCGGTCATGCACCCGGGCGTACCCGACGCAGCTCGCGAGCGTGTAGGAAACGACGGGCACGACCCAGCCGTCGGCCCGCGCCGACAGCACGGACGCGACCGCGAACGCCTCCGTGGCGTGGCCCGAGGGAGACGAGGAGTTGCCGGAGAAGGGCTTGAATTCATCCGCGTCGGCTCCGTCGCTGGGACGGACGCGTCCGACGGCGTACTTCAGAAGCGGTGTCGTGATGCCGGCCGCGAGAATCTCGGCCTCGACCGCATCGCGGCCGGTGTCGAGGAGGCGCTTGTTGTGCGAGATGAGGCCGCCCCCGAGCGCGACGGCCGAGACGCCGATCGCCGCCCAGCTTCCGAACGGCGTCACGACGCGGGCGAAGTTGTCGCTCTGTTTCGAGCGGTGGTTCTGAACCCACGCGTCGATGCGGTCGTCGCGCGTGCCGACGAAGACGACGCTGCCGGAAATCGCGGCCACCTCGGCCCAGTCCCGGACGTCAAAGCGGAAGGGGGCGGTTGCGATGGCCGCGCCGTCGTTCAGATACCGCTTCAACTCGGCGACAAGAGGGGAATCCGTCGTCTGGGCGAGCCCCGGTCCAGCCGCCAGGAGCATGGCCACCGCGAGAAGTGCGAGGCGGGGCCGACGCGCGAACGTTACGTCGCAACGGGTGTCGCGAGGATTGGCGCGAAGCCTCCCGTTACCTGCCGATTCAGAGCCTGGGACCGGAGCGGCGGGGACGACTGCGGCGGAAACAACCACGGACCGTCGTTTCAAGGCGACGCCTCCTCTCTGGTTCCTGCGCCGATGCAAGAGCAATACCCGGACACGGACGTCTCAGGGTTCGGACGGAGGCGGCGATCGGCGGTGCGACCGGGCTCGCAGCGCTCATCGGCGCTGACGGCTGGTGTTCGATGGCGAGCGCAAGCGAGGGATTGAACGTGCCCAGTAAGTCGAGCGTTCGCGCTGACGCCGCCGCCCGGGCGCGCGATAATGAGCTCATGAATCTTCTGGACGCGCGTCTCCATGGGTTTCTCGATCTCGTCACCGTAGTCGTATTCCTTCTCGCGCCATTTTTTTTCGGGCTCGGTGGCTATGTGGCGGCCGTCGCTTGGGGGCTCGCGGTCATCCATCTCCTGATGACACTTTTCACGCGCTTTCCGCTCGGCATCGTCAAGGTGATCCCCTTCTCGATCCATGGGGTGGTCGAGCTCGTCGTCGGAGTCGTCCTCGTGCTCGCAATGCCGCGTTTGCTCCGCGCCGGCCTCGGCTCGCCTGCACGAACGTTCTTCATCGGCGCGGGCGTGGCCATCCTCGTGGTCTGGGTGCTGACGCGCTACCGGGAGTCTCCGCGGCCCTGACGGGGGGATTCCTCGGACGACGAGAGCGTCCTGATCACGGCGAGTTACTCCGCCACTTGCGCCTCTTTTCTTGCACACAGTCCGATAACGGGTCAAAGGTCAAAACGACGGGGCTTAGTCAGGCGGCATGGGGGCCACCGTCAAAGGGATAGGAGCCGATCGCGGAAGTTGTCCTACGCTCGAGGCGCACGGGGGGACGACAGGTGGCTCTGCAGCGCTCGAAAAGAGACCTCGAAGGACGGATCGGCATCCCGCACGGATACGTGCAGGTTCGAGAGAACGAGATTCAGGGTACCCACCTCGACCTGCGCCACGACCTTGGCATCGAGACTTCAGAAAGCTTCGGTCTCGATGTGGTACGGCGGCTCCGCAGCGGCTCCGATCTCCGGCTGAGTGTCGATGCACTCCTTCTTTATGGCTCCGCGACCCTGCCGGGCGACGTTTTCTTCAACGGCGCCACGCTCCATGGCGGCACCCGTCTGTCTTGACACAGCAGCTACCCGTGCCGCTCCTTACGCTGCGCATCGAGCTGCCGATCGGCGGGGCGCTGTCGCTGACGAGCGTTGTAACCGGCGGCTGGCTGCCGTCGGTCAACCGTCTCCGCTCGGAAGGCGGTGTCGTGAGGATCTCGCAGGGCATGCGGACGTCTCGATCGGGATGCGCCGGCGTCTTGGCGCAAAGCTCCGCCTCGACGCCACGATCCAAGGCTCGTACTTCACCCAGCACGAGGTGAGCCGGGAGGATGACAACGACCCGTCACAGGATCGACAAGGAGTCAGTTCTTCCTTTTAGGGCGTCCAAATGCGAAGAACCCCGCGAGTTTGTCGGCGGGGTTCGGTGTCAACCGCGTCAGCCTTACGTTCGCGGGAAAATGAGTGGCTCCGCAGTCGGTCGGCTGTGCGAACCTTGTTCTCTGGTGCGAGATCCCAGATTCAACCCGTTCTCAGCCCGGAGGTCATTTCTGTTCAGCCGCATGCGCGGGTGCCCTCGATCAGGAGCCGAGAGTGCCACCAAGCAGCCCATCGACGTGAAGCTCGAGGCGGGAAAGACCTCTGCGTGGTGCCGTTGCGGCCTCTCGAAGGGACAGCCTTTCTGCGACGGCTCGCACAAGGCGCTCTAGACTGCCGGACGAATGTTTTCCTCAACGAGCGGCTCCCGGAGCTCAAGAAGAGGCGCTTCGGCCTCGAGACGGGCGGTCGCTTTAGGGGTGCAATGGAAATTGCGCACCGAACCTCGATAGAGCAAGCCGCCGCCTGGACCTGATGGAGAAGACATGAAAGCCAACCGGTGCATCGTTCCCGCCCTCTCGCTTTGCCTCGCCGCGACCGCGGCGACGCTGACCCTCGCCTGCGGCAAGGGCCGATCCGGTCCCCCGCAGCAGGGTCCGGTCGAAGTGGGCACCGTGACGGTAAACCCCGAGAAGGTCGTCCTGACGACCGAGTTGCCCGGCAGGACCTCCCCCTACCTCGTGGCCGAGGTCCGGCCGCAGGTGAACGGCCTGATCCGCGAGCGGGCGTTCGAGGAAGGCTCAAACGTGAAAGCCGGGGCCCTCCTCTACCAGATCGACCCCGCTCCGTACCAGGCCGCGTACGAACAGGCGAAGGCGACGCTCGCGATGGCCGAGGCGAATGTTCCGGCAGCCCGCCTGCGCGCCGAGCGCCTCAAGGGGCTCGTCGAGATCAAGGCGACGGGACGGCAGAACTACGACGACGCCCTCGCGGCCCTCCAGCAAGCCGAGGCGAGCGTGGCGGCCGCGAGGGCGGCCGAGGAGAGCGCCCGGATCAACCTTTCCTACACGCCGATCCGTGCGCCGATCCCGGGCCGGACCGGGAAATCGAGCGTTACCGTCGGGGCGCTCGTCACCGGCTACCAACCCGTTCCCCTGGTGGTGATCCAGCAGCTCGACCCGATCTACGTCGACGTGACCCAGTCTTCCGCGGAGATCCTCCGCCTCAGGCAGAGCCTCGCAAGCGGCCGGCTCAAGCGGAGCGGTGACGGGTGGAGCCGGGTGAAGCTCCTCCTCGAGGACGGCACTCCCTACCCGCTCGCCGGGAAGCTGAAATTCCGGGACGTCACGGTCGACCCGACGACCGGCTCCGTCACCTTGCGGATGGTCTTCCCCAACCCCGACAACGTCCTCCTCCCCGGCATGTTCGTCCGGGCGATCGTCGAGGAAGGGGTCAACGAGGAGGCGATTCTCGTCCCGCAGCAGGGGGTCACTCGCGACCAGAAGGGGGACCCCTACGCCCTCGTCGCCGGCAAGGACGGCAAGGTGGAGCAGCGGATGCTCACGCTGGACCGCGCCCTCGGCGACCGCTGGCTGGTCACGAAGGGGCTCGCCGCGGAAGATCGGGTCATCGTCGACGGGCTGCAGAGGGTCCGTCCCGGGACGGAGGTGAAGGCCGTGCCCTTCGCCGCCGCCGCGAAGTAAGGGCGGCGCCTATGTCCAGGTTCTTCCTCTCCCGCCCCGTCTTCGCCTGGGTCATCGCGATCGCCATGATGCTGGCGGGAGCCCTGGCGATCGCGAAGCTCCCGATCTCCCAGTACCCGCCGATCGCACCGCCGTCGATCTCGATAAGCGCCGTCTATCCCGGCGCCTCCGCCAAGACCGTCGAGGACTCGGTCGTCCAGATCATCGAACAGAAGATGACGGGCCTCGATCGGATGCTCTACATGGACTCCACGTCCGACTCCTCGGGGAGCGCGGCGGTCACGCTGACGTTCGCGCCGGGGACCGACCCCGACATCGCCTGGGCGAAGGTCCAGAACAAGCTCCAGCTCGCGATGCCCGCCCTCCCCGACGTCGTCCAGCAGACGGGCGTCACGGTGAGCAAGTCGACCCGGAACTACCTCGTGATCGCCGGCGTCGTCTCCGAGGACGGCAGCATGGACAACGCCGACCTCAACGACTACGTCGTCTCGAAGATCGAGTCGGTCATCGGCCGGGTCCCAGGGGTCGGCGAGGTCCAGGTCTTCGGCACCGCCTATTCGATGCGGGTCTGGCTCGACCCGGACAAGCTGTCGAAGTACTCAATGACCTCGGACGACGTCGTAGCTGCACTTAGAGCCTACAACGTCGAGGTGTCTGCAGGGCAGCTCGGCGGCGCTCCGGCGGTTCCGGGACAGCGCCTCAACGCCTCGATCCTGGTCCAGTCGCTCCTGAAGACGCCCGAGGAGTTCGCGTCGGTCCCGCTCCGGACGAACCCGGACGGGTCGGTCGTGAAGGTAAAGGACGTGGGGCGGACGGAGCTGGGGACCGAGATCCCCGACCTCAAGTTCCGGTTCAACGGGAAGCCCGCCGGGGTCTTCGCCGTCCGGCAGGAGGCGGGGGCGAACGCCCTCGAGACCGCCGACCGGATCAAGGCGAAGATGGCGGAGCTCTCGAGGTTCTTCCCTCCGGGGATGAAGGCCATCTTCGTCTACGACACGACCCCCTTCGTGAAGGTCGCCATCGACGAGGTCTTCAAGACGCTCCTGGAGGCGATCTTCCTCGTCTTCCTCGTCATGTACCTCTTCCTCGGGAACTTCCGCGCGACCCTCATCCCGACCATCGCCGTCCCGGTCGTCCTCCTCGGCACTTTCGGCGTCCTGGGCTTCCTCGGCTACTCGATCAACATGCTGACGATGTTCGGCATGGTCCTCGCCATCGGCCTCCTCGTGGACGACGCCATCGTCGTGGTCGAGAACGTGGAGAGGATCATGAGCGAGGAGGGGCTCCCCCCCTTCGAGGCGACCCGGAAGTCGATGGACCAGATCACGAGCGCCCTCGTCGGCATCGGCCTGGTCCTCTCGGCGGTCTTCGGGCCGATGATCTTTTTCCCCGGCTCTACCGGCGTCATCTACAGGCAGTTCTCCGTCACCGTCATCGCCTCGATGCTCCTCTCGGTTCTCGTGGCCCTCATCCTGACGCCGGTCCTCTGCGCCTCGTTGCTGAGGCCCGTCGCGAAGGGGCACGAGGCAGCCGAGACCGGTATCCCCTTCCTCCGGCCCTTCTTCCTCTGGTTCGACCGCTCCTTCTTCCGGATCCGCGACCGGTACGTGGCGGTAGCCGGACACGTCCTCGGTCGGCGCGCCCGCTACGCCGCCGTCTTCCTCGTCATCGTCGTGTTGATGGCGGTCCTCTATCAGCGGATGCCGACCGGCTACCTCCCGGACGAGGACCAGGGGACCCTGATGGCGATGGTCCAGCTCCCGGTCGGCTCCACGCTCGAGCAGACGCAGGCGGTCATGGCCGACGTGGAGCGTCACTTCCTCGTCGACCAGAAGGACGCCGTGAAGTCGTGCGGGGCGGTGGCGGGGCAGGGCTTCGGCGGACGGGGCCAGAACATGGGAATGGTCTTCGTCCAGCTCAAGGACTGGAAGCTCCGGGATCGCGCGGGCCTGCGGGCCAAGGACGTCGCGGGGAAGGCGATGCGGGCCCTCTCGGCCCAGCGCGGGGCGATCATCTTCGCCTTCCCGCCTCCCGCCGTCGTCGAGCTCGGCACGGCCACCGGGTTCGACCTGATGGTCCAGGACCGGGGCAACCTCGGGCACGAGGGTCTCTCCAAGGCGATCGACCAGCTCGTCGGTCTCGCCGCGAAGGACCCGCGTCTCTCTCGCGTCCGGCTGAACGGGATGACGGACGTTCCCCAGTACAAGGTCGACGTCGACTGGGGGAAGGCGGGCACGCTCGGCGTCAGTGTCAGCTCGGTGCAGAGCTACGTCTCGACCGCGTTCGGCAGCGCGTATGTTGGCAACTTCGTCCAGGGAGGACGCGTGAAGCGCGTCTACGCCCAGGCCGACGCTCCGTTCCGGATGCTTCCGGAGGACCTCCACCGGCTCCAGGTACGCAACAGGCAGAACGGGCTCGTCCCGCTGTCGGCGGTCGCCTCCGGCCGGTGGGTCTACGGCTCGCCGCGCCTCGAGCGGTACAACGCCTTCCCGGCGATGGAGATCCAGGGGGAGCCTGCGCCGGGCAGGAGCTCCGGCGAGGCGATGAACGCGATGGAGGAGCTGATCAAGAAGCTCCCGGCCGACGTCGGCTTCGAGTGGACCGGCCTCTCGTACCAGCAGCGAATGTCGGAGTCGCAGGCGGGGCTCCTCTACGCATTCTCGGTCCTGGTGATCTTCCTCGTCCTCGCGGCGCTCTACGAGAGTTGGACGGTCCCGATCTCGATCGTCCTCGCCCTTCCGCTCGGCGTCATCGGGGGCGTGATCGCTTCCTCGTCCCGCGGGATGTCGAACGACGTCTACTTCCAGATCGGGCTCCTCACCGTTCTCGGCCTGACAACGAAAAACGCGATCCTGATCGTCCAGTTCGCCGTGCAGAACCGCGAAAAGGGGATGGGCCTCATCGAGGCGACCGTGGAGGCGGCGAAGACGCGTCTCCGTCCGATCGTCATGACGTCGATGGCGTTCGGCTTCGGCGTCCTCCCGCTGGCGCTCGCCACCGGGGCCGGCGCCGGCGCGCAGATGGCCATCGGCACGAGCGTCCTGGGCGGCATGCTCAGCGGCACGTTCCTCGCCGTCCTCCTGATCCCGCTCCTCTACGTCCTCGTCGTCCGGGTCTTCGAGAGGAAGAAGGCCCGCGCGGCCGTTCCCGCTCCCGAAGCGCCGCTCCCGGCGGAGGGAAAGCCATGAACCACAGGCTGATCGCTCTCGTCCTCGCTGCACCCCTCCCTGCGGCGCTCCTCATGGGCGGCTGCACGATGATCCCGAAGTACGAGCGCCCCGCTCTGCCGGTGCCGGAGGCTTTCCGGGACACGTCCGGCGTCGATCGCGACGCCCGAACAGCTCCGGCTCCGGCCGACCTCCGCTGGCAGGACTTCTTCACGGACGCCCGTCTGCGGTGGCTCATCGATCTGGCGCTCGGAAACAACCGGGACCTCCGGGTCGCGACCCTCAACGTCGAGAAAGCCCGAGCCCTCTACCGGATCCAGCGCGCCGAGCTGAACCCCACGGTCGGGGTCCAGGCGACGGATGTGAGAACGCGGCTCCCTGAGAAGGTCGCGGCCGCGGAGGGCGGAGTGGCCGGCACCACCTCGCTGTACTCCGTCGAAGTCGGGCTCGCCTCCTGGGAGCTGGACCTCTTCGGGCGACTCCGGAGCCTGAACGCCCGCTCCCTCGAGCAGTATCTCGCGACGGAGGAGGCCCGCCGGGCCGCGCAGACCGCGCTCGTGGCCGCCGTGGCCGGAAGCTACCTGAACCTCGCGGCCGACGACGAGAACCTCCGTCTCGCCCAGGTGACGCTCGAGGCGCAGCAGTCGTCGTACGAGCTGATCCGGGAGACCCGGGACGCCGGCCTCGCCTCCGACCTCGACCTCCGCCAGTCACAGAGCCAGGTGGAGGCGGCGCGGGTGAACGTCGCGGCGTACACCGGCGCCGTCGCTGTCGACCGGAACGCGCTCCATCTCCTCGTCGGCTCGCCCGTCGGTCCCGATCTCCTCCCCGACCGGTTCGGCACCGTGACGGACCCGAGAGGAGTTTCCGCAGGACTGCCGTCCGAAGTGCTCCTCCGCCGGCCCGACATCCTCGCGGCCGAGCACCAGCTCCGCGCCGCGAACGCGAACATCGGGGCGGCCCGGGCGGCCTTCTTCCCGCGGATCTCCCTCACGGCGAGCTTCGGCACTCAAGGCCCCGAGCTCTCCGACCTCTTCACGGCGGGGACGAGGGCCTGGAGCTTCGTGCCGCAGATCGTCTCTCCCCTCTTCGCCAGCGGTTCCCTCTTCGCGAACCTGAAGGTCTCGAAGGTCGATCGTGAGATCGCCGTCGCGCAGTACGAGAAGGCGATCCAGGTCGCCTTCGCCGAGGTGAGCGACGCCCTGACGCTCCGAACGACACTCGTCGCCCAGCGCGAAGCCCAGGAGGCCCTCGTCCTCGCGCTGGACGAGACGCTGCGTCTCTCCGACGCCCGCTACCAGGGAGGCATCGACGGCTACCTCGGCGTCCTCGTGGCCCAGCAGGCGCTCTACGCCGCGCAGAAGGGGGAGGTGAACGTCCGCCTCGCGGAGCAGGCGAACCTCGTCACCCTCTACAAGGTCCTGGGCGGGGGGGTGTGAAGCGCCTGCACGGGCGCATTACTCGGAAACCCTTCTGACTACACGTGTAGGGCGGCAATGGGAATTGCAGGGCGCATTGGCGCGCACAGACCAGCGGTTTCGTCATCGCTCTCGCGCCCAGAGCGCACACTTCGATCCACTTCAGCCCTCGGCCGAAGAGATCGCCGGCTTCGTTTCGAGGACGGGGAAGCAGCGTGGGCCGCCGGATCACTTCGTCTCGGATCAGGGACGCTGCTTCACGGGCCAGGTCTTCCGCCGGAAGCTGCGAAGGCTCGGTGTGAAGCAGAGGTTCGGTGCGATCGGGAAGAAGGGCTCGATCGCGCTGATCGAGCGTTTGTGGAGGACGCTGAAGGACACGTTCGGCCTCCGCCTGCTGCGGCCCATGGTGGCGGAAGATCTGATGGAGAAGATCGAGATGGGCCTCGTCCACTACGCCCACTTCCGCCCGCATCAGGCGCTCGGCGGTGCGACGCCGGCAGAGATCTACTTCGGCCGGATGCCCGCGCATCTCTCAGCGATCCCGCCTCCCCGCGACAGGCCGGGCGAAGTCCCAATGGTTCTGCCGGTACTGGCTCGAAAAGCTGCCTGAAAGGACTTCAGGAAGGTCAGCCAAGGGGTCTGGAGACGGGCGAGGCGTGCGCTCTGGGCCGGCCCGAACGACGACGAATCCGCAGGCCTCTGCGCGCCACCGGGCAGCGCAATTCCCATTGCGCCCCTACGAATAACCTGTCGAGCGCTTACAGCTAGACGACGGGCAGCTCCCGGCGGGCCTTCTCGAAGATCTTGTCGAACCAGGCCGCGAAGCGGACCTCCAGCGTGTCGAGCCCGAGGGTGGGCACGGGGGCAAGCGGCCCCCCCAGCCCGGTGAACGGGACCCTGGGCAGCTTGAGGCCGTCCGCGTCCCAGACCGCACCCGCGGAGCCAAGATCGAGCCCCGCCCAAATCGGCACCACCCGTCGGATTTCCGCGGTCACGTCCTGGGCGGACCCGTACTTCATCTTGAACCGGTAGCCGAGCAGGCTGGCGAGCTGGCTGAGGATCTCCCATGTCTCCATCCCGCCCGCGGGGGGCACCGCGCGCTCCAGTCGCTGCACGCGGCGCTCGGCGTTGGTCATGGTGCCGCTCGTCTCGGCCGTACTCGACAGCGGCAAAGCCACTGTGGCGCAGGCGGCGGTGGCGGTGAGGAAGAGGTCGCCCACGAGCAGGAAGTCGGCGGCCAGCAGGCCGTCGCACAGGTCCTGCGGGAACCCGGGGGCGCCCACCGGGTCCTCGCCGAGCACGACGGCGACCCTGATCTTCTTGTCGCGCAGGAGCTGGGCCATGTCCAGGCTGGGCGGGGAAAGGTCGCGCAGGACCGCCCCCAGCTCCTTCTCCATCTGCTCCAGGGCCTCGCCGCCTTCGGGATCGACGTAGCCGGGCAGCCAGCGCGGGTCGGCGCCCATGTCGAGCAGCCCCTGGGTGTTCGCCTTCTCGCGTAGGGCGAGCAGCGAGCAGCCCAAGGCCGCAGCCGCCTGGGCGAAGAGCCGCTCGTCGTGGGCCAGCCGCGAGCCACGGTAGTCCTTGTTGAACAGCATCACCTTGAGGATGGTCTTGGCCAGGATGGCGGCCGCTTCGCGCGAGGCGGCGCGCGCCACCCCAGAGAGCTTCTCCAGGCGCTCGTCGGAGAGATCGGCCACCGCCTGGGCCAGCTCCGGCCGGTCGTCGAGGGCGCTCGGCCGCAGGGCGACGTAATCCTTCAACAAGCCGAGGACGGCAAAGGCTTGCCCGCCAGGCAGGCAGCGCAAGTGCAGCTCGGCAAAGCGCGAGGTGAGGTTGTCCTCGGGACCGACGTAGATGAGGCGGGCGCCTTTGCGGATGGCCTGCTTGCAGGCGATGTCCACCGCGAAGCTCTCCTCGTCGAGGGCCGTGTTGACCACGAGCAGGGCCTGGGCGTCGCCGATGTCCGCGTAGGAGGCCGTGGACACCACGTCCGCTTCCTGCAGCTCGCGGTTGACGAGGTGGGCCAGCGAGGTCACGTTGTGTGTGTGCAAGGCCAGCCGGGCCAGCTTTTGGGCGAGGTAGATCTCTTCGTTGGTCAGGCGGGGGGAGACGAACACCGCGACCTGATCGCCGCTATAGCGGCGGGTAAGCTCCTTGAGCCGCATGGCGGAGTAGCGCAGGGCCTCGTCGAGGCTGCTCTCCTGCAGCTCGCGCCCGACGCGCAGCATGGGCCAGCGCAGGCGCTCGGCCGACTGCACGTGGCCGTAGCCGAAGCGGCCCTTGCGGCAGTGGTTACCGCCGGTGCCCGCGTCGTCAGCCGCACGCGAGACCTGTACCAGGGTGGTGCCGGAGACCTCGTAGCCCAGCCGGCACCCCGCGCTGCAGTAGTGGCAAACCGACTCCACGCGGGTGGTCTTCCAGGGGCCGGGCTTGGTCAGGGGCAGCTTCTCGGCGATGGCCCCCGTGGGGCAGGTGCCGATGCAGAGCCCACAGCTCACGCACTCGGTGTCGAGCAGGGAGTCGCCCAGGGCGGGCTTGACCACGGTGTCGAAGCCGCGTTTGATAAAGCCGTAGGCAGCCACTCCCACCAGCTCGCTGCAGATGCGCACGCAGCGGCCGCACAGCACGCACTTGTTGGGGTCGAGCACCAACAGCGGGTGGCGCCGGTCGACGCGGTGCTCGACGGCCTCGCCCATGAACGTCTGCACGTCGGCCCCGTACTCGGTGGCGTGGCGCCGCAGATCGCAGGTGAACAGGGCGCTGCAGCCGCACTCCAGGCAGCGCGCCGTCTCCCGGCGCAGGTCCTCGCGGCTGTAGCCGGTCTCCACCTCGGCGAAGCTGAAGGCGCGCTCCGCGGGGGGGAGCACGGGCATGCTCCGCCGACCGTCGGTGGAGCCGGGGGCCAGGTCTGAGGCCAAGACCTTGCGGTAGGCGTCCTTGCGGCTGTACACCTCCACCGGCTCGGGCTCGGCCCGGCCAGTGGCCACGTAGCGGTCGATGGCGTAGGCGGCCTTGCGTCCGGCGGCGATGGCCTCGATGGCGGTCGCCGCCCCCGTGACCACGTCGCCCCCCGAGAACACTCCGTCCACGGTGGTCTCGAAGGTGCGCTGGTTGACCTCTACGGTCTGCCAGCGGGTGAGGCTCAGCGACTCGCCCAAGGGCAGGAAGTTGGGCACCCGCCCGTCCACCAGCTCCTGCACGCGCGTGCCCTGGCCGATGGCGGCGATCACGAACTCGCAGTCGATGCGGAACTCGGAGCCGCGTATGGGCCTGGGGCTGCGGCGGCCGCTCTGGTCGGGCTCGCCCAGCTCCATGCGGATGCACTCCACCCCCGCCACCCGGCCGTTCTCCCCGCGCAGCACCCGCACGGGGGCGACCAGGAAGTCCATCTTCACGCCCTCGTGCCCCGCCTCCACGATCTCCGTCTCGTTCGCGGGCATCTCCTTGCGCGTGCGCCGATAGAAGATGCGCACTTCGGTGACGCCCAGGCGCAGGGCGGTGCGCGCGCAATCGACGGCGGTGTTTCCGCCGCCCACCACCAGCACCCTGCCGTGGATGTCGATCCTGCGCTTGAGGCCGAACTGCTTGAGGAAGTCGATGCCGGCCAGCACCCCCGGGGAGTCCTCGTCCTCTATGCGCATCTTGGAGCTGTCCCACGCCCCCAACCCCAGGAAGATGGCGTCGTAGCCGCCCTGCTTCAGGCTGGCCACCGTGAAGTCGCGCCCGAGCTGGACGTTGGTGGAGAGCTGGACGCCGAGGTCGAGGATCTGATTGATCTCCAAGTCGAGCACGTCCTTGGGCAGGCGGTACTCGGGGATGCCGTAGCGCAGCATGCCCCCCGCCTCGGGCTGGGCCTCGAACATCGAAACTTTGAAGCCGCGCAGGGCGAGGTAGTAGGCGCAGGAC
>Ga0209385_1000351_pt1 | contig 18377 bp, 16 predicted proteins | sample NGEPerB_FD_184506 | JGI IMG/M metagenome (GOLD analysis project Ga0209385, IMG submission 184506) | Arctic peat soil microbial communities from the Barrow Environmental Observatory site, Barrow, Alaska, USA - NGEE PermafrostAB12-B... | ecosystem: Environmental > Terrestrial > Soil > Wetlands >... | reverse complement strand
GCTGACGATAGGTTCCGGCATCCGGATTGATGATGGATGCCTGTTTATTGGCGTCGTAACCGAACATCTTGTCGTTGATCTGCGTGCACTCGTTACAACTCGTGCAGCGGGCGGTCTCGATATAGGCCTCGTCCGATGACCTCTCCGGTGTCGCCTCGGCAGCGACGGGCGCAGCAGCAGCAGCTGCAGCCGGCGCGGCCGGCGCGGCAACCGCGGCATTGGCCTGCGGGACCGCGGCGGCGGCCGCCACCTGCATTTTTTCAGCCCAAACTTTCCGTTCCTGTTCGACAAGCCTGGCGGCATGCGAGTTATGAACGCCGCCGAGCTCCTGCAGGCTGCGCCAAGCCTCGACGCAGCGGCGCGCCTCGCGCACCAGCGTGTCGTTGACGATCACTTTTTGCAGGCGATTGTCGCGGTCGACCATCAACAGGCACGGCACTTTTTCGGTGAAGTCCTTCGCTTCGCGCGTCAGGAATTCGGATACCGGCAGCAGATCGTCGGTCCATTTTGCGCGCGAAACCTGGGCGAAATATTTGGCGCAACGCGGGTCGCAGGCGGCGAAGTCGACCAGCGTGAAGGCAACGGTTTCCGATATCTGCTGGGTTTCCGCGTCCTCATAGTCGAGACGCTGCGACGGCCAATCGAGATCGACCTGGCTGTTGGGGTAAAGTGAGAAGCGCGACGCCCAGTCCGGCCCCGCCGAAGGATCGTAGGTGAACGACGGAAAGGCCCGGGATTCCGCGGCTGCTGCGGCCATCAGGTAGGGCGGAAGGCTGCTTGCATTAGCGCCGGAGAAAATGCTGAACAAGGCCGGCCCGCGATAGGCCAACCCGCGCAGCACCTGCTCGCGCAGTTGGAACAGACCAGAGCTGCTCGACTGCAAGACATAGGACGCGCCAAATCCGATCGCGCTGCTGGCAAGTTGCCGGCTGCGCAGCCCGGCAAACAGGTAGTCGTCTCTGATCGGCGATTGCTCGAGCAGATCGTCGGTCTGCACCACGAGTTTCGCCGGCATGCCCGCGACGAAAGCTCGCAGGATCAAGTCGGATTCCGCCGCCCGGAAGTCGGCGGCGCGCAGGCAAATCAGATAATCCGGAAACGCGGCGATATCGTCCGCATCGAGGCCGTTCTCGCCGAATCCCGCAAAGAAGGTATCATGACGCGCTTCGCTGTATTCCCCTTCGGTTTCGAGCTTGGCAATCGCCATCGCCTTGGCTAGTTCGGTCATCTTCGGCAGCCGTTCGCGGTATGCCGCGACCGCTTCGGAGCAGGTTTCGAACACGAAAGGATACGGCTCGGCAACGCCAATCCATTTGTCGCTTTCGGTCGCCGGCGGAAAGAAGCGTTGCGTCCGCAACGTCGCGAGCAGCCCGCGCACCCGCTGGCGGCGGCTTTCCGGCATCGGTACATTGACCGAGGCCGCAGTCAGCATGCGGGACATCGCGGCGAAATCGAAAGCGTCCCGATGCGCCGAGCCGATCGAGGCTTGCAGCCTTTCCGCGCTCATCCCTTCCTTCGAGTGGCCGAAATCCGCGCTCAGGATGTCGGACAGTTTCATGATCAGCTTGTTGATTTCGGCGCGGAATTTCTGTGCCTTCTGATCCTGCAAGGCCTGCCAGGCGTGCTGAAACAGCCGGAACGGCATCGCCTTGTCGCAGTCGATGACCTCCCCGTCGCTCTTCAGCGCGGCGCGCAGACGGCTCAGACTTTTCGCCAACAGCTCGTCACTCTTTGCACCAATGCGGGCGGCGCCGAGGTCGCAAAGGTTAGACAGCGTCCCGGTCGCACCTTCCGCGATCAGCTTGCGGATTTCCCGCTCGAGCCGGCCGGCATGCTTCCTTGTGCGTTCTCCGTCGCCGTTCGCCGCGATTTCCTTGAGCGCGCCATCGAACAGGGCGGAAAGCGATTGCACCGATTGTCCGTCGCTCCCTGCGCGAATGAGCACGAGCGGAAAATCGTAGCGCAGCGTTGTGAGATCGCGGTATCCGGCGAGCAGCGCAGGCTGCAGGTCACTGCGGGCAAGCGCATCGCCCTCGCCCTGGGCCATTCGGCCCGTGAGATGAAACGCGATGTGCGCTTGAAGTTCTACTTGCATGCTGAAATCGCCTTAGTCTTTTTCGTCTGAACCCGCCGGATCCTCAGGCGCTTGGCTGAACTTTTTTGTCCGCGCCTTGCGGCCAGACCGTGAATTTGTCGAGTTCCGATTCAAACCCCGATTTGATGTAGCGCGTTGACCGCTGCTGCCCGGCATTACGCAGCTCTTCGTAAACCGGCACTTCTGGATTGTGATAAAGGATGCCGACAGGTATCGGGTCACGGTCCGAGGCGATCTCGCGCGCCCGGTGGATGTCCGACGGATCGTGCTGCTCCTGGTTCTTGTAGACCTTGGACAGGTTCGCGCTGAGCTTCAGACCTTTTTCATGCGTTAGCAGCCTGGTCTTCATCGGATCGTGCATGAACGGCTCGAACATGTCCGGCAGCCATTCGGGGCAGCGCTGCAGGATGCGGACGAACGACAGGCCCTTGTGGTGGTACGCGGCCCGGATGATGTCGTAGAGCACTTCTGGTATCCAATCGACCGCTTGCGCGACGAAGGAAACGTTCTGCACGCCGAGCGTCACAGTCAACGGATTGAGGCCTTCCAGATAGGCGCCGCGCGGCGTGGTGTTGCTCTTCAGTCCGCGCGGAGAGGTCGGCGATGCCTGCTTTTTAGTCAGACCGTAGATCTGATTGTCGTGCAGCATCACGGTCATGTTCATATTGTAGCGGATGGCGTGGATCCAATGCGCCGCGCCGATGCTGCAGCAGTCGCCGTCGCCGGTATTAACGAAGACGTTCAAGTCCGGCCGCGACATCTTCACGCCTTCGGCAACCGGCAGCGCGCGGCCATGGATCCCGTGGAATCCGTAGGTCTTCATGTAATGCGGGAAACGGCTGGAGCAGCCGATGCCTGAGATAAACATCGTCTTCTCGGGCCGCAGATCCTCGTCGCGGCACAGCTTCTGCACCGCTGCCAGAATGGCGTTGTCGCCGCAACCAGTGCACCAGCGCGGCACGCCGCTCTGATAATCCTCGAGCTCGTAATGCTGGTCGTGCAGCCGCAAGAGGCATTCGGTGGCATGAATGGTCATGGTCGCGCCTGTTATTTCTGTTTTAGTTTTTCGAGGATGACGCGCTGGATCGTCGACGGTTTGATCGGCTGGCCGCGCACTTCGCTCCAGCAATCGACGTCGATGAGGTAACGCGAGCGCAGCAGCATCGCGAGCGCCGAATAGCGGCGATTGCTCTCGTCGATGATTTCATCATTCGGGTCATCACTCCAATTGCCCTCGATCGTGATGACTTTCTTGAACCGCTGCATGATCTCTTTGATTCCCGGCGCCATCGGCTGCAGGAAAGTGAGATGCAGCGACGAGACCTTGCGGCCTTCGGCGCGAAGCTTCGTCACGGCTTCCTCGATCGCACCCTTGGTGCTGCCCCAGCCGATGACCAGGAGATCGCCTTTCGGATCGCCAAACACCGGCGGCGTTTTGAGAGTACGTTGCAGCGCGGCGAGCTTGTGGCTGCGCGCGCGAATGCTGATTTCGTTGCTCTCCGGGTCGTAGGCGACATGGCTCAGGCTGTCATGCGCAAGCCCGGTCAAGGTGTGCATGCCGCCCGGCTGACCGGGGATGAAGCGGCGCGCCAGCCCGGTCGTCGGATTCCAATCGTAGGGCTTGAGCCCTGCCGGAATTTCGCTCTGATCGATCGACGGCGCCAGCCATGCTTCGCTGAATTGCGGCCGCGGGAACGGCTGCTGGGACGAGGCCAGACTGGTGTCCGATAGGACCACCACAACCATGTTGAAGGTCTCGGCGATCTTGCGTGCGGTGATGACCGAGTAGAAGCAGTCTTCGATCGTAGCCGGCGCGATCACGACCTTGGGCGCGTCGCCGTGGCTGCCGAAGATCGCCGTCATCATATCGCCTTGCTCGACCTTGGTCGGCTGTCCGGTGCTGGGGCCGCCGCGCTGCACGTTGATGACGACGAGAGGAATTTCACCCATCACCGCGAGCCCGATCGCTTCCTGTTTGAGCGAATAGCCGGGTCCGGAGGTGACGGTAACGGCGCATTTGCCAGCATAGGAGGCGCCAATCGCGAAGGTGCAGGCCGCGATCTCGTCCTCGGCCTGATGGACGATGCCGCCGACCTTCTCGAACACGCTGCTCAAATAGTGCGAGACCGACGTGGCCGGCGTGATCGGGTACATCGCGCAAATTTCCATGCCGGAAGCGAGCACGCCGAGCGCCAGCGCGGTGTTGCCGTCGATCACAATTTGCGGCTCGGTACTGCGCGTCGCCGGGATGCAGTACTTGAAGTCGAGATTCTTCTCGGCCCAGTCATAGCCCGCGTTCAGCAGTTTTACGTTCGATTCAATAACGCTGGCATCTTTCTTGCCGAATATGCGGGCAATCTGATCGCGCCCAAGCTGCAGGTCAAAACTATAAATATTGCAGAGCATTCCCAATGCGAACATGTTCTTGCCGCGCTTCGCATCGGCGACGATCAAACGGCACTCGCGCTCCATCGGAATTTCGATGACCTGGTAGCCCGCTTTCACGAGCTGGTCGTGGGTCTCGACATAGGAAGCGGCGATTTTCGGGTCCTTGCTCTCGCGCCACATGCTTTCCAGCAGAATGGTGCAGTCGGGCTTGAGTTCGCCGGTACGGACACGGCCAAGCAGCACCTGCTCGTTGAACGCAATCACCAGGTCGGTTTCGTTGCCGCCATTGGTGACACGGCCCGAGCCCAGACGAATGCGATTTCCGCTGCCGCCGGCGACACTGCGGGCGGGCGGGCGGATTTCCGCAGGGATAATCTCCACCGTCCACACGCCATTGCCCATCCGTGCGGCAATCGCTCCGAGCGACTGGCCGCAGCGCTGCGCGCCCTCGCCGGAATCGCTGATGATCTCGACGATATGCTCGCTCAAGGTGACCGCCGTCTTCCCGCTGGGAGCGGGTTGCGCGGTCTTGGTCGCGCGCGGGCGAGGCTTTACGGCCGTTATGGCAATGGTCTCGTTCATCTTGCTTCCTTAGGCGGCGCGAATTCGCGCGAAATTGCGTTCCCGCAGATCGATTCCGAAGAACGTGCCGAGGCCGGGCTTGCCGGCATCGTCGTCGCTGGAATCACGAATTCTCAAGTAGTTCTTGATGCTGCGCGCGGCCTTGCGGCCGGCGCCCATCGCTTCGATCACGGTCGCGGCGCCGGTGACGATGTCGCCGCCGGCAAACACGCCCGCCATCGAAGTCGCCAGCGTCTCGTCGGTATTGATGTAGCCGCGCTTGTTGAGGCCAAGGTGCGAGGTCTGGCCGATGATCGGGTTGGCGTTGGTGCCGATCGCGAACACGATCTGGTCGCACTCGAATTCAAACTCGCTGCCCTTCACCGGGACGGGACGCCGCCGGCCGGAGTCGTCCGGCTCGCCGAGCTCCATCTTGATGCAGCGCATGGCGCGCACGTTGCCCTTATCGTCGGCAAGAACTTCGACCGGGGCGGTGAGCCAGTTGAATTCGACGCCTTCTTGCTCGGCGTGATGAACTTCTTCCGCGCGCGCCGGGCATTCCGCCCGCGACCGCCGATAGATGCAGTACACTTTCTGGGCGCCGAGCCGCAGGCTGACGCGCATGGCGTCCATGGCGGTGTTGCCGGCGCCGATCACGGCGACGCGTTTTCCAAGCGGAAGCGGGGTGTCGAAATTCGGGAATTCCTTGGCCCGCATCAAGTTGCAGCGGGTCAGCAGCTCGTTGGCGGAAAGCACGCCATTGAGCGAATCGCCGGGGATGCCGAGCATCGACGGATAGCCGGCGCCGGTCCCGATGAAGACGGCGTCAAAGCCGAACTCGTTGCGCATCTGTTCGATGGTGAACAGGCGCCCGACCAGCGTATTGCATTCGAACTTGACGCCGAGCTTGCGCAGATTCTCGATTTCCGCGTCGACCACCGTGTTGGGAAGGCGGAAATCGGGGATGCCGTATTTGAGCACGCCGCCGGCCTGATGGAAGGCCTCGAAAACCGTCACGTCGCATCCGGCTTTGGCCATGTCCGCCGCGCAGGCCATGCCGGCCGGCCCCGAACCGACGATGCCGATCTTGTACCCAGTCGGCTCGATATAGGGGATGTTGACCCACTTCTCCTTGATGGCGGTGTCGCCGACAAAGCGTTCAAGGCGACCGATCGCGACCGGCTCGAGCGTTTCGCCGACTATGCACACGCCCTCGCATTGCGTCTCCTGCGGGCAGACGCGGCCACACACCGAGGCCAGGAGATTGCTGGCGGTGATGACGTCATAGGCACCGCGCACATCCTTGGAGGTGAGCGCCTCGATGAATTTCGGGATATTGATATTGACCGGGCAACCGGCGATGCAGGCCGGGTCGGGGCACATCAGGCAGCGCTCCGCCTCGTTGAGCGCCTCATCCAGCGAATAGCCGCAATTCACCTCTTCGAAATTCTTCACCCGCACCTGCGGATCCAATTCGCGCACAGGCGTTCGCAGCTGCGGAATGCTGCGGATTGTTTTTTTCTTCTTTGCCGTTTTAGCCATTTTCCAAATCCCGTACGATCAGCCCGGCGCCGATACCCGATGGCGGCGCCTGCTAGCCTCCCAGTGCCTCTTCAAATGGATCGGGCAGGCCCAATGTCGGTTCGACCGCATTCACGGTCGGGGTCTGCTTCATGATTCGGCAGCTTTCCGACCAGCGATTGAGCGCGGCCTTTTCCTCTTCGGTGTATCGCTTCAGGCGCATCATCAGATCGTTGAAGTCGACTTTGTGCCCGTCGAAATCAGGACCATCGACACAGGCAAATTTTACTTCGTTGCCGATCTTGACCCGACAGCCGCCGCACATCCCCGTGCCATCGACCATGATTGGGTTGAGGCTGACGATCGTCTTGATCGCATGCGGGCGCGTGACCTCGACGCAGGCCTTCATCATGATGGGGGGGCCGATCGCCACGACCTCGTCGATATCCTTGTGTCCCGCGATGGCAAGCTTGATGCCGTCGCTGACGAAGCCCTTCATCCCGGCAGACCCGTCATCGGTGCACAGTATCAGTTCGTCGCAGCACGCTCGGAACTTGTCCGCCCAGAAAACCAGGCTCTTGGTGCGGAAACCGAGAATACCGATCACGTAGGCGCCGTTCTCTTTGAATCCACGCGCCTGCGGGTAGATCGGCGCGACGCCCAAGCCGCCACCGACGCAGACGACCTTTTTCTTTCCGGTGAGCGGGCTCGGGACCCCCATGGGCCCAACGATCCCGTAGAGCGAAGTCCCCGGCTGGCAGACCTGCTGCATCTCCTTGGTCGACTTGCCGACCGCTTGGACCACCAAGGTCACGGTGCCCTTTTTACGGTCGAAGTCAGCAATGGTGAGCGGAATCCGCTCACCCGACTCATGCGACATCACAATGACAAATTGCCCCGGCTGCGCGGCTTTCGCCATCAGCGGGTGATGGATGACCAAGGAATAGGTCACATCGGAAAAATCTTCACGCGCCAGTATTTTGAAACCTGCCGCGGGACTTGCTTCGATCATCGATTCGGCTCGCGAACACTATTGGAAAATTGCTGTTAAACTAGTAATTGATCGGCCCAATCGCCGTTTTGACATAGCGCAAAGACCTGCGTCGATTTGGCATTAATCTTTAGTGCAAGTTGTGAAGATGCAGTCAGGACGGGGACTATTGCTGCCCGATCACGATCTTATTTGGATGAACACGCGGCCGAGACCGATCGATGTCAAATATCATTCAGATTCTGCTCGAAGAGCATCGGAACATCGATAAGTTGCTCCTTGTTCTGGAGCATGAATTGGAAGTCTTCGACCGCAGCGAGGAGCCTGATTACGAGATATTGCAGGCTGTTATCCAGTATTTCCAAGACTATCCCGAGAGCTGCCATCATCCGAAAGAGGATATGGTTTTCGAAAAGCTGAAGGTGCGCGATTCGGCCGCCGCCAACAGCATCGGCGATGTGGAAGCCGAGCATCAAGTTGAAACCAAACGCTTGCGGCGGCTGGTTGAGGCCGTCGAGGAAATTTTGGCGGGCCGCGAGTTCCTGCGGCAGACTTTCCATGATGTCGTGCACGACTTCATCGAGCATCAGCGCCAACACATGGACAAGGAAGAACGGCTCCTGTTTCCGGCCGCTGTTCAGGGCTTACGGCCGGATGATTGGGCGGAACTCGATGCGCGATTGAACGATCAGAAAGATCCGTTGTTCAACGGCGTCATTGAAACGAAGTTTCAGGCCCTGCAACGAACGATTCTACGCTGGCAGCACGAGACCGAGACGAGTCGCGTGAAAACGAATCGCGTTCAGATTTAATTGCACCCGCGGCTTCGGCATTAGGTCAGAGCCGCAGACGACACAGCTCGGCCTGGCTGGCGACGCAGCGCAAATGGTCCCCTGCTCTGCTTATTTTCCCTGCTAACAGGGAACTTTACAAAATCGCGCTTCGATTCTTGGACGTGACGCCCTCTCATCGGGACGTCCGCTCTTACCCCCGAGAAAGTTCTGCAAATAGTTGAGCCTGTTTGAAAAAAAACAGCGTGAGCCTCGAGGGATGACCCCGACGTTTCGCGTTATTTGCAATTGCATGGCTCAGGAGCTGAGTTGCGGTTCGGCGCGGAAATTGTAAATGCGCATCCAGTCGTCGAGCGCGGCGCGTTGCGGTCGCTGATAGAGCAGGCGTCGACTGGCGCCCAAGCCGATGCTGTGGCTGAGCTCCGCCATCGCTTCCGTCGTCTTGAGCAGAACGGCGTTGCAGTCGAGGATCAGCGCACCGTCGACTTCCTTGAGGTTCTCCCGGCGAATGATCGCGTTGACCGTCGCGCACGCGGCGAGGATCACCTCCGCGCCCTGCGCGGCCAATCGGCGCGCTTCGCTGATGAAACGCTCCCGCATCTGGCCCGGGCTGCTGAATGCGTTTTGCACCTCATTGAAATCGATTCCGAGATCGCCAAACGGGATATGGCGCGAACTTAACCCGTACTCGAAAGCCTTACGATCGTAATATTGCGACTGTTTGGCGTGGAATGCGACGCCGGAAAACTTGTGGCCGTACATGCAGGCCGTCAACATCGATGTCTCGCCCAGTCCGAAAACCGGAATTGGCACCACTTCGCGGGCTTCCTGCATCGCCGGATCGAGGAAGCAGCCGATCGCGATGGCGTCGTAACCTTTCTCGCTGGCCTGGATCATCTTGTTGAGAACACCGCCCGGCGCAAAACTGTTCATAGCAACGATGGCATTGTAGTGCAGGTCCATGGAACCATCGTCGACACCGTTGATGTGAATCTCGGTGTCCGGACGTTTGACGCTGTCGAGATGCGCGGTCAGCGTGGTTCTATAATCATGCAACCGATGAATCGGGGTGCTGCTCTGCCACCAAATTTTCATGATTCAATCCTTGAGATTCCACCACTTGGGCCAGTCCGGGTTGGACTTGTCCTTATAAAGTATAAACCAACTGGTGCCGGAGGTCTTCGGTGAACCGCAAATCCTCGGACAATCATGCCAATGGTTTTGTCCGAGGCTGCGAGCCCTCGCTAACGTTTATCGTGACCTATCTGAAAGCGGCTACCGTTTCTCTGTAAGAATGTTACCATTGGATAGTCAAAGAAAGGCTCCAATGACGAAACCTATCCCCGATAAGGCAGAGATCGCGCTCGAATACCCAGACAAACTCTATGTCGGCACATTCGAACGCTCATCGCGATTCGAGGCGCATCTCGATCCTACCGGCATCGCGTTGATTCTCGAACGGCCGGGCGCTGATGACGTCCGCAAATCGATTCACATGCACATCAACTTCGGTCTGTTCGCTGACATAGTGCGCGAGCTCGCTGCCACGGTCGGCAAAATTCCAAAAGACGATGTCATGCATCGCGATCAGCTCGCACAAGCGGCAGCCGAGCTGCACACGGCACTCGCCGATAAGCCGGCGGCAAAATCAAAATGAAGATCGACAACTTCTGCGAAGGCTGGCTGGGGCGGGAGGAATCGAACCTCCGAATGGCGGAATCAAAATCCGCTGCCTTACCGCTTGGCTACGCCCCAATGCTTTGCTTGCGCATGATCTTTTCCGAAAACCGGTTACCACTTTTCGGGATCATGCGCGCCTGAAGAAGCCGCGCCGAAGCATGAATTCGCGCGCGCCGCGCGGACCATAGCGGCGGCGCGCCGCCCGATCAACGCCTGCACCGGTGCTTTATATGGGATAAGCGCGGCATTTTCCGGCTTACGTTGACCCGCACCGGGGCCCGGCTAGGATGAACCATGCCCTACCGCGCCCCGGTTTCCGACATCGCCTTTGCGCTCAAACACGCCGCCGGCTTGAAAGCCGCGCTGGCGGAAGGGCTTTACGGCGATCTCGACGAGGCCATGGTGGATCAGGTGCTGGTGGAAGCCGGCCGCTTCGCCACCGACGTGATCGCGCCGCTCAATCGTGTCGGCGACAAGTCCGGCACCCCGTTCAAGGACGGCGCCGTCACCACGCCGCCAGGCTGGAAGCAGGCCTACACCGCCTGGGCCGCCGCCGGCTGGAACGGCGTCGCTGCGCCCGCCGAATTCGGCGGCCAGGACCTGCCGCATGCGGTGAACGCCGCCTGCATCGAGATGTGGAATTCGGGCTCCATGGCGTTCGGCATCGGCCCGGCGCTGACCATGGCGGCCATCGATGCGCTCGCCGCCTACGGCAGCGACGATCTCAAGCAGCGTTATCTCGGCATGCTGATCCGCGGCGAGTGGATGGGCACCATGCAGCTCACCGAGCCGCAAGCGGGCTCCGATGTCGGCGCCTTGCGCACGCGCGCGACGCGCGCACCCGACGGAAGCTATCGCATCACCGGCTCGAAAATCTTCATCACCTATGGCGAGCACGACTTGACCTCCAACATCATCCATTTCGTGCTGGCGCGGCTGCCCGATGCGCCGCCCGGCACCAAAGGCGTCTCGCTGTTTTTGGTGCCGAAGGTCATGCTCAATGAAGACGGAACATTGGGTAAGCGCAACGACGTGCGCGCGCATTCGGTCGAGCACAAGCTCGGCATTCATGGCTCGCCCACCTGCACCATGATTTACGGCGATCAGGGCGGCGCCATCGGCTACCTGATCGGCGAAGAGCACAAGGGCATGCTCTGCATGTTCACGATGATGAACCGCACGCGGCTTGCGGTCGGCCTGCAGGGTGTGGCGATCGCGGAGCTGGCGACGCAACAAGCGTTGAGTTATGCGCGCGAGCGCAAGCAGGGCGCCGGCGGCGCCATCATCCATTATCCGGACGTGAAACGCATGTTGCTGACCATGCGCGCGCTCACCGGCGCCGCGCGCGCGATCTGCTACGCCACCGCGGTGGCGATCGACCGCTCGCAGCGCGGCAAGACCGAGGCCGCGCGCAAGGCCGGCCATGAACGCGCCTCGCTGCTCACGCCGGTCGCCAAGGCGTTCTCCACCGACATCGGCATCGAGGTCGCTTCCCTCGGCGTGCAGGTGCATGGCGGCATGGGCTATATCGAGGAGACCGGCGCCGCCCAGCATTACCGCGACGCCCGCATCGCGTCGATCTACGAAGGAACCAATGGCATCCAGGCGATCGACCTGGTGACGCGTAAAGTTCCGCTCGCGGGCGGTAACACGGTCCGGCTCTATCTCGGCGAATTGCGGGAGACTGTGAAAGCGGTGCAAGCGAGCAACGCGCCGGCCTTTGGCGAGACCGCGACGCGCCTGGGCGAAGCGATAGATAGCCTCGAGCGCACGACGCAATGGTTGCTGTCGCAAAAAACGTCTGACACTACGCTCGCCGGCGCGACACCTTACTTAAGAATGTTCGGCCACGCCGCCGGCGGCTGCATGCTGGCCGACCAAGCGCTCGCGGCTTTGCGCGAAAGCGGCGATGCGCCCTCGCGCACTGCGCTGGCGCGGTTCTTTGCCGAGAACATCGCCGTGCAGGCGTCCGGCCTCGAACGCAGCGTCACCGAAGGCGCCGAAAGCATCACCGGCGCAGAAGCGGCGTTGGCGGAACAATGACCGAACTCGTCGTCGTGACCGATGACGGGCCGGTTCGCACGGTGCGGATGAACCGTCCGGAGAAGAAAAACGCGCTGACCATGGCGATGTACGATGCCATGGCCGGCGGCATCGAGAGCGCGGCGCAAAATTCGGCGCTGCGTTGCCTGTTGATCGCGGGCGCGCCCACGGGGTTCTGCGCCGGCAACGACATCGGCGATTTTCTCAAGATGGCGACGACAAGCGGTGCGCTCGGGACACCGATCCTGCGCTTTCTCTATGCGCTGGCGCGCTGCGAGACGCCGCTGGTCGCCGCCGTGCAGGGCAACGCGGTCGGCATCGGCACCACCATGCTGATGCATTGCGATCATGTGGTCGCCAGCAGCGACGCGCGCTTTGCCACGCCGTTCGTCGGGCTAGGCCTGGTGCCGGAAGCAGCTTCCAGCCTGATCGCGCCGCGGCTGATGGGCCAAGCGCGCGCGTTCTCACTGCTGGTGATGGGCCGGCCGCTGAGCGCCGACGAGGCGAAAGCCGCGGGACTGGTCAATATCGTCGTCGCGCCGGAAGCGGTCGAGGCGGAGGCGATTAAGGCCGCGCGCGCGATCGCTTCACTGCCGCCGCAGGGCGTGCTGGCGTCGCGCCGGCTGTTGCGCGGCAAGCCCGATGACATCGTCGCGCGTATCGACGAGGAAGCCGAGTTGTTCAAGACCCGCCTGCAATCGACTGAGGCGCGCGCCGCTTTCGAAGCGTTCCTGACGCGCAAGCGCTGAGCTTACAAAGGCTTCAGCCCGGCCTCGATCTGCTGGCGCTTTCCCTCCAGGAACGGCGGCAGCACCAGGCTCTCGCCGAGTTTGTCGAGCGGCTCGTCGACCGCGAAGCCCGGCCCGTCGGTGGCGATCTCGAACAGGATGCCGTTCGGCTCGCGGAAATAGAGCGAGCGGAACCAGTAGCGGTCGACCTTGCCGCTGTTCGGGATGCGCAGCTCGCGCAGACGTTCCGCCCAGGCCTCGTAGTCCGCATCGGGCGATCGGAACGCCACGTGATGCACGCCGCCGGCGCCGGGATGCGCGGGCGCGAGATTCGGCCGCACCGCCACATGCAACTCGGCGCCGGGGTAACCGCCCTCGCCCATCTCATAGACATGCACGCTGTCGCGGTTCGATTCCGGATGCGGATAATCACGCACCGGTTTCATGTTCATCACCTGCGTCAGCGCGAGATCGGTCAGCCGCAGCTCCGGCACGGTCATGGTGATCGGTCCCAACCCGCGGATCTGCTGCTCGGCCGGCACCGGACTTTTCGCGTAAGGGTGCGCCGCGCCTTTGCCGCCGTCATCGACCAGCGCCAGGCGTTGGCCCTCCGGGTCCTCGAAGTCGAGCGTCAGGCGGCCGTCGCGCTCGGCGAGCTCACCGACGGTGACGCCGGCGGTTTTGAGCCGTTCATGCCACCAGCGCAAATTCGCCGCGCCGGCGACGCGCATGCCGGTGCGGGTGATGGTGTTGTTGCCGCGCTGCTCGCGCGCCGTCGGAAAATCGAAAAAGGTGATGTCGCTGCCGGGCGAGGCCACGCCGTCGGCATAAAACAGGTGATAGGCGGAAACATCGTCCTGGTTGACGGTCTTCTTGACCAGGCGCAGGCCCAGGAGCTTCGTGTAAAACTTGACGTTGCCGGGCGCGTCGGCCGACACAGCGGTGAGATGGTGGATGCCGGAAAGCTGCATTGCGGGCCTCGGTAAGCTGTGAAACGCTGCTTTTTGTTTGCGCATGATCTTTTCCGAAAACCGGTACCCACTTTTCGGGATCATGCGCTAGCGTCATCTAGGAATTGCGGTGGGAATTTGCGAGGGCTGAGCGATGTCGCTTAAGGGCAAAACGCTTTTCATCACCGGCGGCTCGCGCGGCATTGGCTTGGCGATCGCGCTCAAAGCCGCCGCCGACGGCGCCAATATCGCCATCGCCGCCAAGACGGTGGACCCGCATCCCAAGCTCGAAGGCACCATCCACACCGCCGCCGCCGATATCGAAAAGGCCGGCGGGCACGCCTTGCCGCTCGCCGTCGACGTGCGCGAGGAAGCGGCGGTGAAGGCGGCGATCGAGCAGACGGTAGCGCGCTTCGGCGGCATCGACATCGTGGTCAACAATGCCAGCGCCATTCAGCTCACGCCGGTCGCTGCGACCGACATGCGCCGCTACGATCTCATGCAGCAAATCAACGCGCGCGGCAGCTTCATGGTGTCGAAATACGCGCTGCCCTATCTCGCCAAGGCCGCGAACCCGCACATCCTGATGCTGTCGCCGCCGCTCGACATGAAGGAGAAATGGTTCGCGCCTGCCACGGCTTATGCGATGGCGAAGTTCGGCATGAGCCTGGTGGTGCTGGGGCTGGCCGGCGAGCAGCGCGGCAGGATCGCGGTCAACGCGCTCTGGCCGCGCACCACCATTGCTACCGCCGCGATCAAGAACCTGCTCGGCGGCGACGCCATCATGCGCGCCTCGCGCAAGCCGGAAATCCTGGCCGAGGCCGCCTATTGCATCTTCCACAAGCCGAAGAGCTTCACCGGCAACTTCCTGATCGACGACACCTTCCTTAGCCGTGAAGGCGTCACCGACTTCGACCAATACCGCGTCGATCCGAGCCAGCCGCTGCAGGTGGATTTCTTCGTGCCGGACGACAGTGCGCCGCCGCCGGGCGTTAGCCTGAAGGCAAAGGTCTAGCGGAGGGTTTGCACGCAATGACCGAGGCGCGTTAAAACACATCAATGTCCACCCTGCTCCTCAGTCATCCCGCCTGCCTCGAGCATTTGACCCCGCCCGGCCATCCCGAGCGGCCGGACCGTTTGCGCGCCATCGAGCAGGCGCTGGAAGACGAGCGGTTTCACATGCTAGCGCGCGAGCAGGCGCCGCGCGCGCCGCTCGAGATCGTCGCGCTCGCCCACCCGATGGAATACGTCGAGGCGATCCGCGACGCCTCGCCGGCGCAAGGCATGGTGCAGATCGATGCCGACACCTCGATGTCGCCGGGCAGCTTTGAGGCGGCCTTGCGCGGCGCCGGCGGCGCCATGCGCGCGGTCGACGAAGTGATGAACCAGAAGGCGGCCAATGCCTTTGTTGCGATTCGCCCGCCCGGCCATCACGCCGAGGTGGCGCGGCCGATGGGCTTCTGCCTGTTCAACAACGCGGCGATCGCGGTGCGCTATGCGCAGAACCGCTACCAGGTCGAGCGCGTATCAATCGTCGATTTCGACGTGCATCACGGCAACGGCTCGCAGGCTATTTTCTGGTCGGATAAAACCGTCATGTATTGCTCGACCCACGAGATGCCGCTTTATCCCGGCACCGGCGCGGTGAGCGAGCGCGGCGAGCACAACACCATCGTCAACGCGCCGCTCTCGGCCGGCGACGGCGGCGATGCTTTCCGCGAGGCGTTCGAGACCGTGATCCTGCCGCGCTTGCGCGAGTTCAAGCCGGAAATTCTGGTGATCTCGGCCGGCTTCGACGCGCACACCCGCGATCCGCTCGCCAATCTCAATCTGGTGGAAGCGGACTACGCCTGGGTCACCAAGAAACTGATGGAGATCGCCGACGCCAGCGCGCAAGGGCGCATCGTTTCGCTTCTTGAAGGCGGCTACGATTTGCAGGGCCTGGCGCGCTCGGTGGCGGCGCACGTCACCGCGTTGATGCGGGTGTGACTTTTTTTGGGCGCGCGGACCGCAGATAAATTTACGCAATCTGCGCAAGCTTGATTGCTTACGCAAAACCGGTGCCCACTTTTACTGGCCGCGCTCCTATCGCGCCGTCAGCCCGCCATCGATCGGCAGATCGGCGCCGGTGATGAAGGCCGCTGCGTCCGACAACAGATAAACGCAGAAATCGGCGACCTCGGCCGGTTTGCCGAGGCGGCCGAGCGGAATGTCGTTCATCAGCCTCTGTTGCACCACTTGCGGATTGCGCGTGCCCTGCGCGATTTCGTCCACCATCGCGCCTTCCACAAAGGCCGGGCACACGGCATTGCAGCGCACCGGCGGTTTGTAGCGCGCGCCATTGAGCGCCACCGATTTGGTGAGCAGCGACACGCCGCCTTTCGACGCATTGTAGGCGGTCAAATTGGGGCTCCCGACCAGACCCAGAACCGACGAAAGATTGACGATGGCGCCGCCCTGCTTGCGCAGCAGCGGAAACGCGTATTTGCAGCCGAGGAAGGTGCCATCGAGATTGATCGACAGCACGCGCCGCCAAGTGGCGAAGTCGATCTTTTCGATGCTGCCGACCGCAGCGATGCCGGCGGCATTCACCAGCCCGTCAAGCCGGCCATGCTGGCGCTCGACCTCGGCGGTGACGCGCTGCCAGTCGGCTTCCGCGGTGACGTCGAGCGCCGCATCGATGCCGGCGCGGCCGGCCAGATCGGTGGCAATCGCCACACCGCCGGCGCGCTTGACCGCGGCGGTGACGGCTGCGCCGATGGCGCCCGCGGCGCCCGTCACTAATACAATCTTGTCCTTAAGATCGGCCATCGTGCTAGGCGCTCCTTGCGAACTGCGCTATCGTCATAGTCGAGCATTCTTAGCAAGATGTCATCAAATGGCCGATACCAGCAATCCCGACGTGAAGAAAATGCCCTTCGAACGGGCGATCGAGGAATTGGAATCGATCGTCAAGCGGCTGGAGGAAGGCAAGGTGCCGCTCGAAGAATCAGTGGCGATCTACGAGCGCGGCGAAGTACTCAAGAAACGCTGCGAGGAACTGCTGAAGCAGGCGGAAGCACGGGTGGAGAAGATCACCCTCGACAGCTCCGGCAAGCCGACCGGCAGCGAACCGCTCGACGTGGATTGATTGCGCGTGCAGGTCCATAAACGGCTCGTCATCTATGTCCAGGGCTACGACCCGCGCGGGCTGGCCGAATATTACCGGATGTTCCGGCGCGAATTCCGCCGCACCTGCGAACTCTACGGGCTGACCGGAAAGGTCGGCGGCCCCCAGAACGACCCCAAACGTTTCACCACCGCCTGGGATGTCACCACTAACGGCGACGGCTGGCAGGTGGAGACGCGCTACTTGTTCCTGCGCTGGGAAGACATTATCCGCAAGGATTTTGAGCGACCGGTCTGGTGGAAGATCGTGCAAATGTATCGTACCTGGGGCGGGCTCACCTTGCTCAATGGCGTCGTCTGGCGGATGCTGAAAGCGCATTGGCGCTTCGGCCTGTTCAGCCTCTATCCGATCGTGCTGCTGACGGCTTGGCTCCTGCTCGGAGCTTTCGTCGGTACGTTATGCATGAAACTGGTCGCCAGCCTCGGCGCTCCGGCGCTGGTGGCGAACATCGTGGGCACAGTGACCGGACTCGGCGCCTTCGCGTCCATGCTCTGGCTGACCGAGCCGCAAACCTACCTGCTCTATCTCTGTGACGACGGCGTCTCGACCTATCAGTTCGCGCACCGCCAGCGGCCGGACTGGGAGGCGCGCATGGAAGCCTTCGCCGGCTACGTGGTCGACGCGGTGCGCGCCAGCAAGGCCGACGAGGCGATCATCGTCGGCCACAGTTCGGGTTCGTTCCTTGCCGTCGACGTGCTCGACCGTGCGCTTACGCGCGACCCGCAATTGGGCAGCCACGGCCCGCGCGTGCGCCTGCTCACCCTCGGCGCCAATTTGCCGATTATCGGATTCCATCCGGAAGCGAATTGGTTCCGCAATCGGCTACGCCGGCTGGCGGTGGCGCCCGACATCGATTGGGTCGATTACCAGTCGCGTCACGACATCATGAATTTCTGGCCGTTCGATCCGGTGGTCGGTCACGGCATCGTGCTGGAAGACGACGAGCGGCGAAATCCTACCGTTGTCGCCATCAGCTTCCGCGACCTCTGGAAACCGGGCAATTTCGGTTTCCGGCGCTGGCGCTTCTTCCGGGCCCATTTCCAGTTCCTAATGGCCAATGAGCGGCTGGGCGCGGCCTATGACTATTACTTGATCTGCTGCGGCCCCCTCGATTTGCTCACTCGTGCGATGAAGCCGCAGGAGGCCATCGCCGCCATGGCGGCGAAAACAGGCCCCGATCGCGACCGCACGACCGCGGGTTGAATTGCCGGGACCCGCATATCTGGTGTAAGCTTATAAAGGTTCCCGGGTGACCGGTCCCGCCGCGTCTGCCGGCATGTTCATCGTGGAGTTGCGTTTGTCCGAAGCTTCCAAGACCCCCCTGCTCGACCGCGTCCGGCTGCCGCGCGACCTGAAGAACCTTTCGGCGGAGCAGCTGCGCGAGCTGGTTGACGAATTGCGCTACGAGACGATCAGCGCGGTGGCCGCCACCGGCGGGCATCTGGGGGCCGGTTTGGGCG
>Ga0209385_1000350_pt1 | contig 18379 bp, 19 predicted proteins | sample NGEPerB_FD_184506 | JGI IMG/M metagenome (GOLD analysis project Ga0209385, IMG submission 184506) | Arctic peat soil microbial communities from the Barrow Environmental Observatory site, Barrow, Alaska, USA - NGEE PermafrostAB12-B... | ecosystem: Environmental > Terrestrial > Soil > Wetlands >... | reverse complement strand
AACCGCCGGACACGGACGTTCCCGACCAGCCCGGCAGGAGATAAACGCTCAGCGCCCTTCGCGCCGCGCCATAAACGCCAGCCGCTCGAACACATAGGGCGCTGCTTGTCAGCGCCCGTCGCGTCTCGCCATAAATGCGAGACGCTCAAATAAATGCACGTCCTGCTCGTTCTTCAAGAGCGCGCCGTGCAGCGGCGGGATCAGCTTCTTCGGATCGCGTTCGCGCAAAATTTCCGGGCCGATGTCTTCGACCATCAGCAGTTTCAGCCAGTCCAACAGTTCCGAGGTCGAGGGCTTCTTCTTCATGCCCGGCACCTCGCGGATTTCGTAGAACAGCTTGAGCGCCTCCGCGACCAGTCTTTGCTTGATGCCGGGAAAATGCACCTCGATGATCGCGGTCATGGTGTCGGGATCGGGGAAGCGGATGTAGTGGAAGAAGCAGCGGCGCAGGAATGCGTCAGGCAATTCCTTCTCGTTGTTGGAGGTGATGATCACGATCGGCCGGCGGCGCGCTTTCACGGTTTCACCGGTCTCGTAGACGAAGAACTCCATGCGATCGAGTTCGAGCAGCAGGTCGTTGGGAAATTCGATGTCGGCCTTGTCGATCTCGTCGATCAGCAGCACCGGGCGCTCGTCGGCGACGAAGGCGTCCCACAGCTTGCCGCGCTTGATGTAGTTGCGGATGTCCTGCACGCGCGCGTCGCCGAGCTGGCTGTCGCGCAGGCGCGAGACCGCGTCGTAATCGTACAGACCCTGCATCGCCTTGGTGGTCGACTTGATGTGCCACTCGAGCAGCGGCGCGCCGATGCTTTTGGCGATCTCGAGCGCCAGCACGGTCTTGCCGGTGCCGGGCTCGCCCTTCACCAGCAAGGGCCGCTCCAGAGTGATGGCGGCGTTGACCGCGATCTTGAGATCGTCGGTCGCCACATAGGCCTTGGTGCCTTCAAAACGCATGCAATTCCTCAGCTTTCAACGCGACACTAGCGCATGATCCCGAAAAGTGGGAACCGGTTTTCGGGCAAGATCATGCGCAGGCATAAAGCAGGGAGCGGGCGGCGGGCAAGCCGCTTTCCCTTTTGCGCATGGCCCCGAAAACCGGTACCCACTTTTCGGGGCCATGCGATCTCACAACCGTGATGGTGGAGTGATGGCAAGTTGAATGGCTATTATGCGCAAAATGTATATGTCATGGCCCGAGATCATCGAATTTGGGAGGATCGGATGCCCCGCCTGCTGCTCAGCTTTGCTCTTATCCTGGCAGGCCTCGGGTTTGCGAGCGCGCAAATGGCGCCGCTGCCGCAGCCGGCGCCGGGACAGACGGTGGCGATCTTCGCCGGCGGCTGCTTCTGGTGCACGGAATCGGATTTCGACCACGTGCCGGGGGTGATCTCGACCACGTCGGGCTACACCGGCGGGCACGTCGCCAATCCGAGCTACGAGCAGGTCTCCGCCGGTGGCACCGGGCACGCCGAGTCGGTGCAAGTGATCTATGACCCGAGCAAAGTCTCCTACCAGCAATTGCTCACGCATTACTGGCACTCCGTCGATCCGACCGTGAAAGACCGGCAGTTCTGCGACGGCGGCAACCAATACCGCACCGCGATTTTCGTGGGCAACGACGAGGAGCGCAAACTGGCGGAAGCCTCCAAGAAAGAAGTCGAGGCCGAGCTCAAGCAGCCGATCTATACGCAGATTGTCGCCGCCGGCCCGTTCTACGCAGCCGAGGACTATCACCAGGATTTCTATCTGAAGAACCCGACGAAATATAAATTCTACCGGTGGAATTGCGGCCGCGATCAGCGGCTGGAGCAACTATGGGGCAAACCGAAGGGAAACAGTTGATATGATCGACCGCAGAGCCCTGTTGACGGCCGGCGTCGCGCTTGGCGCGCTGATGGCCGCGAGCAAATTTGGCAAATCGGAAACATTGGCAGAAACAATGACGACAACAACCCAAGATATCGACTTTCGCAAGCTCACCGATGCCGACTGGCGCAAGCGCCTCGACGCGCAGCAATACGACGTGCTGCGCAAGCACGGCACCGAACGCCCCGGCACCAGCCCGCTCAATCACGAGAAGCGCAAAGGCACCTTCGCATGCGCCGCTTGCGACCTGCCGCTGTTCTCGTCCGACACCAAATTCGAGAGCGGCACCGGTTGGCCGAGCTTCTATCAGCCGCTGCCGGACGCGATCGGCACCACGACCGACCGTAGCTTCTTCATGGACCGCACCGAGGTGCACTGCAAACGCTGCGAAGGTCACCTCGGCCATGTGTTCGACGACGGCCCGAAGCCGACCGGCCTGCGCTACTGCATGAACGGCGTGGCGCTGAAATTTGTGCCGCAAGCGGCCGGCCAGTCGTAAAGCGACTTCTGCTGGTCGCATTTTCTACGGCGAACCGGTTCCCACTTCGCCGGAAAATGCTCTGGACGACTCAGCGCGGCTTTCTTACCCCTCGGCAGGGGGAAGAGCATGCCGCAACCGCTGCCAAACCTTGAGTCACTGAACGTTCCGCAGGCCTTCGCGCAGGCGCTCAAGCTGCATGAGCAGGGGCGTCTGGCCGAGGCCGAACCGCTCTACGCCGCCGTTCTCGCGGTCAGGCCGGATCATTTCGACGCCTTGCAGATGATGGGGCTGGTCAAGCTTGCGGCCGGGCAGCCGGCCGAGGCCCTGCGTCTGGTCTTGGCGGCCATGGGCACGCGCAAGCCGTCGCCGCAAGTCCTGCTCAACCACGGTCTGATCCTCGAAGCGCTCAAGCGCTATCCGGAGGCGATCGAGAGTTTTGACCAGGCGATCAAGCTCAAATCCAAATATGCCGAGGCGCATAATAATCGGGGCGCCACGCTCACCTCGCTCGGACGCGACGAAGAAGCGCTGGAGAGTTGCCGCAAGGCGATTGCCATCAAGCCGGATTACGTCGAGGCGCACTACAATGCCGGCACGGCGCTACGCGCGCTCGGCCGCTACGACGAGGCGCTCAAGAGCTTCGACCGCGCGCTGGCGCTGCAGCCGAGATATTTCAAGGCGCACAACAACCGCGGCGCGGTGCTGGAGGCGTTTAACCGCTTCGACGAGGCGCTCGCCTGCTATGACCGCGCGCTGGCGATTTCTCCGGACTTCACCGAAGCGCGCAATAACCGCGGCCGCGTGCTGCTCGGCCTCGACCGGGCCGAGGATGCGATCGAGAATTTCAGCATCGCACTGCGGGTTAATCCGAGCGATGCCGAGGCATGGTACCAGCGTGGCCAATATTTATTGGATATCGGCTGCAACGAAGAGGCCGCCGCCGATCTGGTGCGGGCGCTGGCGTTGCGGCCTGATCACGCCGGGACGCGGCTCGCCGCGTGTTACGCCGAACTGCCGGCCGTTTACAGCGAGGAAAGCGAGATCGCGCGCCGGCGCGCGGCCTATGAGCAGAAACTGCGCGTCTTGAGTAAAGACCTCGATGCCGGATTGCTGCAGGGCGATCTGATCAAGACTCTCGGCGTAAGAAAGCCGTTTTTCCTCGCCTATCAGGGCGGCAATGATCGCGAGCTGCAGCAGATCTATGGCGAGATGGTTGGCCGTGTTATCGCGCGGCAGTTTCCTCCGGCGCCGCTGCCGCCCCCGCCAGCGCCGGGCGAGCGCATCCGCGTCGGCATCGTCAGCAGCTTCTTCCATCGCCACTCCAACTGGAAGATCCCGATGAAGGGCTGGATCGGCCAGCTCGATCGCAGTCGTTTCGAAGTGACCGGCTATCACGTCGGCGTCATGCGCGATGAGCAGACCGACGTCGCCGCCAAGATGTGTGACCGTTTCGTGCATCGCATCGTCGACACCGCAGGCTGGCGGCGGGAAATTCTCGCCGACGTGCCGCACGTGCTGATCTATCCCGGCCTGCTGATGGATACTTCTTCGCTGCAGCTTGCGGCGCAGCGGCTCGCGCCGGTGCAGTGCAATTCATGGGGCCATCCGGAAACCAGCGGACTGTCGACGCTCGATTATTTCCTGTCGAGCGATCTGATGGAGCCGCCTGAGGCGCAGGCCTATTACACCGAAAAATTGGTGCGGTTACCGAACCTCTCGATCTATTACGAGCCGGTCGCAGTCGAGCCGGTCTCTGTCACGCGCACGGAACTGGGTCTGCGTCCTGGGGCGACCGTGTTCTGGAGCGCGCAAACGCTCACGAAGTACCTCCCGCAGTATGACAAGGTTTTTGTCAGCATCGCGCTCGCGGCCGGCGACTGCCAGTTCGTGTTCTTGCGCCATGTCGGCGGCTCCCATATCACCCAGGTCATCCGCGAGCGGCTCGAGCGCGCCTTCTCGGCGGCCGGCCTGTGGGCCGGCAATTATTGCGTCTTCTTGGACCGCCTGAGCCAGAGCAAATTCGTCGCAGCAGCCGGACTTTCGGACATCTTCCTGGACAGCATCGGCTGGTCGGGCTGCAATTCGGCATTGGAAAGTCTGCCGCATAACCTGCCGATCGTGACGATGCCCGGCGCGTTCATGCGCGGCCGTCACAGCGCCGCGATCCTGCAGATGATGGGCGTGACCGACACGATTGCCGAGACGATCGACGATTACGTTGCGATCGCGGCGCGTCTGGCGAACAATCCGGCGGAGCGGCAAGCGCTACGCGAACGGATGAAGGCCAGTGCGCACAAGGTCTACCGCGACCGTGCGTGCATTACCGCGCTGGAGGATTTCCTCGATCGCGCCGCGCGGTCGCCTGGCGCGAACGCGGTGAGCGGAACGCCCCCCGCGTCCTGAAGCGACCGGCAAAATCTGCCGCCTCGCGGCAGAAAGAACCCTCCACGGCGGCCCCGTATCGGCCGCCGTATTCTTTTAAGCTATTGAAAATACTATATATTATCGATGGCATGGAGATTGCGACAATCTGGCCGCGGGATCATCCGCGCGCCCCACGTGGGGCGATGTGTGTCCCGATTGTGGAGATAAAGTCATGGGTCTGTTCGACGGTCTTACCGCTGCCGTGAGTGGTTTGCAGGCGCAAGCTTTCGCTATGCAGAATATATCCGGCAATATCGCGAATTCTCAGACCATCGCCTACAAAGGCATCAACACCAGTTTCGAAGATCTCATTCCAGGCGTCACGGTGGCGACGCAGCAAGTCGCCGGCGGCGTGATCGCTAGCTCTGTCGCGACGAACGCCGTTCAAGGCGCGATCCAGAGCGCGACATCAAGCACCGCTATGGCGATCAACGGCGATGGCTATTTCGTCGTGCAATCGCCAACCGGCTTTACCGGGAACACGCCGACCTTTGGCGGTGTCAACAGCTATACGCGCCGCGGCGACTTTCAACTCGATGCCCAAGGCTATTTGGTGAACGGCAGCGGCTATTATCTCGAGGGAATGCCGATCGACCCAGCAACGGGCAATCCGGTCGGCAACGCCGCCGCTCCCTTGCAATTTCAGAATAACTTTCTGCCGGCCAACCCGACAACTCAAATCACCTACGGGGTCAATCTTCCGGCAACGCCGAAGACGGCGGCGTTCGATCCCACGGTTCCTAATTCTGAATTGCTCAACCCCGCAGATTTCAGCGCCGGTAACGATCCCACAACCGGGGGCGCCGGGGTTGTTGTCGGCAGCGATGCATCGGTCTTTATCAACGAATCCGTCGAGGGCGGGTCGGTCACCGCTTATAACGCGAACGGGACGCCAGCCAATCTGCAACTGAGATGGGCGAAGATCGACAGCGTCGCCAATGGCGGTAGCGACACGTGGAATCTGTTTTATGAAACGAACTCGGCCGCGACCGGCACACAGCCTGCCTGGCAGAATGTCGGCACCGACTTCGTATTCGATGCAACCGGCCAATTAAATCCGCCGATCACGAATCCATCGATTACTGGCGTTACCGTCAACGGCGTGCCGCTTGGCACTATCACGCTGAACAGCTCGACCGGAAGCATCACCCAATTCGCCACTACGAATGGAAGCCCAACGGTCAACAATATGCAGCAGAACGGCTATGCAGCCGGCGAGTTGCAGTCGATTTCAGTGACCAACACCGGCACCATCTCCGGCACCTTCACCAACGGGCAAAATGTCGCTCTTGCCGACGTCCCGCTGGTGCATTTCAACAGCCCCAACAATCTGACGGCCTTGGATGGCGGCGCCTACCAGGCAACGGTTGATTCAGGGGCAGCGCTCACCGGGGCATCCGGCAAGATCGTCGGACAATCGCTGGAAGGCTCAAATACGGATATCGCCACTGAGTTCACCAAACTGATCGTGACGCAGCAGGCGTATTCGGCGAACACCAAGGTGATTACGACCGCCAATCAAATGTCGCAAGACTTGATGAACATCTTGCGATAGCCGGCAATGAGCTTCCGATATGAATCGGTATGGCGTCTGATCGGGGCTAGCAAATGAATTTGACGCAAGCGCTCGCGACATCCTTGTCGGGACTAACCGCGACGCAGACGAACTTATCGATCGTCGCCGGCAACGTCGCCAATGCCCAGACGCCCGGCTATATCGCCCAGTCGGCGACCCAGGTCGCGACGGCGTCCGGCGATGCGGGCGCCGGCGTAAGCATTGCGTCTATCAACCGTCTCCTCGACCAATTCGTTCAGCAGCAATTGCGTTCTGAAAGTTCCGGTGGGGCTTACGCCAACCTTAGGGCCAATTTCTATCAGCAGCTTCAACAAATCTACGGTCAGCCCGGGTCCAACACGTCGCTCGATTCGGCATTCAACAACTTCACGAGCGCGGTACAGGCATTGTCGACGTCGCCAAATTCGTCGGCGGCGCAAAGCCAGACGATTGGCGCTGCCCAAGCCTTGGCGCAGCAGCTCAACAATGCGACAAACAGCATCCAAACGCTGCGCAGCCAGGCAGACCAGGCAATCGCGGGCGATGTTCAGCAGGCCAACAACGCCCTGCAGCAGATCGCGAGCATCAATCAGCAGCTAGCGGGCAGCAGCTCGACCGACAGCACAGCGGCTTTGCTTGAAAACCAGCGCGATCAATACATCGATCAACTGGCCAAACTGATGGACATTCGCGTCGTCCAAGGGAGCAACAACCAGGTTTCGGTATTCACCGGCTCCGGCGCCCAGCTGGTCGGCACGCAGGCCTCTCAACTCAATTTTAGTCCCACCGGTACGGTCGCCGCGACAGACCAGTGGAATTCCGATCCGACCAAAAGCGGGCTCGGAACGATCACGCTGGTTTCGCCCGCGGGCGGCAGCGTGGATCTCGTTGCCGGCGGCGGAATACGCTCCGGCGAAATCGCCGGCTATCTCAATATGCGCGACAGCGTCCTGGTCCAGGCGCAGGGGCAGATCGACGAGATCGCCGCGCAAATGTCAAAAGCGCTCTCCGATACCACGACGGTTGGAGTCACGGTGGCGGGCGGCTTCGATGCCGACATCGGCGGTCTGTCGAACGGAAATACCATCCAGGTCAGCTATAACGATGGGTCCAATGTCCAGCACAATATCACGATCGTCCGGGTCGACGACCCGTCGGCGTTGCCGTTGTCGAATGCGGCGACGGCGAACCGGAATGACACAGTCGTCGGCGTCGATTTTTCCGGTGGCCCTGCAACGGTAGCGACGCAGCTTAATGCCGCGCTCGGCGCGACCGGGCTGCAATTTTCCAATCCATCGGGCACGTTACTGGAAGTCGTCGACAGCGGATCACCCGCAATCACCGTGAATGCCGTCTCGACTACGGCGACGGCGACGTCCTTGACCGGGGGATCCGGCGCGCTTCCGCTTTTTGTCGACGGCGCGACAGCGTTCACTGGCGCGATTACGTCGGCTGGTGCCGAGAGCACGGGCTACGCCGGGCGGATCTCGGTTAATAGCGCGCTGATCGCCGATCCTAAGAAACTCGTCACTTATCAAACGTCGCCACCGACGCCGGCTGGTGACGTGACCCGGCCAAACTTCATTTACAATCAGCTCGTCAATGCGTCGCTCGAATATTCTCCCGCGGCCGGCATTGGCGGGGCCGCTTCACCGTTCCAAGGGACGCTGTCGGCCTATATGAGCCAGATGGTGAGCGTGCAAAGCATCGCGGCAAACGCTGCAAGTAGCCTGCAGGCCGGTCAGGACATTGTCGTCAACGCACTCCAAACGCGGTTCAATTCGACATCTGCGGTCAATATCGATACCGAAATGGCGCATTTGCTCACGCTGCAAAATGCCTACGGGGCGAATGCGCGGGTGATGTCGACAGTGAAGGCGATGTTGGATGCCTTGTTGCAGATGTGATGTGAGGATGTCATGACAGTTTCAGGCGTTTCATCAAAAATTGCCCCACTCATTCAATCGGCGCTGGACATCAACAAGCAGCTCGACGATCTGCAACGGCAGCTCGGGTCGGGACAAAAGGCGGATACTTATGCCGGCCTCGGGTCGCAAAGCGGAATTGCCGTTGCACTGAACGCGCAGTTGTCGGCAATCAAAAGCTTTAATGACACGATGACGAATGTCGGAACGAGCATCAGTATACAGCAGGCGGTGCTCCAGCAAATCGCCAGCATCGGCAGCACGGTTCAATCGGCCACGATGCAATCAAGTTTTGCCGTCGATAGCACGGGCCAGACCACGTCACAGAAAACGGTCCAAAGCCAACTCGATCAAATTCTCAGCTTGCTGAATACCCAAGGCGGCAATGGCTATCTGTTCTCCGGAAGCGGGTTGAACCAGCCGTCGGTCGACACAGCCGATCATATTCTCAATGGCAATGGAGCGCAGGCGGGCCTCAAACAGGTGATCGCCGAGCGCAACCAGGCCGACCTTGGCGCCGACGGGCTTGGCCGCCTGGTCATCCCGGCCGCCGCGGGAACGACCGTGGCGGTGAGTGAGGACGCCGCCGCAAGTTCCCCGTTCGGCCTCAAGCTCGCCGGGGTCAATTCGACACTCACCGGCGCGACAGTAACGGGCCCTGCCGGTTCGCCGGCCGCGATTTCCGTCGCTCTCGGGGCGGCCAATCCCAACAACGGCGACACCATTACCTACACATTCTCGCTGCCCGACGGCACGAGCCAGACGCTGCAGCTGCAGGCGACAACTTCGGCGCCTCCGGGACCCAATCAATTCACCATCGGCGCCACGCCGGCCGCGACCGCAGCAAATCTTCAGGCTGCGCTCACCGCGGGTGTGAGCCGGATTGGAAGCACGTCGTTGTCGGCCGCGTCCGCAATGGCCGCATCCAACAACTTCTTCGATGATCCGCCACAGCGGGTCAGCGGTTCCCCCGCCACCGCCACGGCGCTGGTCGATGGTACATCCGCCAACACCGTTTTTTGGTACACCGGCGAGGATGGATCCGGATCGGCGCGGTCGACCGCAACAGCGCGCATCGATCCAACGACGACCGTCTCCTACGGGACGCGGGCCAACGAACAGGGCATCCGCTGGATCGTGCAAAATATAGCGGCACTGGCGGCGACGAGTTACGCTTCGAGCGATCCCAATGCATCCGCCAGCTATGCCGCGCTCAACAGCCGCGTCTATTCGGCGCTCGGCGTTCCGGCGGGTGTTCAAAACATCAGCGATATCGAGAGCAGCCTCGCCAGTGCGCAAACGGCCATGAAGATGACGCAAAGCCAGCAGCAGCAGACGTCAAATATGCTGACCACCATGCAGCAATCGATCGAGGGAGTAGATATCAATCAGGTCGGGGCACAAATTCTATCACTGCAGACGAGCCTATCGGCGTCGCTATCAACAACAGCGAGGATGGCATCGCTCAATCTTCTTAATTATCTTTCGCCTGTGACTGGGTAACGTGGGAGACGTGGCCCGCGCCCTGTTCGCGCAATAAAAAAGACCGCGGCCATGCCGCGGTCTTCTTGATTTATAGGCTGCCAATCAGGCGCGCGCGAGCAAGCCCGCCGCCAGTTCGCGATTGATGTTGATCAGCGAGCCGAGGTTTTCCGGCTTCGGATCGGCCAGGACCGCCAGCGTCTGCTTGAACACGAAGATCCCCAGATTGGCGACGTTCTGGCGCAAGCCCGCCGGCAGCGGGTTTTCCGGGCTGGTCGCCGAGGTGACGAAGATCGACCACAGCTTGCGGTTAAACAGCAGCGCGGCGTCGAGCTCGGGGCTTTTGTTGTCCCAGCCGTCTCGGATCGCTTGCAGGCGCGCGGCCGCGTTCAGGAGCAGATCGGCTTCCAGTTCACGCGGATTTGCGGTCTGATTCGCGATCGCGCCGTAAGCGCGTGTTGCTTGTCGCATGGTCGAGCAGCTCCTTCTCGTAAGCGATCAGGGTCTTGGCGCTCTTGAGCGCCTTGTACATTTGGCCAGCCATGATGTGGTTGCTGATGTCCTGCATGTGCGACCACGAACTCGGGGCCGCCTCCACCAGATCGCGCATCAGCGCGAAATAGGTGTCGTGATGCAGGCGCGGGTCGCGCGAGGTGTACATGAGCTGGACGCAGAGATAGATGCGCTTGGCCGGCGTGTCGGCCTGCTCCGGCGTCATGATGTCTTTCTCGCGCAGGATCGGCGCCTGCCCTTCAATGAGCAGCCGCGTGCGCTGATCGCCATTGGTGACCAGGCATTCGCCGAGGATAAACCGTTCGCCGGGTTTCAGTTCGACCTTGAGGCCCATTCGATGCCGCTCCTTGCGGCCGCTTGTCGTAGCGGGCGCGGCGTGAGGCCGAGACCTTGCGCCGCGTCGGTTTGCCGTTAGCGGAACAGCCGCAGCACGTTTTGATCGGCCTGCGCCGCCAGTGACAGCGCGGTGGACGACAATTGCTGACGGGTCTGCAAGGCGAGAAGGTTTGCGCCCTCCGCGTTGCTGTCGGCAAGCGTGAGGTTGTCAGAACCGGTCTGCAGCGTGGTGATCATCGCCTTAGTGAAGTCCTGGCGGATCTGCACGGTCGACAGACTGGAGCTCAGCGTCTGGGCCTCCGACTGCAACGAGGTGAGCGCAGCGCTCAGAGCCGTCGACGCTGCGGTGATATCCGCCGCACCGGCCCAGTTGTTGGCCGCGTTGGCGATGCTCAGCGGCGCCGCGGCGGCGTTGGTATAGTTGACGCCGGTCACGGCGATGGTCGAAGTGGCCGTTTCGTTAAGGGTGACGGTCAGGGTGTTGCCGCCGAGCAGGTTGACGCCGTTGAAGCCCGAGTCGCTAGCGAGTTGGCCAATCTGGGTCAGCAGGCTGTTGAACTGCGTAGAAAGATTCGCCTGGGTCGTGACGTTGTTGGCCTGCTGGGCCTGGCTGACGAGTGCTTGCGCCGACTGCACGAGCTTGGTGATGCTCGTAATGCCGTTGTTGGCGGCCTGAATCGTGTTGATGCCGTTGGACATGGAGTCCAGCAGGCCATTCAGGTTGCGGGCGCGCGTGTCGAGGCCCTGCGCGGTGAAAAAGTTGATCGCATTATCGAGCGCCGAATTGACCTTCTTGCCGGAGGCCAGCTTGTTTTGCGTTTGCGTGATCAAATCCGACGTCTGCTGCAACTGCAGCAGGTTCGAACGTACGCCGGCAGAAAGTACAATGTCACTCATGGCAAGCTCCTCCCTAGATAGGGTCAAATCGCTTGCCGGCGATAATGAATTGTTAGGGTTGACGGATGGTTAAATTCCCTCAATTAAGAATTCGTTAACCATAATTGCATCGACGCAAAAAAACGGCGGCCCGGAGGCCGCCGTTTTCCGTCGGAAGTGGCGACGAAGCTTAGCGGAACAGCCGCAGCACGTTCTGGTCGGCCTGAGAAGCGAGAGACAACGCGGTGGACGACAATTGCTGGCGGGTCTGCAACGCAAGCAGGTTGGCGCCTTCCTGGTTGCTGTCGGCGAGCGTGAGGTCGGCAGAACCGGTCTGCAGCGTGTTGATCGTCGCCTTCGTAAATTCCTGGCGGATCTGCACGGTCGACAGACTGGCGCTCAGCGTCTGGGACTCCGACTGCAACGAGGTGAGCGCAGCGCTCAGAGCCGTCGACGCTGCGGTGATATCCACCGCGCCGGCCCAGTTGTTGGCCGCGTTGGCGATGGTCAGCGGCCCCGCGGCGGCGTTGGTATAGTTGACGCCGGTCACGGTGGTGGTCGAACTGCCCGATTCGTTCAGCGTCACGGTCAGGGTGTTGCCGGCAAGCAGGTTGATGCCGTTGAAGCCGGAATCGCCGGCTAGCTGACCGATCTGGGTCAGCAGGGCGTTGAACTGCGTCGAGAGGGCCGCCTGGGTCGTGACGTTGTTGGCCTGCTGGGCCTGGCTGACCAGCGCTTGCGCCGACTGCACGAGCTTGGTGATGCTCGTGATGCCGTTGTTGGCCGCCTGAATCGTGTTGATGCCGTTGGACATGGTGTCCAGCAGGTTGTTCAGGTTGTTGGCGCGGGTGTCGAGGCCCTGCGCGGTGAAAAAGTTGATGGCGTTATCGAGCGCCGAATTGACCCGCTTGCCGCTGGCAAGCTTGGTCTGAGTGGAGGTGATCAAGTCCGAAGTCTGCTGCAACTGCAGCAGGTTCGCACGAACGCCTGCCGAGAGGACGATGCTAGACATCTTAAGGTACCTTTCTGGTGAGTTTGCCGTACTGGCAGTTACACGTGTCGATCCCGTGGATCGGACATGTCATCGCACACGGCCCCAAACGGCCCGTAAAAGATCATGGTTAATGAGTTATTGCTTGTTTAGCGCGGCCGGCTCAGTTCAATTCGAATTGGACAGAGTGTTGCGCGACTGATCGCGCCAATATCGCCCAGATCCGCTGCAATAATGGGCATCGCTGCCGCACGGATTACATCTTAATAAATAGCTAACGGTCAAACTTTCTTAACCGTCATGCCGTATGCTCTTACCTTAGAAGGACACGCGTATGACGTCGGCCATCGGTATTTCTTACGCGTCGATCTTTAGTACGAGCGCGACCTCGAACTGGATCGCCGACACGATGACCGCAATCCAGAACCAAGCTAGTCAAGGCGGCTTGCTGGGGATGCTGCAAAACTCCGGCGGCGACGGCAGCATCAGTTCTTTTCTGGGTCAAAGCTCGACCACCGCGAACGCGCTTGCGACGATCTCGCAAACCAGCGTCACCAATGCGGGCAGCCTTTTCGCGCAAATTGCGGCGACGAAACAGCAGCAGGCGAATGCGAAGAAGCTGCACGATTCGTTGGATCAACTATCTGCGCAGCAGCAGATGGTTAAGCCGAAAAATACGCTCGATCCCTTTATCTACTTGTCCGACGGCACCTCGATCGACACCACCAACAACATCCTGACGATGCCGGACGGCACGCAATACGACACGACGACCGGGGCGAAGCATGTGGATGCCGCCTCCATCGTCCAAATGGCCAACGGCGCCTATCTCAATACCAAGACTAATATTCTCACCATGCCCGACGGCACCCAGATCGACACGGTGACCGGCTTGAAGGTTTCGGTGACGACTTAAGGCGTGCCGCCTGCAACGAATTGATGGTTAGAGCGTGCGGCTGATCGCTAGCGGCTGGCTTGCCTTGGCGCTTGGCGCATTGGCACGGCCGGTGGCGCCATAAGTCGAGGGCGCCCGCTTGCGCGCAAGCTCGCCCGACACGCCGCGGATGATGCCCTCGGACACCGCATGCGCGGTCGCCAGCACCGTCAGATTGGTCTGCAGCAAGGCCTGAAACGCTGTGTGCCGCTTGCGCAACGCGTCGAGCGCATCGGGCAGCGAGCGGGCGATTAGCTCGCGGGCGGCCGTCACGCGCTCGCTTTCGACGGCATAGCGCCTGCCGAGCTCGGCTTTGCCCTCGGCCAGCTCGGCCGCGTCGGCCAATCGGCCGGCGCGTACGCGCGCGGTCTCTTCCTCGACCGTTTCCACCAGCCGGTCCATGATCGTGTTCAGGTTCGCGATCACCCGCTCGGCCTCGCCGGCGCTGGCAATCGGGGTGTCGGCCGAGCGCGCGCTCACGGGTGTATTTCCTGTTGCGCCATCAGGCTGCGATAGACCTGATCGGCGATGCCGATGCCGCCGGCCTTGACGATCGACTTGGCATATTGGTCGGTGAGCACCGAACGCCAGACGCCGGTGGCGCCCTTACCGCCGAACGGGCCTTCGCCGTCGATGCCGGTGAACATGTGCTGGAACATGGAATTGAGGAATACGGCCTCGAAATCCTGCGCCGCCGCGTGCGCCTTGGCTTTGCCGGCGGCGGACAGCTTGCCGGCGGCCGGCGGATTTATATTGAGCAGGTCGAGCGCGCTCAGACCCGGCGCGCTCAAGGGCAGGGTGCCGGCCATCACATCACCTCGATGTCGGCCTGGATCGCGCCCGCCGCCTTGATCGCCTGCAGGATGGCGATCAGATCGCGCGGGCCGATGCCGAGCGAATTGAGCCCGTCCACCAGCTGTTGCAGCGACACGCCGTCCTTGACCAGCGCGAGCTTTTTGCCGTCCTCCTGCACGCCGATGCTGGTGCGCGGGACGGTTCTGGTGGTGCCGCCGCGCGAGAATGGTGCCGGCTGGCTCACTTGCGGGGACTCGGTAATAGTGACGGTGAGATTGCCTTGCGCCACCGCCACCATGGATACGCGCACGTCGCGGCCCATGACGATGATGCCGGAGCGCTCGTCGATCACGATCTTGGCCGCCTGATCCGGCTCGACCTGGAGCTGCTCGATCTCGGTGAGCAGCGAGATCACGTTGCCGCGATATTGCTGCGGAATGGTGATGCCGATGGTGGCCGGATCGAGCGGCTCCGCGGTCGGCGAGCCGATGAAGTCGTTGATGGCGGCGGCGACGCGCTTGGCGGTGGTGAAATCGGGATTGCGCAGCGCCATGCGCAGCTGGTTCTGCTTGTTCAAGGTGAATTCGATCTCGCGCTCGATCAGCGCGCCGTTGGCGATGCGGCCGACGGTCGGCACGCCGCGCACGATCTTGGCGGCCTCGCCCTCGGCCTGGAAGCCGCCGATCGCCACCGAGCCCTGGCCGACCGCGTAGACGTTGCCGTCGGCGCCGAGCAGCGGGGTCACCAGCAGCACGCCGCCTTGCAGGCTCTTGCTGTCGCCGAGCGCGGAGACCACGATGTCGATGCGGGTGCCTTGCGTGCCGAAGGCCGGCAGATTGGCGGTCACCATCACGGCGGCGACGTTGCCGGTGCGCAGCGTCTGGCCGCGGATGTTGACGCCGAGCCGTTCCAGCATCGCGGTGAGCGACTGCTTGGTGAAGGGAATGTTGTTGAGGGTGTCGCCGGTGCCGTTCAGCCCGACCACCAATCCATAACCAATGAGCTGGTTCTGCCGCACGCCCTCGATATTGGCGAGGTCCTTGATGCGCGACGTCGCTCCCGCGTTCGGCATAGCGAACGCGGTCATAAGCACGGCCAGAATTACGGCTCGCAACGTCCTCGTCATCACTGCTCCCCAATGTGACGGTTGACTGTCATTAGTTATGCGAACGCCGTGCCAACCCGGGCGCGCTGCCCAAGACTCTGGCAAGCTTCATGTTTTTGAATCGGCGTGGCCAACGCGGCGCACCAGACGTCCGGCAGGAAACGCACCAAGCGGCAATTTTTGCCGGCATTTTTACCGGGGATTAACCATAACGGCCCAGGTTTAAAGGTATTCGGGGACCGACGATTGTCGGGTGGGGTTCTTCACGATGCGCATTCACGGATCGAACGGAACTGCGCTGGCGTCGGCGCCGGCCACGGTGCGCCGCAGCGCCGGCGGCGCCTTCACGGTTAGCGAGCAGGAGGCGCCGCGCAATTCCGCCGCGGCCGGCTCGCTGCGCGCAGTCTCGACCGTCGATGCGCTGATCGCCTTGCAGGGCGTCGAGACACCGACCGAACGCAAGAAACGCGCGGTCGCCAAGGGCCGCAAGGCGCTCGACGTGCTCGATACGCTTAAGCTCGGTTTGCTCGATGGCAGCGTGGATGGCTCCACGCTGGCGCGCCTCAAGGTCGCGGCCGAGGGGCTGGGCGAGCAAACCGGCGACCCCGGACTGGACTCGGTTTTGGGCGAAATCGACCTGCGCGTGGCGGTCGAACTGGCCAAAGCCGGCATCCGCTAGCCTCGGCGCGGCCCCGCCAAGCCGGGTCATCGGCCTAAGTCACTGAACTGTCATATAAATCCGGCAATCCTGTCAGCGCCACTCGGATGTTGTCCGCGGCTTGGCACGCGTATATAAGCCTGCCGCGCGGGGGACAAATCGTCGCACCAAGAACAAAAGAAGTCAGGGAGTGAGTGGGATGTTGGCCAGAACTAAAACCAAGCCTTATCTGCCGTCCGACAAGGAGCCGTTCATGAACGAGCGCCAGCGGGACTATTTCCGCTTGAAGCTGCTCACATGGCGGGAAGACATCTTGAAGGAGGCCAAGGAGACGCTCCTGCATCTGCAGGAGGAGAACCAGAACCATCCGGATATCGCCGACCGGGCTTCATCGGAAACCGATCGCGCCATCGAGCTGCGCGCGCGCGACCGCCAGCGCAAGCTGATCGCCAAGATCGACGAAGCGCTCGGGCGCATCGACGATGGCACCTACGGCTTTTGCGAGGAGACCGGCGAGCCGATCTCGATCCGCCGCCTGGAAGCGCGCCCGATCGCGACGCTGTCGGTGGAAGCGCAGGAGCGCCACGAGCAGCGCGAGCGGGTGTATCGCGACGATTGAGGCGCGCCGCGCGTTTCCCCGATTCAATTTTCAAACAGCCAACGCTCCGCCGCCCGTATTCTTGGCGGCGCCGGGTACGCCGTAGCGAAGTCGCATTCCACCGGATGTCGGGCCTGGCGTAAGCACCTCGATCCGCGCCAATTGCTGCATACGGATTCGAATTGCTTCTCGATTAATGTCTTGAAGGTTAGGGGGCAAGCCCAAATGATCAACGTAATTTGCGCGGTCTCTATGCGAGACATCAATCATGCTACTAGGCTTGAGTGAGGTGAAAAATGGATCGGAATTAAGACAAGGCAATTTGGATACGACATTTCTGTACCAATCGTGTTCCCTCTCTCGTCCCTTCCTAAAAGCCCCAATAAGATGTCCACCTTCCATTCGCAGGCTGACCATCCATCTTAGTTGAAACAACTGATAGTAGCCCATCAAGTGAGCTAAAGCCCGAAATGTATAGTGAGTGGTGTAATACCCCGAAACTGACGACCATAGAGTACTTTCCCGCGTCAATGCCGCCGAAATTAAAAGGCTGTGCACCGCCCGGTGCCACATGTCTACTGCAGCACTCGCAAAATACTTTGAATCGGCTGGAGTAAATCTGAAATCAAAACCTCTTGCCGGATTACGGTGAAATTTTACAACTTCTTCCAACCGCGGCGTCAACGCCGATATCGGCGGCAGAGTTGCCGCCACATGTCTCCACGGCGCAAACATGTACTTCATTGCTTCAATGCATGGGTCGGCGCTCATTCGTTGCTAGCCAGTTCTCTGCGAACACGGCTACGATTTTCTTCTGCAATTTTATGTTTTCGCTCAACAGAAAGTCTTGTGATGTTCTTTTTTGTCAGTGATGCTGCCCACAGTGTGTCCCGAAATCTGCCAATGCCTCCGCTGCCCAAATACCCCAATTTTTTGAAGGAGCTTTTTGGAATGAAGCGTTTTCGTTCGAGTAATCCCGCTCGGCCTAGAAGCTGTTTGAGCCAAGCAATCAAATAGTCCTTAGATTTATTTGATATGAGAACGATGTCGCTCTTTTTTAGAAGCCAAAGGCAGGCAGGCACTAGCGTCAAAAAAGAAACAAGAACCCGGCCCTGATAAGCAACGTTTTCTGGATCGAGAGATCCCGAGCCTTCCACTTGCTCCTTTCGTCCCGATGCTTCCAGCCATGCATCCAAACACAGAGCTAAAAACTCCGCTTGCTCTTCAATTCCCGTTAGATCGGCATCCGACAAGTTATCAACGACGTCTTCAATTGCTGAGTTCAGAGTTGCGAGAGTAACAACATCGGGCACGCCATATTTGATCCCAGGAATTTGAATCATTCCCACAAGAGGCCCAATCTCGAGCATCAATCTCCGGCCCAGATCCTGCGCACGTTCGGTTTGATCTATTGGCTCGCGTTTGCCGCGCGCCGTGGGGAATGCGCTGCGCTCGAAGCGTATTACGCGCGAGACACTAGGCGGCCATTGGCGACCCGGCTCGTATTTTTTAGGTTCGTATATTTCGTTAAAACATTCATCCAATTGTTTCGGCGCATCAATTATTTCGGTTTGAAGCAAGTATGCTGCTATTTGCGCTACTCTTTTCCAATCCAATGAGCGTTGAATGTTTTTAATTCTCTGAGCGTCTCGGTCAGGTACATGAGGTTTTCCAGGCCACCATTCCATCAATTTGCTTACGTCGAGAGCTGCCAAACAATGTTTGACACCCCGCAACTCAGGTCGAACAAAGGTATTTTCAGGAACGATTACTGAGATTTTTTGGATTCTTGGTGCCGCCATAAGTCCCCCGCTAGTGGATCGAATCTAACACTTGGTAC
>Ga0209385_1000348_pt1 | contig 18449 bp, 16 predicted proteins | sample NGEPerB_FD_184506 | JGI IMG/M metagenome (GOLD analysis project Ga0209385, IMG submission 184506) | Arctic peat soil microbial communities from the Barrow Environmental Observatory site, Barrow, Alaska, USA - NGEE PermafrostAB12-B... | ecosystem: Environmental > Terrestrial > Soil > Wetlands >... | reverse complement strand
GGAGGCCGCCGGGCTCGAGGGCTGGGCCCGGGCGTTGGACGATGCCGCCGCGTCGCTCGGCGTCGAGCGAGAGTCCCGGCCGTACGCGCCGCACCTGACGCTCGCCCGCCTCGAGCGGCCGTGGGGGGTGCAGGCGGTCGAGCACTTCCGAGTCGAGGTCGGGAAGTGGCGCTTTCCCGAGTTCGCGGCGCGCGAGGCGGTGCTCGTCCGCAGCGAGCTCACGCCCGCGGGGCCGGTGTACACGGCGCTGCGGCGCTGGGGGACGGGTGCGGGCCGGGGAGATGGCGATGGCGCGTGAGGCGATGTTGGTGGTGGCGTACCTGCTGGGTTCGATCCCATTCGCCTGGTTGCTGGTCAGGTTCGCGGGCCGCGGCGACGTGCGCCGGGTCGGCTCCGGCAACGTCGGTGCCACCAACGCGCTGCGCGCCGCCGGATGGAAGGTGGCGCTGCCGATCGCACTGCTCGACATCGGCAAGGGCGTGGCGGCGGTACTGCTGATGCGGGTTGTCACTCAGAACCCGGACTGGGTCGCCGCCGCCGGGCTGGCCGCGGTGGTCGGGCACTGCTTCCCGGTCTGGCTCGGGTTTTCCGGCGGCAAGGGTGTGGCGACCGCAGCGGGTGTGTACTTCACGCTCGCCTGGCCGCCGATGCTCGTGGTGCTCGCGGTCTGGGTCGTGGCGCTCGCGCTGGGGCGGTTCGTGTCGCTCGCAAGCGTGCTCGCGGCCGCGGCGTTTCCGGTGGCGTTCTTCTTCCTCGTCCGCCCCGGGGTCCTAGTCGAGGTGTGCGCGGTGCTGACCGCCGTGGTCGTGATCTGGCGCCACCGTGCCAACCTGGGACGCCTGGCGCGGGGCGAGGAGCCGCGCCTGGGGGAGAAGACGCGATGAACGTCGCGGTGATCGGAGCTGGGAGTTGGGGCACCGCTCTCGCCATGCACCTGGCGCGCGCCGGCTGCTCGGTCGCGCTCTGGGCCCGCGAGGCGGAGGTGGTCGCCGGCATCAGGGAACGCCGCAGCAACCCCCTGTTCCTTTCCCAGTTCGAGATCCCTCCGGGGGTCCGCGCCACCGGCGACCTCGCCGAGGCGGGCCGCGGCGCGGAAGCCCTCGTGCTCGTGGTGCCGGTGCAGTTCGCCCGCGCGGTGTTGCGCGAGCTGCGCCCGCACCTCGGCCCTGGCGCCCGGATCGTCTCGGCCAGCAAGGGAATCGAGGTGTCGAGCCTGGCCCGCATGGACGAGCTGGTGAGCGGCGAGCTCGGCCTACCGCCGGAGGCGTTCGTGGCGCTCTCGGGGCCGTCGTTCGCCCGCGAGGTCGCGGCCGGCCTGCCGACCGCCGCCGTGCTCGCCGGGCGCGACCCGGAGGGGTTGGGCACGCTGCAGCGAGCGTTCTCCACCAGCTCGTTCCGCTTCTACACCGCGACCGACGTCGTCGGGGTGGAGCTCGCCGGCGCCCTCAAGAACGTCATCGCGATCGCCGCCGGCATGGCCGAGGGCCTCGGTCTCGGCCAGAACGCCACCGCGGCGCTGCTCACCCGCGGGCTGCACGAGATCGCGCGCCTCGGGGTGCGCCTCGGCGGCCGCGAGGAGACGTTCCGCGGCCTGGCCGGGATGGGCGATCTGGTGCTCACCTGCTCGCCGGGGAGCATGTCGCGCAACCGGAGCGCCGGCGAGCGCCTCGGCCGCGGCGAGAAACTCGCCGACATCATCGCCGGCCGCGAGGTCGCCGAGGGCGTCCCGACGACCCACGCCGCCGCTGCACTCGCGCGCCGGCACGGCGTCGAGATGCCGATCACGTTCACCGTGGAGGCGATCCTCGACGGTGCGATCGAGCCCCGCGCCGCAGTCGCCGCGTTGATGACCCGCGAGTTGAAGGCCGAAGCGATCCTCTAGGGGCGCCGCCGGCGTCGGACCTCTGGCTGCGTTGCACTCGGCGGATCGGATGCTCACGTAGCCTCCGGCTACGCTCCGCTCCTCCCGCCTCGTGCGCCTTGCCATAGGCCCAACGGCGGCGGCGCGGCTACACGCCCCAAGCCGCAAAGCCCTGCCTGTCGGCGGGGGACTCGTCTTCGAGGGAGGCGCGAGAGGCTGCGCGGCCTGCGGCCGCCACGGCCGACACGGACCACGGACCACTGACCACGGACCACAGCCACGCCATCGGTGCCCCGGTGGCTCAGCGGTGGGCGGGCGCTTCGGGGAGTGCGAGGCCGTGGGCGGCGAGGAACGCGGCCATGTCGGGCGGGAGGGGCGCAACGAGACGAAGGGGTGCGCCGTCCTTCGGGTGCGGCAGCGTGAGGCGCCAGGCGTGCAGGAACGGGCGCGGCAGGCCGCCGCCGCCGCCGTAAAGCCCGTCGCCCGCGACCGGAAAGCCGGCATCGGCGAGATGGACGCGCACCTGGTGGGTGCGGCCGGTGAGCGGGTGGACCTCGACCAGCGCGAGGCCGTTCGCGGCCGCAAGCCGGCGCACCCGCGTACGGGCCGGGCGGCCGCCGCGGGCGACGCGGAAGCGGCCGGGGACGAGCGGGTCCGCAGCGATCGGACCGGCGAGCATGCGCTGCGCCTCGCCGGGGTCGCCGCGCACGACCGTGAGGTAGCGCTTGTCGGCGCCGCCCTCGGCCCAGGTGCGGGCGAGCGCACGGGAGGCCTCGCGCTGGCGGGCAAACACCAGCACACCGGTGGTGAGCCGGTCGAGCCGATGAAAGAGGAGCAGGTCCATGCGCCTGCCCTCGCGTAGCGCCAGCTGCGCCGCGAGCCTCTCCTGGGCGGTGAGCTCGCCGGGCGCCCGCTCGCGCGGAGGCTGGGACGCGACGCCGGCGGGCTTGTCGATCGCGATCAGCCAGCTGTCCTCGTGCAGAAGCCCGAGCGGTGGCGGCGGCAACGCCTCGGTCAGCGCCTCGCCCGCGCGGACGACGTCCACGACATCCGCCGGGTGGAGCAGCCGCGAGAGCACGCGGACGGCCTTGCCGTTGAGCCAGAGCCGGCCCTCGGCCGCGAGCGCTCGCACCCGCCGACGCGGAAGCCCGGACAAGGCAGCCGCGCCCTGGTCGAGACGCTCACCCGCGAGCGCCGGCGGCACGACGTAGCGGACGACCCCAGGCCGCGGTTCAGGCAGGTGGCGCCTCCCACGGCAGGACGAGGCGGGCCGTGGCGCCGGCGGCCGCGCTCTCGATCTCGAGGCGGCCGCCGAGGGCCTCGGCCATCTTCCTCGCGATCGCGAGGCCGAGCCCGGCACTTCCGGTGCGTCGCACCGCCATCGGGACCCCCAACTGCGCGAGCACCTCGGGAGCGATGCCGGGGCCCGCATCGCGGACCTCGACCTCGGCGTGGTCGCCGGCGTCGCGCACGGCGACCACGACCGGCGGCGATGGGGTCGCGCTCTCGACCGCGTTGTCGAGGAGCGCCCGCAGGGCGTGGCCGAACGCGCGCGCGTCCCAGCTCGCCCTGCGCCCCCCCGCGTCAGCCTCGACGCGGATGTCGAGGGCGGCCTCGGCCCCGCGGTTGCCGCGCAATAGGTCCACCTGCGCCCGCACCAGCGCGATGGGGTCGACGAGGGCGGGCACGATGGCGACCGGGCGGCCGTAGAGCAGCAACTGGTCGAGGTACCGCGACAGCACATCCACCTGGCGCACGATCGCGTCGAAGTGCGCCTTGATCTCGGGCGCCGCCGCCGACCGGCGTTGGCCCATCTCGGCCTGCAACCCCATCGTGAACGCATGGTTGCGCACGTCGTGGGCGATCTGGTTGACGAGGTTCTCGAGCGCCGAGCCTTCGACCGCAAACATGGCGACATGCTAGCACCGGTGGCCCGCCGCTTGACACGGGGTAAGCGCTCGGTGAGACTGAATGGGCGTTCAATCACCACGGGAGGATGAGCTTGGGGGGGGCGCTTCGGAACGACGCACGGGAAGCGAGGCGGTCCGCGATCCTGCGGGCGGCGGTCGAAGTGTTCGCCGAGCGCGGCTACGAGGACGCCCGCATGCGCGAGGTGGCGGAGCGCGCCGGGGTGGCGGACGGCACGACGTACCTCTACTTTCAGGGCAAAGAGGCGCTCCTCGTCGCCATCCTCGAGGAGAACGCCAAGGCGTTCCTGAAACGCGCGCGGTGGGACGCGGGCCGGCAGAAAGACCCCGGCGCGAAGCTGCGCAAGGTGATCGAGCGCCACCTCGTGAGCCTCGAGAGCGACCGCGCCCTGGCGCACGTCTTCCAGATTGAGCTCCGTCACAGCCGGCGCTTCCTCCGCCAGGTGGCGCGGGGGCAGGTGGCGGAGTACCTGCGCCTCCTCCAGCGGATCATCGCGGAAGGGACGGCCTCGGGACTCTTCCGGGACGACATCCCCGCCGACGTAGCCGCGCGGGCGGTGTTCGGAGCCGTGGATGAGCTGATCACGTCGTGGGTGCTGGCCGACCGCCCGCGGTCGCTGGCCGGACAGGCGGCGCCGCTGCTGAGGTTGGTCTTCGGGGGTCTCGAACGGCGCGCCGGGGGGAGCCGATGAACGAACCACGCACGTTGCTGGATGTCTTTGCGAAGTGGCGGACGGCGGCCCACGGGCCGGCGCTGATCGATGCCCGCGAGGGCCGCGAGGTGCGGACGCCCGCCCCCGAGGTGGCGCGCCGGGTGGCCGGCCTCGCGCGCGGCCTCGCGGCGCTCGGGGTCGGCAAGGGCGACCGCGTCGCCCTCATCTCCGGCGACCGCCCCGAGTGGCACATCGTGGATTTCGCGGTGCTCCACCTGGGGGCTGCGGACGTGCCGGTCTACCCCACGCTCCTCCCCGACCAGGTGCGCGCCATCCTCGCCGACTCGGGCGCCCGAGCGGTGGTCGTCGAGAACCCGGACCAGCTCGCCAAGGTGCTCGAGGTGCGCGGCTCGTGCCCGGCGATCGCGGCGGTGATCCTGATCGACGGCGAGGCGCCCGAGGGCGTGCGCACGCTGGCAGCGATCACCGAACCGGTGAGCGGAGACGATGCGGCGGCGTTCCTCGAGGCGTGTCGCCCGAAGGTGCAGCCGGAGGACCTCGCGACCCTGATCTACACCTCGGGCACGACCGGCGAACCCAAGGGCGTCATGCTCACACACGACAACTTCGTCTTCGACTCGGTCTCTGCGGCGAGCTTGATGCCCTGGCCGGACCACGAGACCGCGCTCGCCTTTCTGCCGATCTCGCACGTGCTCGAGCGGCTGGTCGACTACATCTACTTCGTCAAGGGGCTCACGATCGCCTATTGCGGCATCCTTGAGACCGGCGACGTGCTGCGCCGCGTCCGCCCGCACATCTTTACGGCGGTCCCGCGCTTCTACGAGAAGGTCTACGACCGCATCTTCCATGAGCTGTCCACCGCGCCCCGCCTCAAGCGCTCGATCTTCAAGCGGGCGGTGCACGTCGCGCTGACGAGCGTTAGGAGCGGCCGTCGCGGCTTGAGCTGGCGCCTGTACGACCTCCTCGTCTACTCCAAGATCCGCGCCGCCGTGGGCGGCAGGCTGCGTTTCTCGATCTCGGGCGGCGCGCCGCTGCCGGTGTTCATCGGCGAATTCTTCCACGGGATCGGCGTCCTAGTGCTCGAAGGGTACGGACTGACCGAGACCTCGCCGGTGATAACGGTGAACCGGTTCGACCGGCCCAGGCTCGGCACCGTGGGCGAGACGATCCCCGGCGTCGAGGTGCGGATCGCCGCCGACGGCGAGGTGCTCACGCGCGGCCGGCACGTGATGCGGGGGTACTGGAACAAGCCACAGGCGACCGCCGACGTGCTCGACCCCGAGGGCTGGTTCGCCACCGGCGACATCGGCGAGCTGAGCGCCGACGGCTACCTCCGGATTACCGACCGCAAGAAGGACATCCTGGTCACCGCCGGCGGCAAGAACGTGGCCCCGCAGGCGATCGAGGAGAAGCTCCGCATGTCGCCCCTCGTCGAGAACGCGGTGCTGTTCGGCGACCGCAAGCCGTACATCGTGGCGCTGATCGTGCCGAACTTGGAGACGCTCAAGCCCTGGGCGGAGAAGCATGGCCTGCCGACCTCCGACATGCGCAGCCTGCTCGACAACCCCGATGTCGTCGCCGCGTACCAGGAGATTGTGACCGACGTCAACCGCAACCTGGCGCGCTTCGAGACGATCAAGAAAGTCCGTCTCGTGGGCGAGGCGTTTTCCATCGCGACCGGTGAGCTGACGCCCACGCTCAAGGTAAAACGCCGGGTGGTCGAGAAGCGGCACCAGGAAATCCTCGCCTCGATGTACACCGAGGAGGGTTCCTTCGAGTCGTGGAGCTAACCTGGCGCGGCGCCGCGGCGCGCAGTTCGCTCAGGGCCGGGCGGGGGGCTGAGCGGCGGCCGGCGGGAGCGGCACGCCGCCGTGCGCCAGCAACTCGCCGATGGTGACGGGATGCATGCCCCGCAGGTCGGTTTCGTCGAGCACGAGCGGCATCGCTTCCAGCAGCGGCAGATCCGGGCGGCTGTTCCCCAGGTGCATCAGCATGATGCTGCCGGCGAGCGGCACGCCGGTCGTCGCCTCGAAGTTGAGCAAGCGCCGCGCCATCGCCTCGGGCCCCAGGTAGCGGCGCGTGCCGGGCGTCTCGACCCAATCGAGGGCGTCGAGAGCGTCGTGATCGGCGTGGGTCCAGTCGACGTGGACGAGGCCCAACTCGGCCGCCCAGGCGCGGATCGTGGGGTTATGCTCGCCGTAGGGAGCGCGCCAGAAACGCGACGGGGGCCGTCCGATGGCGGCCTGAATCGCGGCAGCGGTGCGCAGCAACTCCTCCTGGAGGCGGGCGCGGATGATCTCGGGCCGCGTGTCGTGGCGGTGGTTCGCGGCCCAGGTCGTGAGGTGCGGGTGCGTGAATGTGTGGTTGCCGATCTCGTGGCCGTCCGCCGCGGCCTGGCGAAGCAGATCCGGGAAGGTCTCGGCGAAGCGCCCGGTGGCGAAGATCGTCGCGTGCAGGTGCCGCTCCCGCAGGAGCGCGAGCAGCTGGGCGGCCCCGTTCGCCTCGACGTGCGCGTCGAACGTGAGGGCGAAGTACGGGCCCGCCCCAGGGACCGACGCGATGTTGACGGCGGCGGGTGCGGCCGTGAGCAGGAGGGCGGCGACCGCCGGCGCCAAGAGAATCATCGCACCATTGTACGTGGTGGGCGGCCGGGTCGCCCGCCCCACGTGCCCCCCATCGTCTGTGGCGCGGGTGTCGATGCCTGTGGCACGGGCGCCCTCGCCCGCGCACCTCATGTCTTTGTGTTGTCTCCTCTTTCCCGTCCCTCGAGGCGTCTGGGCTACAATCTTCGCGGGACTGACGCCTTGACCTGGAACCTGCCCAACTCGCTGACGGTGGCGCGCATCCTCATGGTGCCGCTGCTCGTGGTCGTGTTGCTGACCCGCTTTTCCGGCAGCGAGTTCTGGGGCCTCGGGATCTTCCTGCTCGCCGCGCTGACCGATCTGGCCGACGGGATGATCGCCCGCCGGACCCAGGCGGTGACGGTGACCGGCACGCTGCTCGACCCGATCGCCGATAAGCTCCTGATGTCGGCGGCGTTCATCTCGCTGGTCGAGCTCGGCCTAGCCCCCGCTTGGATGGTGGTCGTGATCGTCGGGCGGGAGTTCGCGGTGTCGGGGCTGCGCCACGTGGCGCACCAACAGGGGGTCGTGATCGCGGCCAACTGGTGGGGCAAGCTCAAGACGCTCTCGCAGATCGTGGCGGTCTCGCTGCTGATCGTGAGCTTTCAGCTCGGCCAATGGGCGCTGATCTCCAAAGTGGCGCTCTGGGTCGCGCTGGTCATGACGCTGGCGTCGCTGGTCAGCTACTTCGCCGGCTTCTGGCGGCGCGTCGTGGGAGCCGACGGTTGAGCGTTCCGCTGGCCGGCACCATCGCCCGGGGCCTGGTCCGCACCGGACACCGCCATCCCCGACTGGTGCTCGCCGGGGCGGCCGTGGTCATCGTCGCCGGCGTGCTCCTCGGCACCAGGCTCAGGTTCGAGACCGACGTGCTCAACCTGATGCCCCGTCACGACCCGGTCGTGAGCGAGTTCCGGCGCGTGCTCGAGGAGTTCGGCTCGCTCGACACGCTGCTCGTGGCGGTGCCGGTGGCGAACGAGGACCACCTCGAGAACACGCTCGCGCTCGTGGATTCGCTCGACGCCGAGCTGAAGAAGAGCCCGTACCTGAGCCATGTCACCGCGCACATCGAGGACCCGGTCAAGCTCGCCGAGACGGTGCTCCGCCATGCGGTGCTGTTCCTCGACAAGGACGGCCTGGCGGCGCTGCAGGAGCGCCTGAGCCCGGCGGGCCTCGCCGCGCGCGCCGCCGACATCCGCGCCTCCCTTGATACGCCGCAGGGGATGGTGGCCAAGGAGTTCGCGGTGCGCGACCCGCTCGGCTTCCTGCCGCTGCTGCTGGCGCGCATCAACCGGGCGCCGGCGTCGCTCAAGATCGACTACGCGAGCGGGTACTACCTCTCGGCGGACCACTCGATGGTGCTGATCCTGGCGAAGCCGACCGGTCCGGCGCAGAACATCGACTTCGACCAGACCCTGATCTCCGACGTCAAACGCCGCATCGCCGAGGTGCGGCAGAAGTTCGCCGAGGAGGAGGACGTGCCGGTCGAGGACGTCCCTGCGGTCGAGATCGGAGGCGGCCACCGCACGGCCCTCGAGGACGCCACGCTGATCAAGAAGGACATCATCTCGAATTCCGTCTCCTCGGTGATCGCGGTCATGGTGCTCTTCTTCTTCGCCTACCGGCGCTTCGCGACCGTGCACTACGCGTTCCTCCCGCTCGCCACCGGCCTGGCGCTGACCTTCATCTTCGCCGCAGTCACGCTGGGCGAGCTCAACTCCGCGACGTCGGGCTTCTCGGCGCTGCTGGTCGGCCTCGGGATCGACTTCACGATCGTGACGTACGGCCGCTACCTCGAGGGCCGCCTGGCTGGAGCCTCCACCGCCGACGCGCTCGAGCGGATGGCGTCCCACACCGGGCCGGCGGTCGTGCTCGGCGCGGTCACGACGGTGGGCACGTTCTTCGCGTTCCTCGCCACGCGCTTCACCGGTCTGCGCGAGTTCGGCCTTCTCACTGGCACCGGCATCGTGTTCATGATGCTGTCGGCGTTCCTGATCCTGCCGGCGCTCGTCACGCTCTTCGACCGCCGGGCGCCGGTGCCCCCGTCGGCCTGGCTGCGCCTGGAGCCGGTGCTCGGGTGGGCGCAGCGCCACCGGCGAGCCGTGCTCGCCGCCGCCGCGACCGTCACCGTGGCCGCGCTCGGGTCGCTCCTGTTCCTGCGCTTCGACGACGACGTCCGCAACCTACGCTCGCCCTCCAACCAGGGGGTGGCTGTGCAGGAGAAGGTGTCCAAGGCGTTCGGGCTCTCGTTCAACGCCATGATGATCCGCGTCGAGGCTCACGACACCGCCACCGCCCTGGACCGGGTGCAGCGCCTGGCCTCCGGTCTCGACGCCCTCGTCTCGCGCAGGGTCATCTCGTCCTACGATTCGCTCGCCAACCTCCTTCCCCCGCGGGAGGCCCAGGAGCGCAACCTGGTCTGGATCGCGGCGCACCGCGAGCTCACCGACCCGGTGCGGGTCGAGCATGCTCTCGCCGCGGCGTTCGGCAAGGCCGGGCTGGTGCCGGCGGCGTTCGACGCCGGTTTTGCCACGCTGGGCGAGGCGCTGCGTCCGAGCGGGCCGATCTCGCTGAGCGTCTGGGACGGAACCCCCGTGCAGCCGGTGGTGGACCGCTCGTTGCGTCGGACCGCCGGCGGCGTCATCACGGTGATCAACGTCTTCGCGCCGCCGGACCAGTGGCGGCGCGAGGCGCCGCCCGAGCTGGAGGCGATGGTGAGCCAGGTGAGGGGGGCGCACCTGACCGGCGTGAACCTCGTCTCGCAGCGGCTCCGGCACACGGTGTGGCAGGACGCGGCGCTTGCGGGCGGGCTCGGTTTCGTCTTGGTCGTCGGCATCCTGCTGTGGGACTCGCGCTCGCTCAGACCGGCGCTCCTCTGCCTGCTCCCGGTGGCGACCGGCGTGCTGTGGGCGCTCGGCGTCATGGCGGTGGTGGGCTATCCCCTGAACCTCCTCAACGTTTTCGTGATCACGATGATCATCGGGGTGGGGAGCGACTACGCGATCTACATGGTGCACCGGGTCCGCGAGGGTGCCGCGCTCACGGAGCTTGCGGCGACCGCCCGCGCCGTCGTGCTTTCGGCGCTGACCACGATCGTCGGGTTCGGAACGCTCGTGACCACCCACTACCCGGGGCTGCGGAGCATGGGGTGGATGGCATCGCTCGGGGTCCTCTTTGCGGTCTTCTCCGCCGTCGTCCTGGTGCCCCTGGTGGTCCGGCCGGCCGGCAAGGAAGCTGACAGCCACAGGCAGACGGTTGACCTTTGACTTTTGACTTTAACTTTTAACCTTTAACTCTTAACTATCAACTGCTACCTGCTCCTGAGGGGGACAACCATGGCGCGAGAGCTTGCGGCGAGCGATCTGCGGTGGCGATGTCCCGAGGCGTGGCTGCCGGCCGACACCACGGCAGAAGTGGAGCCGTCGCACGGGATCATCGGCCAGGAGCGTGCGGTCCGGGCGCTCGGGTTCGGCCTTGCGGTCGAATCGCTGGGGTTCAACGTCTTCGTCACCGGCCTCACCGGCACTGGGAGGATGACGGCGATCGAGCTGCACCTACGGCCGCTCGCCGCCAAGGGCGCGCCCCCCGACGACCTGGCGTTCGTCTACAACTTCGCCCGCCCGGAACAGCCCCGGCTGCTGCGCGTGGCCGCCGGGCGCGGCGTCGTGCTGCGCGACCAGCTGGACAAGTTACTGCGGGATCTCTCGGCAAGCCTGCCGAGGATGTTCGACGGGGAGGAGTTCCAGCGCCGGCTCGACCTCGCAGTGGAGGACCTCAAGGCCAAGCAGCAGGAGCTGATCAAGGGGTTCGAGCGCCGCGTGCGCGACGCCGGGTTCACGCTCGTGCAGGTGCAGGTGGGCTCGGTGACCCGCCCCGAGATCCTGCCGACAATCGATGACCGGCCCGTCACCCTGGACAAGCTGCAGAGCCTCGCCGAGGAGGGGAAGGTCGATCGCGAGCGCGCCGCCACCCTCGAGGCCGGGCACGGCAAGCTCTCGGAGGAGTTGCAGCGGGTTTTCCACGAAGTCATGGTGCTGCGCGACGAGATGGTGTCACGTGCCGAACAGCTGCGGCGCTCGAGCGTGGAGCCGACCCTCAAGCAGGCGCTCGGCGTGGTGGCGCGCGAGGTCAAGGAGACCCGCGTGGGTCCGTACCTCGAGGAGATGCTCTCCGATATGCTCGACCACCTCGACCTCTTCGCGGCCAAGGACGGAGATGACGGCGACCGCTTCCTGCGGTACCGCGTCAACGTCGTGGTGGACAACGGCGCCACCGCCGGGCGCCCGGTGGTGATCGAGACCGAGCCGTCCTACGGCAACCTGTTCGGCACCGTGGAGGCGAAGGTCGGGCCGAACCTGCAGTCCACATCCGACCACATGCGGATCCGGGCCGGCTCGCTGCTGAGGGCCAACGGTGGGTTCCTGGTGGTGAACGCTTTCGACTCGGTCTCGGAGGCCGGCGTGTGGCCGGCGCTCAAGCGCGCCCTGCGCTACCGCAGGGTCGTGATCCGCCCGCGCGACATCTTGTTCGCGATCTCCGGGCAGGCGCTCCAGCCCGAGCCGGTCGAGATCGACGTCAAGGTTGTGATGATCGGCGACCGCGCCCTCTATGACATGCTCCACGAGCTGGACGAGGAGTTCCGCAAGATCTTCAAGGTGCTCTGCGACTTCGACAGCGAGATGCCGAACGGCCGCGAGCAGGTCGCCGACTTTCTCGCCCTGATGGCCAAGATCGTCCGGGACGAAGGGCTCCCGCACCTCGACCGGACGGGGATGACCGCCCTGGTGGAGGAGGCCGTGCGCCTGGCGCGGAACCGCAAGCGGATCTCGGCGCGCTTCTCGGACGTCGCCGACATCTTGCGCGAGGCCGCGTTTCTGGCGCACAAGCGCCGCCGGGGCGCGATCACGGCCGAGCACATCCGCGCCGCGGTGCGGGAGCGCCGCGACCGCCACTCGCTCCCCGAGGAGAAGCTCACCGGGATGATGCTCGACGACGTGCTGGTGATCGCGAGCGCGGGCAGCGCCGTCGGCCAGATCAATGGCCTCGCGGTGTACGACCTCGGCTACCACGCGTTCGGCCTGCCGGGGCGGGTCACGGCCCGGGTCGGCCTCGGACGCGAGGGCGTCATCAACGTGGAGCGCGAGGCTCGCCTGTCGGGGAGCACCCACGACAAGGGGGTGCTGATCCTCACCGGCTTCCTGCGCGGGACGTTCGCGTCCGAGGTGCCGCTCTCGATGAGCGCCTCGATCGCCTTTGAGCAGTCGTACGCCGGCGTGGACGGGGACAGCGCCTCCTCGACCGAGGTGTACGCGATCCTCTCGGCGCTCTCCGGCGTGCCGATCCGGCAGGACCTCGCGGTCACCGGCTCGGTGGACCAGAACGGGCGCGTCCAGGCGATCGGCGGCGTCAACGAGAAGGTCGAGGGCTTCTTCGCGCTCTGCAGCCGGCGCGGTCTCTCGGGGACGCAGGGCGTTGTGATCCCGGAGTCGAACGTCGCCGACCTGCAGCTCGACCCCGAGATCGTGGCCGCGGTCGAGGGCGGACGGTTCCACATCTACGCGGTGGCGCGCATCGAAGAGGGGATCGGGCTGCTCACGGGCGTGCCGGCCGGCGAGCGCGGCGCGGACGGCGCCTATCCCCCCGACTCCGTGCTCGGCCGTTGCGCCGCGCGGCTGGCCACCATGGCCGAGCAGCTCCGCCGCTACCGCGAAGTTTGATGTGCGCCGCCGATAGCGGACCATCCGCGGCGTTGCGCTCGCCCCGCTCGCGTCCTCACGTAGCCTCCGGCTACGCTCCGGTGCGGCGGGGTTCGCGCGCCTTGCGGCTGGCCCACTCTCGGCGGCGCCGCTGCCGCGGGCAGAGACAACGCCGCGGAGGCTGATTTCTGATCCGCCGACCTATACTGCCGTTGCGAATTGTAGAGGCTGACATACCTGCCATCAAGGCCGATGTCCCGAGTTTTGACAAGCTCATCAACCCAACGCTCCGCGCGCTGCATAAGCTCGATGGCAGCGCGTCAATTCATGAACTGGTCGATGAGGTGATCAGCGATCTCAACCTTCCCCAATCCGTGGCCGACCTCCCGCACGGTCGTGGTGGTCAGACCGAACTGGAGTACCGTTCCGCGTGGGCCAGAAACTATCTCAAGAACTTTGGTCTCATCGAGAATTCGGATCAAGGTGTCTGGGCTCTCACCGCAGAGGGACGTGAAACACGTGAGGTCGATACTCGCGAAGTGGTTCGTTCAGTACATCGACAACAGCGGCAGGCGCGTGGACAGCGGAAAACGACCGCCACGGAGTTGCAAGTAGATCAGTCGGCTGGCGAGGTGGCCGAAAGCGACTGGCGCGTCAAACTGCTGGAAATCCTCTACACGTTGTCCCCAGAGGTGTTTGAGCGCCTGTGTCAGCGCCTACTTCGCGAAGCGGGCTTCATTGAGGTGGAGGTGACCGGACGGTCGGGTGACGGGGGTATTGATGGGCACGGCACTATCCGCCTCGGCGGGTTTGTCAGTTTCAACGTTCTGTTCCAAAGTAAGCGCTACCGCGGAAACATCGGTCCCGACACTGTGCGCGATTTCCGCGGAGCCATGATCGGCCGTGCGGACAAGGGGCTTGTCATTACAACCGGGGTTTTACTCGCGATGCCCGTCGCGAAGCCACGCGCGATGGAGCACCTCCGATTGATCTCATTGATGGTGAGCTGCTTGTCGAGAAGCTCAAGGAGCTCAAACTCGGCGTCGAGGTCAGACTGGTCGAAAGCGTAAGGGTCCTAGAGGCATGGTTTAGGTCACTGTAGTCGTCCCGCATCCCAGCGTTTTCACTTTACTATGCCGCCCAGGGTGGACAGGGAGCGGCACGAAGGAGAGACAAGGTGGCCAAGAAGCTCTACCTGATCCTCTCTGGTGCCATATTCTTCTTCGTCGCGATCCTTCATCTGCTCAGGCTCGTGTACCACTGGCCAATCGTTGTCGGGCCTTGGACGATCCCGTTCGCGCTGTCGTACGTCGGCTTGCCGGTGGCGGCTGGCTACTGTGCGTGGGCGTTCTGGCTGCTCTTCTTCCGCGAGCAGCGGGTCTGATACTCCTCCGGGAGCCCCGAACCCATGCCGACGCCTTGGCGCTCGCGGCCTAGTCGGGCAGGAAGGCGTCCTTGGGGGCGCCGCAGACGGGGCACACCCAGTCGTCGGATAGGTCCTCGAAGCGGGTGCCGGGCGCGCCGCCGCTGGCGGGATCGCCGAGCGCCGGGTCGTAGGTATAGCCGCAGACGCCGCACGTCCAGGTCGCAGCGGGGGCCGTGACCGTTGCCTGCACCTGGGGCTCGGCGTCGCCGCGGTACGTGGGGGCGTTCTTCGGCACCTTGCCCTTGCGCACGTGGTACCCGGCGTAGGTGAGCGGGGCGGCGGAGGAGAGGACCTCGGCACTCGCCGCCTCGCCGACGAACACGGTGTGGCTGCCGGCGTCCATGGCCAGCAGCACGCGCGCCTCGGTGACCGCGACGGCGTGGTCCACGACCAGCGGCACGTGCAGGCCTTCGCGGACCGTCGCCTGGGCGAGCTTGTCCACGTCGCGGCCGGACTTGAAGCCGAACAGCCCGATGAACTCCATCGGGACGCTTTCGGCGAGCACCGAGAAGGCAAACCATCCGCCGTCGCGGATCAGGTTGTGGGTGAAGTTCTCCTTGTTGATCGCGATGGCGACCCGCGGCGGCTCAGCTGTGACCTGGAAGACGGCGTTGGCGATCTGCCCGTTGGCGCGCCCGCCGGCGCGAGCCGTGACCAGGTACATGCCGTACGACATCGTCCACAGCGCCCGCGGATCCATCGCCATCGCCCACCTCCGCCGCCGTGCGCATCGCCCCCGCGCCGGACCTGCACGGTCTCAATTCTGCGCCTCCCACGTCCCGCCCGCCACCGGAAGGACAGGGGTCCGGGCACCGGGCTCCGGGCACCGAAAAGGCGTGGTCAGTGGTCCGTGATCCGAGCCGGCCGCGCCGGCCGCAGGCCGCGCGGCCTCGAGCGCCCCCTCGAAGACGAACACTCCACCGAAGACAGGGCCGCCGAGCTTGGGGCGTGTAGCCGCGCTGCCGAGAGTGGGCCAGATGCAAGGAAGGCGAGGCGGCCGGACCGGAGCGTAGCCGGAGGCTACGTGAGGATCCGAGCCGCCGCAGCCTGACGCCGCAGATGGTCCGCTATCGGCAGCGCCCTCGGCGGGATGATAGACTTTGCGGTCCTGGGAGGGGCATGCTCGAAGCGATCTCCGAACGGCTGCAAAAGGTGTTCAAGACATTGCGCGGCGAGGGGCACCTCACCGAGAAGCACGTGGACGACGCCCTGGCGGAGATCCGCCGTGCCCTGCTCGGCGCCGACGTTGCGCTCCCGGTGGTCAAGGAGTTCACCACCAGGGTGCGGGAGCGGGCGCTCGGGAAGGAAGTCCTCGCCTCGCTGAGTCCAGCGCAGCAGGTCGTGAAGATCGTGCACGAGGAGCTGACCCGCCTGCTCGGCGGCGAGGCGCGGCCGCTCAAGTTCAAGGGCTTTCCGGCGCCGCTATTGCTCGTCGGGCTGCAAGGGACCGGCAAGACCACGACCGCCGCCAAGATCGCGGTGTTCATCAAGCGCACGCTCGGCAAGCACGTGCTGCTCGTCCCGGCGGACACGCAGCGCCCGGCCGCGCGCGACCAGCTCGAACAGCTCGGGAGCCAGGCCGGCATGCCGGTGCTCGACACCCGTGCCTGGACGAAGCCGGCGGACATCGCCCGCGCGTCGCTCATCGAGGCGCGGCGCAAGGGGTTCGAGGTGATCGTGTTCGACACCGCCGGGCGGCTCCACGTCGACGAGGAGCTGATGGCGGAGTTGACCGAGCTGAACGAGATCCTCAAGCCGTCCGAGGTGCTGTTCGTGGCCGACGCGATGACCGGCCAGGACGCGGTGCGCCAGGCCGAGGCGTTCTCTGCGCGGCTGCCGCTTTCCGGCGTGATCCTCACCAAGCTCGACGGCGACGCGCGTGGCGGCGCGGCGCTCTCGGTGGTCTCGATCGCGGGCAAGCCTATCCGCCTCGTCGGCGTCGGCGAGCGGCTCGAGGACCTCGAGCTGTTCCACCCCGACCGCATGGCGGCCCGCATCCTCGGCCTCGGCGACATGGCGACCTTCTTCGAGAAGGCACAGGCGGTGGTGGACGAGAAGCGCGCCGCCGAGATGGAAAAGAAGCTCAAAAAGCAGGGGTTCGACCTCGACGACCTGCGCGACCAGCTCAAGCAGATGCGTGGCGGCGGCCTGCTCGAGCAACTCGTGGACCTGCTGCCGGGGGCGAAGGCGCTCAAGGCGCCGCAGGTGGACGACAGGAAGCTCGTCCGCTTCGAGGCGATCATTTCCTCGATGACCGCCTCAGAGCGCCACCACCCGGAGATCATCAACGGCTCGCGGCGCAAGCGCATCGCCCGCGGCGCCGGGAGCACCGTCGAGGAGGTCAACCGGCTGCTGCGGCAGTACGGCGAGATGAAACGCATGGTCAGGCGCCTGTCGAGCGGCGACCCCCGGCGTGCGTTGCGGGGCATGGGGTTATGAGACGGCCGCCGGGGATTTGGTACAATGACAGGTCGCGGTGGATCCGCGGCCGATAAGGTAAGGAGAGTGTTCGATGCTGATGATTCGACTGCGGCGAATGGGCTCCAACAAGCGCCCTGTGTACCGAGTGGTGGTTTCTGACCGCCGTCAGACGCCGACCGCCGCGGTGCTGGAGGAGGTCGGTTTCTACAACCCGCGAACCGTGCCGGCGGACGTGCGTCTCGACCGTGAGCGCGTGGAGTACTGGGTGGCGCGTGGCGCCAAGCTTTCCCCGACCGTGAAGAGCCTGTTCGACAAGTCCAAGAGCTGAACTCCCGCCGCACGTCGCTCGATCGGAGGCGCTCATGAAGGAACTCGTGGAGCAGATCGCGAAGGCGCTTGTCGATCAGCCCGACAAGGTCCAGGTGCGCGAGGTCGTTGGCGAACAGACGACCGTGCTCGAACTGCGGGTCGCCACCGACGACCTCGGCAAGGTGATCGGCAAGCAGGGGAAGACCGCCCGGGCGGTCCGCACGCTGCTCGCCGCGGCCGGCATGAAGGTGCGCACGCGCTTCGTGCTCGAGATCCTCGAGTAGCTCTGTGGCCGAGAGCCCCGAACCCAGCTGGCTGGCGGTGGGGCGGTTGCGCCGGCCCCACGGGCTTCACGGCGAGGTCACCGTCGAGATCGTGACCGATTTTCCGGAACGCCTCGTTGCCGGCACCCAGATCGGGCTCGGCGAGGACGGCCCCACGCTGCGCGCGACCGTGTACCAGGTGCGCCGGCACAAGGGCGATTGGCTGTTGAGCTTCGCCGATGTCCGAACGCGCGAGGAAATCGACGCCTGGCGCGGGTTGTGGGTGTTCCTTCCCGCCCAGGAGCGTTCCCGGCTCCCCGAGAACTACTATTACGAGCACGAGCTGATCGGCTGCCGGTGCGTGTCCAGGGGGGGCGCGGCTCTCGGCGAGGTGACGGCGCTGCAGGACGGTCCCGGCGGAGGCCTCCTGGTCGTCGCCACGGCCGCGGGCGAGGTGCTCGTGCCGTTCCGCTCGCCGATCGTGGTGCGCGTGGACCTCGAAGCTCGCAGCGTCGAGCTGGATCCCCCGCGCGGCCTGTTCGATGGCGATGCGCTGTGACATTCTGACGCTGTTCCCGGCGGCCGTCGAGCCGTACTTCGCCGTTGGCGTGCTCGGCCGCGGCATCGCGGCCGGTGTCCTCGACGTTCGGGTCCACGACCTCAGGAAGTGGGCGGTCAACCGCTACGGTCAGGTGGACGACGAGCCGTACGGCGGCGGGCCTGGGATGGTGCTGATGGTCTCCGCCGTGGTGCCGGCCGTGCGCGCCGTCGCTGCAATGGCGTCCGAGCCGCCCCACGTCGTCCTCCCCGACCCGCGCGGCCGCCGCTTCGACGACGCCGTAGCGCGCGAGCTGGCCTCGCTCGGCCGGATCGTGTTCGTGTGCGGACGCTACGAGGGGTTCGACGAGCGCGTCCACGAGGCGCTGCACGCCGACGAGATCTCCCTCGGCGACTTCGTGCTGTCGGGTGGCGAGCTCGCCGCGCTCGCGATGCTTGACGCGGTGGCCCGCCACCTTCCCGGCGTCGTCGGCGACCCCGGCTCGGTGGCGGCCGACTCGTTCACCTCGATGCTCCTCGACCACCCGGTGTACACCCGGCCGCGCGAGTTCGAGGGCCTCGGCGTGCCCGAGGTTCTCGCCTCCGGGGACCACGAGGCGGTGCGCCGATGGCGGCTCCGCCGGGCGGTGCTGGACACGCTGCGCCGGCGGCCGGACCTGGTGGCGCGGGGGTGGGCCGGTCTTCCGGACGAGGTG
>Ga0209385_1000347_pt1 | contig 18504 bp, 19 predicted proteins | sample NGEPerB_FD_184506 | JGI IMG/M metagenome (GOLD analysis project Ga0209385, IMG submission 184506) | Arctic peat soil microbial communities from the Barrow Environmental Observatory site, Barrow, Alaska, USA - NGEE PermafrostAB12-B... | ecosystem: Environmental > Terrestrial > Soil > Wetlands >... | reverse complement strand
GGTCTCGACAGCGGCCGACAGTCTGAGAATCGCTGCGGCAGGAATGGCCATTCCGGCATTTGCCGACGTCGTTGGCATGCCCACTGTCAGCCTTCCTCTGGTCGGCACGGTCCACAACATTGTGACGGAGGTCGGCACCAACGGGGTCGTCGGCGTCAAATCCGGGTACACAGCCCAGTCCGCCGGGTGCATGGTGCTGGCCGGCTACCGGACGATCCAGGGACACTCGGTGCTGGTAATGGCATCGGCCCTGGCGCAGCGGGAGCAATCCTCGGCCGCCGTCACCAGTCCACCCACCGCCTCCTCCACGACTGGAGCGGTGGCAACGACACCTGCCAGCACCATGACAACCGCTCCCTACAGTGCGTTGGAGGCCCAGTATCCCCTCCGGTATACCGGCCCCCTCGTTGAAAATCTCCTTGATGCTTCCGAAGCGGCCGTCGTTCCAGTCGCCGTGGCCAAGCCAGGGACCGCGTTGGGCACCGCCACATCGGATTGGGACGGAGTTCGTCACAAGGTTCCGGCAATCGCCTCGCAAGCTTCGTGGTTGCTCGGCGTGCCGGGCCAACGAGTGGTCCTGGATACGACGTCTTTGGCGGCTCCCAAGGAGCGGACCCCTCACAATCAGGTCGGCGCCGCACGGTTCACCCTAGGAGAGCAGACCGAGATCGTGCCATTGAGACTGCTTCACACCGTGGCTGAGCCTGCGTGGTGGTGGAAGCTCATTCACAGTTAGGGCCTTTGGCTCGACTACCGACCGGCCTTCTCCACGTACGCGTCGCAACAAGCACGGAAATGCGAAATGGCTCTTGCGTCGCTGCCGGTGCCTCGATCGGCCTGCCACAGTCGGGGCACAAGCGGTCGACCCTGTCGATCCACTCGGTTTCCATCGGTTCTGGCTGCACTCTGCCAATGACACCCGTGCATCGGTGCCAGGAGCGCCCTCCAAACCGGCGATCGAGGACATAGCGACCTTCTCTCGTTACCTGAGAGCTCTGGCCGCTCAGTTCGGTGAAAGCGTATGCCATACGGCGTCCGAGCTATCGCCCACCGCCAGTAGGGATCTGGTCACGGAAGCACAACGTAGGAAAGAGATCGAGCGCAGGTGGTACCGCTCACGCTATACAGGGGTCCCAGCGCCGCATCTAAGACGACGCTTCTTGAGAGGAGATGGTATGCCGAAGATGGTGATCACGCATGGCGTCGTTGACGTTGGAAACTGGCTGAGCTTCAAGGCAGAGCGAGCCGAAGCCATTGCTGGCATGGGGGGCTTGAATGCGGTGGATCTGGTTGCAGAAGATGGAAGCAACGCCGTGGCCATCATCGGTGACGCTGATGATCCGGCGGCAGTGATGGCGGCCCTTGCCTCACCGCCTGCTGAGCTAGGGGCAGCTATGGAGCGGCACGGGGTGGTCCCGCCGCTGACCATCTACATCGAAAAGTAGGTCGTCACCCGGGACACCGCTGCACTGCGTGCAATGTAACTCCCGTACCGATCTACGGAGTAGGCGACAGAGTCGCATTATCACGAGTCGACGAGCTGCAATCGATGACTGTCTCTCGCTCCCGGCGGTCGGGGACGCGAATCCGACTAGGTCCTCCGCCTGCTCGCGAGAATGACGCCGCTAGCTACGGGCAGCTCCACGTAGACGAGTTCGGGATGGGTGACGAGTCGATCCCTCACGGAGGCAAGGCCGTCTCGCAACGCCGGATCCTCGTGCGCGGTCAAGTCCATGTCATCGACCAGGAGAAGCCCCCCTGGTCGGAGTGTGGAGATCGTCTTGCGAAGCTTGAAGATCTTTCCGCCAGGGGCATCCGGGAAGATCAGGTCGAACGAGCCGATCGTGCCGACGAGGTTGGCCCCGTCTCCCTCGACGATCGACACCCAGTCCGGCCAGCCGGCACTCCTCGTCTCCTCTGCGATCGCAGGGTCGAGCTCCACGCTTACCACTTCCACATCGGTCCGGGTTCCGACACCGTGGACGATCCAGGAGAGACCCACTCCATATCCCGTGCCGATCTCCAGGATCCGACCCCCGATGGGAACGGCATTGGCCAGGCAGGACATCAGCCGTCCCACCTCTGGCTCGGAGGAGAACTCGAAGCCGAAGCGATTCGCTCGCGACTGTGCGTTTGCCACTGATTCCGGAATGTCCACGCCCAGGACCGTATCCACAGGGGGTCGGGGCGTCCACCTCCACCTGCGTCCCAACGACCCGGCGGTCTGGGACAGCCCTGACGCAATTGAGCACCGTGATTAGGGGACGGTCTTGTTCGAGCGACGCGGCAAGTCCAACAAGTCGAGCACTTCTCGACGCCCGTTGTTACTGGGTTGGCTCATGGCCGGTCCAGCTACATCTCCTGACGGACGTCCAGGTTGTAGAACTTTGGCGGCCCTTCGAGCAAGGCGCCCATCTCCTTGGCGAACTCGCTGGTGGCGGGGTCGTTCGAGTTCTTCATCGCCTCCTCGTAAGAGTTGAACTCGATGATGTTGACGTAGTACCCGGGGCGGTCCCTGTCCGCGGTGAGGACTGCCCGGGTGGAGAGTAGCGAGTCGCCCCGCTCCTCCTGCATCTTCTTCACGAGCGCCTCCAACTCGTCGATCCGCGAGGTCTTGATCTCCATGATCTGCACAAATCCTGGCATGTCGACTCCAATCACACGTCGGTCCGGGTGCAAAGCCTAACAAGGCCAGTTGGTGTGTGCGCAAGGCGATCCTCATGCAGCGAAGGGCAGCCCATGAAGAGCGTCCATGGGAGTGCCAAGAGGTCGACTGAGGTGTCTGGTCGGCCGCGAATAGCGCGACCCGGAGCCGGCATTCGGAGTCACTCCGGCATCCACTGTGCGGCGACGGTGCGGTGGTGGATGCCGGCTTCAGAAGCGAGATCGTCCAGCGTCCATCCTGCTTGTTCTCCCCGGCGATCCCCTCGATGCCAGCCTCGGTCGGGCGGCGGAAATTGACCTTCGGCTCGGGTTTGGAAGCTGTCGCGGAGTCTCGTCTACCTCAGTTCCGAGAGTCGCGATCGTCGGATTGCGTGCTTCGGAGCCACCGCGCGATGTGCTCTGCCACCATGATCGTCGGGAGGTTCGTGGTCGTGGTCGCGGTCGGGATGGTCGGCATGATCGAGGCATCGGCGATCGTGATGCCGTCGATCCCATGTACCGAGCCACGCGAGTCGGTGACCACACCCAGAGCGGGATCGGGGCCAATGGCGCAGGTGCCAACGGGGTGATGGAAGGTGGAGACGGCGGCGCGGACCCATGCCGCGAGTGCGTCGCGGTTGTCGGTCGGGAATGCCGGTCCGGGCGAGAGTTCCGTCCCGGCTGTAATCGCTGCAACGGGTTCGCTGAGCGCGAGTCGCTGTGCCTCGGTCACGGCGTCGAGCATGCGCTCAAGGTCATCGGCATCGGTGAGGTAGGCGAGATGAATTCCGGGTGCGTTGCTCGGCTTGCCGGAAGCCAAACGTACCCAGCCGCGCGATCGGGGTGCCATGAGTCCGGCAACAATTCCGAACACGGCGCCACTCGGACTTTGGTCCGGTCCGACGTCGAACGGGCCCGCAGTGAACAGCGCCAAGTCGGCGGGTCCGGCGAGGTCCACTGCCGCAGAATGGAACGTGAGCTTGAAAACGACTCGGACCGGGAGACGGTCGAGTGGGAAGGTCGATGGAGATCAATGGGCGGTCGACGAGATTCGATCCGGCCCCGGGCAGATCCACGACGGGCGCGATGTCGAGCGCCTGGAGTTCGGCGACCGGACCGATGCCCGAGCGGGCAAGGATCATGGGGCTGGCGTACGTTCCTGCTGCGAGCACCACACGGTCCGCTTCGATGAAGGTTCAGTCGAAGAGACGGATCCCAGTCGCGCTCGTCCCCGAGCACTCGACGTGTGCCGCCACGGTGTCAGGCCGAATGGTGAGGTTCGCTCGCGATCGTGCCCGGTCGAGTTCCGCGTCAGCGGTATAGCCCCAGTCGTGGTCGACAGTCGGCTCCGACGCGTCGATGATGTCGCGCGGCAGTGAGCGCACGTCAGGGTGGTCGGGACCTGCCTCGACGAGCATCACCGTATGACCGGCGTCCTCGCTCAGTCGGGCGGCAAGAACACAACCGGCAGAACCTTCACCGACGACCACGTCACATCCCATTCGACCGACCACAAACGAGGAACGGGACGGCGCTCTGGGCAATCTTCGCCCAACTGCCGGAGCGGTGTCAGTCCAACCTGCGGTCCCTCACCGGTGCGAACCCGATGAGTTACGAAGCCTGAGCACGCTGCTCGATATGCCAATCGGCGCCATTGGACCGACACGAGCCCGCTGCCTCGAACGACTACGCCGACTCATCCCCCGCCGGCCGAGCTCCAGACGGGCCAGCTACCGTCTGGCCTGCGAACCCTCACCGAAAACGCGACAAGCCGAACGCGACACCGGAGATTGTCCGCCGGCTCATCGCGTACACCGCTCGAGCGGGTGGCTTGCATGCCAGCCCGAGAAAATGGTGCCCCATAACGCGCAGCGAACACGTCTGTTCGAGTATCCCAGTCGTTCATGGGCAGGCATCAATCGCGAGATCGCGCACGAGCTTCTGAGCGATCCGGACGCAACCGGCCCAAATTTCGCCAACATCTGAACTGCCACGATTGGGCACGGTCCCATTGGCTGGTCACGCGACGCTGAGAACGGGCCTTGACGTTCGTGCTCAGCCTCCGGAGCTGAAGACGCAGGTCTGAACCTCACTCATCACGGCTGAGTGGTTCGGTCGGCAAGCCTGCTGAGACGATTCACTGTGCGACTGCACAACATCGCCATGGCTACGGTTCGACGATCCTTCCGTCGAGCATATGAACAGTTCGATCCGCAGAAGCGGCGACAGCGACGTCATGGGTTACGAGAACGATGGTTACCCCGTGATCCGTGCGGAGCCTCTCGAACAACCCCAGTACCGTCGACACCGATCTACTGTCCAGACTGCCTGTCGGCTCATCGGCGTAAAGCACCGACGGATCATTGGCCAAAGCGCGAGCCACGGCTACCCTCTGGCGTTCCCCTCCGGACAGCTGTGTTGGTCGACGGTCCGAAAGGTCAGTGAGTCCGACGTCTCGGAGCAGGGATTGCGCTCGCTTAGCTCGCTCGGCACGGGGGCGCTCCGAACCCATCATGGCTATCTCGACATTGCCCAGCACAGAGAGGCGCGGCAGCAGGTTGTGGAGTTGGAACACCAGCCCAACCTCCTGCCGGCGGAAGCGGTCGGCATTCTTGAGATGCTGCAGTTCGTAGGGGCCCACCCGAATGGTCCCTGACGTCGGACCGTCCAACGCCGCGAGCAGGCTGAGCAGGGTCGACTTCCCGCAGCCCGAAGGCCCGGTGATGGCAACGAACTCGCCAGCGCTCACGCTCAGGTCGACGCCGTCGAGCGCTTGCACTTTTCCGTCGGCGTAGATCTTCTTCACGTCATGGGTCTCGATCATGGGGCGGGTATCCACGTCATGCTCACTCATTGCTCAACGCCTTTACCGGGGTCAGGTTTGCGGCCCGAATGGCCGGATACAGCGAGCCGAGAATAGCCATGCCCAAGCCGACGACGAGTCCGCGCCAGAACGCCTCAGCTGTGAAACTCGAGTGGAGAACGCCATTCAACTGGGGCAAGGACTCCAGGCCGGCGGCGACGGCGAACGACAGCCCCACCCCGATCGCCGAGCCGATCAAGGCCAAGATCAAGCTCTCGGAGACGACCAGGGCAACCACTCGACTCCGCGCCCAACCGATAGCTCGCAGCAATCCGAATTCGCGTGTCCGTTCGAAGAGTGAGAGAAGCATCGTGTTGCCGACGATGACTGCCCCGATCAGGATCGCAAGGACGGTACTGCCGGTCACTGCCGCCTTCAGGAACACGAGATTGCGGTCCGCACGGCCGAACTCTGAGGCGGTTCGGATCGTTGTGAGCTCCGGGTGCGCAGCCTCGAATGTCGCTTGTACCTTTGCCACGGACTGCCCGGGCACGACCTTCACGAAGACGAGTGTCACCGAACCGGGTACTCGGTTGTAGGCCTGCAACGCCGGCAACGGGAACATGGCCCCGAGGTCGCCATATGAGATCCCTGTCGAGTAGATGCCGACGACAGTGTTCGAGGTTCCGTTGGCCTTGAACTGATCCCCCACGTGGAGACCGAGATCTTGGGCGGCGCGCCACCCGAGCATCACCTCGTTGGGGGCGTCCGGGCCGTAAGCGGTGCCGGCGAGAATAGTGACCCCGAACGACTCGAGATCGCTTGGTTGGATACCTATCTCAATGAAGAGTGGATTGGCGGCGTTGATCCTCTCGGTCTCGAGTAGGACGCCGACGGCGCTCTTGACCCCAGGGGTCGATTGGATCTGGGCCACCTGACCGTTGTCCAAGCTGCTGTAGAGAATGTCCGAGACGCCCTTCTGGGCAACCGTGAAATCGGCCTTTCCGATGGTCAGCACAGCCGCTGCAGCGTTTTCCAGTCCATTGCTGACGACGGTCAGGGTAACCACGGTCATCACCGCAAGAGCAACGGCCAGTGTGATGCCGGTCGACCGAGCCTTCTGTGCCCAGATGTTCCCTATGACCAACGAGAAGTGCGTCATTGAGCAGCAGATTCCAGCATGTTTCGCGAGGCCTCAGCGTGGTCGGTAGCTGTCGCCGGCGGGAAATCGTTCACTTCGGTTCTCCTCTGATTGACCACCACTGGAGTCGGGGGTGATGCCTGGCTCTTGATAAGTCTTCCAGGTACCTTTGGCAATGAACAGAGTGGGCGAGGCTCGCTGACCGCCGGATACTGCGCTTGGTTGGCGCGGGCGCCTGCGGCAGGCCGTGTTCAAGCGAGGGGCACGGACCTTCGTACCGGTCTCGTAGTGGTTGAGGTCCTCCTCGGCCCGGATGGTGAGCCCATTGGCGGTGGTCGTCGCTGAGATCAGCTCGGTGATGGTCCGGAAGGAGACCAGTGGCAGACCGCGCCAGTTCATCGAGATGAAGCTGAACATCTTGTGCTCGTTCTCGCTCCACTTCGAGGTCCCTCGCGGGTAGTGGCAGACGGTGATCTCGAGTCCGATCTCCACTGGCAGCTTGGACTGTTCGATATTCCATAGTTTCACTCGGTGACCGTTGGACCATCCGCCACCGACGGCACGTCAACGGCTCGACGGCTCGATGCCAGCCACCACTTCACGCTCGGCCTTGATCACGGCGTTGCGACTCATGTCCGATACTTCGGCCACTGCCGTCTTTCCGCCTTGGCCCAAGGCCGCCGACGCCGCCCGTGTGACCACACGGCGCTGCACCTCGTTCAGGTGGGACAGGACCGTCGTGAAGGATCGCGCGAGGGCCTCCCGGCTGGCTTCCACTCTGTCGGGCCGTACCGCGCGTGCTCACTCCGGGGGACCCTAACCAGCCGGTCATAAGGCGGCTGACGACGTGGCGATCCCCTACTCGCCGGCCCTCGGCGCCGTGCCCTGACAATGAGCGCCCGGCCCGCACCGTGACCAACTTTCCACGAGTAACAGGGGACCCCACTCCCAGTCCTCCGGGACAGCCGCGTGCTACAGCGCAGGTCCCTCGACCGGCCCACTGCCCCAGCGCCGTGCCATCTCGAGCGATCGCCGGCGGCATGGGCTCGGTAGCCTGGCGGCATGGGCTTCTACCGCGAGCGGATCCTCCCTGTACTGGTGGACCGGGCGTGTGGGACTGCCGGGCTGCGCCGATGGCGCGCCGAGTTGTCCAGCGGTCTGTCGGGACGGGTACTCGAGATCGGGTTCGGTTCGGGCCACAATGTTGACCATTATCCCTCGTCGGTCGAGCGGGTCTTCGCCGTCGAGCCCTCGGCCAGGGCCTTCCGGATTGCCCAGAAACGAATCGAACGGTCACCGGTTCCCGTCGAACTCGTGGGGCTCGACGGCCAGTCCATCCCGCTACCCGAGGACTCCTGCGACGACGCCCTGTGCACCTTCGCCCTGTGCACGATTCCCGACGTCGACGCCGCCCTGGCGGAGGTCCGACGGGTCCTTCGCCCCGGAGGACGGTTCCACTTCCTCGAGCACGGCCTTGCCCCCGATCCGGGGGTGGCGGCGTGGCAACACCGCCTGGAGCCCATCCAACGACGGCTGGCCGACGGCTGCCATCTCACCCGGGACCCCGTCTCTCTGGTCCGGGGTGCCGGCTTCGTCCTCGACGACGTTGCCCAGCGCTACGGGGTCGGCCCGAAGCCCTGGAGTTGGTTCACCCGGGGGGTGGCGGTCAATCCCGCATAGCACTGACTAATCGTCCGGAGCCGGACAGACGCCACGACCAGAAGCAGACGACGGCGGGCACGGGTGACAGCACCAACTCGGCGTCAGAGGTGGCAGCGTCGTCGGTGTGGGTGATGGTGGGCATGGCCGGCGATCCTGTCACGCCAGCTTCATGAATATCTTCTGAACGGCGTTGATCGGGTAGCCGTCTGCCCCGAGGTCCCGGGGGTGCTCAAGGCAGCAGGCGAGGTCGGCCTCGACCAGACGGAGCCCGGCCTGCTCGAGTGCCTGGGTCGACTCCACCGGTGCCCTGACTACCCCGGTGAGCACCAGGATCCATGCGAACCGAGGTCAAGCTTCCAGAGTGCCGCTTCAGGATCGGGGCTGAAATCGCCGGTGTGGGGATCCTGGCGGTACTCGATCGGCGGTTCCTCGCCGCTGGCGATACGGGCCACCGCGGCCAGTAGCCGCTCGACATCTGCTTCTGTCGTGTTGATCCCCGCGCTGACCCGGACCGCTCCGGGCATCCGGCTGCGGTCCCCACGACGGACGTCATCGCGGTAGGCGACCACCTCCGTCTGGGAGAGTCCGAGCAGGCGGACCAGATAGGGATGGGCACAGAAGCAGCCGTGGCGGACACCGATGGCGTCCTCGGCCGCCAGGCGGGCGGCAACGAGCGCGTGGGGGGTGTCGTCCACGGTGAACGCCGCGAGCGGCAGCGTCTCGACGTCCAGGCTCGGGCCGAGCAGGCGAACGCCGGGGATCAATGCGAGCCCGCTCCGCAAGAGGCGGGCGAGACGTCGGTCGTGGTCGACGATGGACGGCCAGCCCAGGTCACCGAGCGCGTCGATTGCCGCGTGCAAGGCGACCGCACCGATCACGTTGGGCGAGCCCGCTTCCTCCCGATCGGGGGGGTCCGTCCAGACGACCTCGTCCAGATCCACGAGGTCGACCGCGCCGCCGCCAGCCAGGAAGGGGTCGCCGGCACTGAAAGCCTGGCGAGGCCCGACGAGTACGCCGGCTCCGAATGGGGCGTACATCTTGTGCCCGCTCCAGGCCACGAAGTCGGCGTCCTCGGGCATGGGGCGGTGCGGCGCCAACTGGGCGGCATCGAGGGTGACGGGGATGCCGCGCCGGTGGGAGGCACCGATGATCGCCTCGATGGGCGGAAGCCAGCCGGTGATGTTCGAAGCGCCGGTGACGGCGAGGAGCCGAGGGTGTGGTTGCTCGTCTAGCGCAGCCTCGACGTCCTCGACGCTGAACGTGCCATCTGCCCCACACTCGATGTAGCGGCGGGTGGCCACCCGTGCCCAGGGGAGGAGGTTGGCGTGATGTTCCACGACGGTGGTCACCACGACGTCTTCGGGGGAAAGGCGGAGACGGTAGGCGAGATGGTTGAGCGCTTCGGTGGTATTGCGGCAGATGATGGCCACATCGTCGCGCCCGGCGCGCCCGGCGAAGGCCAGCGCCGCGCGGCGAGCATCCTCGTACGCGGCTGTGGCGAACTGGGACTTGTAGCCGGCGCCACGGTGGATGCTCGAGTACCAGGGGACGAACTCGTCGACCCGGCGATGGACCGAAGGCAGGCAGGCGGTGGAAGCGGCGGCGTCGAGGGAAAGGTAGGGCCGCTCACTCCCTCCCACGCAGGGTACGAGTGCGCCGTCACCAACCAACGCAACGGGCGGCCCAGTCACGAGGTGTGCTCTCCGGTATCCCTCACGGGTGCGCTCCGGTGGACCAGCTCGCGATCACAATGGAGCGCGAAACGGTGCATCAGCATCGGAACAGCATGACAGGTCGCGTCGTCGCCACGGGGTTCGCTTTGGTGTGGGTGAGGCACAGGACCTCGGCGCAGCCGCCTTCGCCGATTACCGGGGACCTGGTGGTGGCAGGTTGCGAGCCCGCGCCGGGTATCGCCGAGCGGAGGGCACTCGAAGAGGGTCTCTCCCGGCAAAGGGCCGTTCGGCCCTACCGGTCCGCCGGGGCCCGAGCCATGCTGGTGCCATCAGCCCGGTGGCGTCGGATCGGTGGGCGGTGCCGGAGGAGGAATTCACACATGAACATCCCCGGTGAGCACAGCCTTGAGTCGGAACAGCGGCATGAACCGACCGGCCCGGAGGCGCAGGGCAGCCCGTCCGGCGACGTGGACACGATGAGCGTTGCCGCAAGCGGGCAGCACATGGAGGCCGGAGTCGGGTCGCACACGGCCCCGACCCCCCTGAGGGACCTGCTCGCCGTTTACGACCGGGAAGTCGAGGATGCGCTGCTTGGGGCACTCGAGTCGACCACGGGTCTCGACCGGGTCAGGGTTCTACACAACACTCTGCGCCGCTCGATCTCCGTGCATGACGCGGTGCTCATGTCGGCCCTGTGCCCGCACCTTGAGGACCTTCCCGGTGGATCAGCGGTCGCTCAGCGGCTGCGGCAGGGCTGCGAGGAGCGCGCCGAGCTGTTGGGCCGCTTCGAGGCGGTCAGCCACAATGTTGCAGCGCGCAACGTGTATCCAGTCTCCGGCGAAGAGATCGAGCGGATCCTCGAGGGCCTGGAGCGCAGTTTCGCCGAACACGTCCGCGACGAGACCATAGAAGTCGGAGGGGTATTGGAAGCTGCAGCAGGGAGTTCCAACCCCGACGTTGTCGCGGCAAAGATGGCCATCGAGGCCGAGCATGCTCCGACTCGGACCCACGTGGCGACGGTGAAGCATCCGAGATCGGCGGTACTGAAGACGATCTACCGCTATGGAGACAGGTTCCATGATTGGAGCGATAGCCATTGGGGATGGTCAGATCCTCAAGCCACACGTAAGTCGCCACGAGCTCAGCAGGTGGATCTACTGAAGAGCCAACCGACCGGATCGCCGCCCTCGATACGAGACCTCCTCACGGGTTACGACGCTACGGTGGAGGAACTGATCGTCGAGTTGCGTTCTACCCGGACCGGTTTGGAACAGGCGGAGGCGGCTTACCGGCTCAACGCCGCGATTGCCGTCCATGATTCCGTACTTGGTGGTGTCCTGTGCCCTCTCTTGGAGGCCGTGCCCGGTGGCGAACCGTTGGCCGTCCGGCTGCGTGTGGGGTGTCACCATCGGGCCAAGCTGCAGCAAGCGTGGGACGCGCTGACCAAAGGAGTCAAGGCGGACGATCTTTCTCGGCTGGCCTCCCCCGAGGCGGAGGCGATCATCGAGCCATTGATCGAGAGTTTCCGCTCTCACGAAAGGGAAGAGAGTCTCGATGTCATTTCGCTGCTGGAGCATCTGCCGGATAGTTCCTACCGGACCAAGACGTCACCATTCAATGACGTCATGTGGCCCTGGTACAGCGAGGGCCCGAGCGTGTTGGCCCTTCACATGGCGCTGTGGGCCCAGTCCGGCCCGACTCATGTCCACCCATTGATGGTGAGACACCCCACCAGCCGAGCGCTGAGGACCTACTACCACTACGTAGATGACTTCCGAGACCATTGGGGCGACAGTACGATTGGCAGGTGGCTCTTCCCAGTACTCCCGTCACAACAGTTCGCAGGTAAGCCGCGACAAGGAGATCCAAGGAGCGCGGCGCCCCGAGCGACGGGCCTTTCCGAGCACGGCGATGTGGAACGTCCTGCGGAAGAAGTCCCGTGGACTGACGGATCGTCCCGTTCGGCGTAAGCACTGTCTGCACACCGCATTGGCGCCGGCCCTCCGATCGTCTTGGCGCACCGGCAAGTGAGACTGGCCACATGAGCGACCGAACGGCCGGGTTCGATCCGCATCACCATGGTGAGTCGGCAAATCGGTGTCAGCCAAGCTAAAAGGCACCACAATGTCGATCGGGGCCCCCTGAACTGGAGTTCGCGGCGGCTTCAGGCGTCATCCGATGTGGCCTTCTCCCTCCTCCATGTCGGCTTGCGTCGCATCGTCGGCCTTGCGATGTCGTGGCGTCGAAGCGCTTCCGACAAGGACGTCGTGCTCCGCCACCACGTCCGTATTCTCGAGCGTCAGCTTCACCCGTGTGTCCAGTGCCGGCCAGCGGATCGAGCGATTCTCGCTTCTCTCAGCCGCTTGCTCCCTCGAACTCGGTGGCGGTCCTGGTCACCCACGACACGCTGCTGCGTTGGCATCGGGAAGCGGCCAAGCGCAAATGGCGACGGTGGGAGCATGCAGAGCGGCCCTGGTCGACCACCGATGAGCAACGAACTGGCGGCCTCATCGTCCGGCTGAGTCGGGAGAACCGACGCTGGGGATGCGTGCGCATCCAGGGCGAGCTGCGAAGGGTTGGGATCCGCGTCTCGTCCAGTTCAATCCAGCGGGTCCTCCGACAGCGCGGGCTCGGGCCTGTGCCACAGAGCGGGCCGACGTGGCCGGAGTTCTTGCGTTCCCAGGCCCACTGCGGGCTGGCCACGGACTTCTTCACCGTGGACACTGTGAGGCTGAAGCAGCTCTACATTCTCCTTGTGATCGAGATGTCGACACGGGAGGTGCACATCCTGGGAGTCACTGACCATCCGACCGCTGCCTTCGTCACCCAGGTGGCCCGCAATCTGGTCGGTGATCTCGCGGACCGGGTTCGGTCCATCAAGTTCCTCATCCGGGATCGGGACACCAAGTTCACGGCTGGCTTCGACGACGTGTTCCGCTCCGAAGGGATTCGGGTAATCAAGACACCGGTCCGATCACCCCGGGCCAATGCCTACGCGGAGCGTTGGGTGAAGACGGTCCGGACTGAATGCCTGGATTGGACCCTCATCCTCGACTATCGCCATCTTGAGCGAGCTCATCGGGAGTTCGTCGGCGATTACAACGGCCAGCGCCCTCATCGAGGCATCGATCTCAAGGTGCCTACCGGTGTGATCGCCCCCACTCTCCCACTGCTCCAACACACCGATCGCCACGACGTGCTTGGTGGTCTCATCCACGGGTACTTGCCGGTGGCCGCGTAACCAGGCCTTCTCCGGACCGCCGGCACTCACGTCGAAGCCAATGTCTTGCAATCGACAACATCGGACCCGACGATCCGCAAAGATCCGCTCCCGCCAGCCCAAGGGTCGAAACAATCGCTGGCTTCGGCAACCACGTTCACAGCCGCTGTAGCGATCCGACCATCGCGACGTCCGAAGAGCGGAGAACTGCCTCAAAGTCCAGATCCAGCAATGCGAATGACTACTTGGTGCCCTTCGCCGTGAAGAACTGCGATCAGGACCGAACCTAACGCCTCAGAGTCGCGCCCGGACCGTCTTGCCTGATCCCGCGACGGACGAGTGGACCGCCACTCTTCGTACCGTCCGGCTCACGGCAAATCACCGGACAACTCGTGGTGCCGCGCGGAACCAAGGTCGTGTAACTCCGAAGTGAGTCGGCGTCCCATGAGTGACGCCACGGCCGCCTCGGGCGACCGCTCTCCCGCCAGCATGGCGCCCACCTGCTCAACGACAGGCATCTCGACGCCTGCTTCGCCGGCCAGGGCAAGTACGGCCGGTGTGGAATCCACCCCCTCGGGGACCATGTTCGTTTCGGCCAGGATGTCGCCTAGGTTCCGGGACTGCCCTAGCGCCACCCCGACTCGGTGATTGCGGCTCTCTGGGCTACTGCAAGTCGCGATCAGGTCGCCGTTGCCGGCGAGGCCCAGGAAGGTCAGAGGATCCCCGCCCAGTGCGACGCCCAGTCGGGCCAATTCAGCCAGGCCACGGGTGATGAGAGCGGCACGAGTGTTCCAACCGTAACCAAGGCCATCTGCGACGCCAGAGGCGATGGCAATGACGTTCTTGACCGCGCCGCCGATCTCACATCCAAGGACGTCGTCGCTCGTATAGACGCGAAAGTGAGCGCTGTTCAGTAGAGACTGCAGCCAACGGGCGATGTCAGCGTCGGGAATGGCCACCACGGTGGCCGACGGCTGTCCCGCCATGACCTCACGGGCCAGATTGGGACCGGCGAGGACGCCGATACGACCGCGATGGCGAGGTCCGAATGCCTCAGCGAGGATCTCAGTCGGGCGGCGGAGCGTGCCGAGTTCGATCCCCTTGGTCAGGCTCAGCGTCACGACGTCGGGACCGACCAGCAGGGCGAGTTGTTCAGCCACACCCCGCATGTGCTGGGCCGGCACAGCCATCACCAGCAACTGGCGATCCTCTACTGCCTCGTTCTGGTCTGTCGTCGCTCTCAGTGACCTCGTCAGCGTGAAGTCGGCAAGATACGTCGGGTTCTCGTGACGGACCGAGATTTCCTCGGCGACCTCGGGCTCGAGGGCCCACACCATGGTGTCAAACCGCTCGGCCAGCATCGACGCCACCGTGGTTCCCCATGATCCGGCACCGATCACTGCGATCCGCACGTTCGTCCCCCTGTCGGGACGGCTGTTGGATCCAGTCTGTCTCCGAGCCTCGCCCCCGGCCGGCTCCGGGTCGGGGCCAAGCCGTTCATGATTGCGGTTCCCCCCCATGCATCTCCTCCACTTGATCTAGGTACTTGTCGATCACGACTTTCCACTTGACCTTGAGCTTCTCGGCCATCTCCACGCAAGGGATGGTGAACTCATCATCGAGGAACCGGCGTGCACGCACATATTCGATCCGGAACAGCTTGGCACTCAAAGTGGCTCAACTCGCCCCGGTTGGATTCGATATCGTCTCGAACGCCTCGAGGGCACGAGCATTGACGAGAGCATCAACGAGAACCACTGGGCTTCAGGCTTCACGGTTCCACCGTATTCCTTTGAGTAACGCGCAGGCATAGACCTGGGGACGCAGTCCCGTAGGGTCCTCCGCTTCTCTGCTCTGATTGAGGGCGTCGATGAATCTCGTCTGGTGCTCCTGGTGTTGACCCGACCACACGCGCACCCTGCCAGCGACGGCGGCGATCACAGGGAACCGGTCTCAATCGGCACAGTGATGCGCCTCACCGCGATCACCAGACGGCATTGTTGGCTTTTGGTGCACCGAAATCGAGGGACTTTCCGGCCTCCGAACAGGTCCTTTACAGTGAGGTCGACACGGTCGACACGAACTTGTTGGCTTTTTAAAATTGAGCCTTCACAGACGACAAGTCTCTGACCTCGGATTTTGGCGCGCTCGGCAGGATTCGAACCTGGAACCTTCTGATCCGTAGTTCTAAACGACCTCTTATCCGTCATATACCATGAGCACCCGGCAGGTACATTTAAGTTCCATGAGCTGGACCTGTTCTCATTCCAAATCGATCAGAACTTACCACCATTGACCGTCACTTTCCACGGTTTGTGGCCGTTTGGTTCTCACGACGGTTCTCACGGCGGCGGCGGCTGCCCACCTCCACCCGGGCGAAGTGCCGCATAACTCACCACACCGGCAGAAGACCCGGGGCGGCGGCGTAGCCAAGCAACTCCTACGATGCGAGTTGATACCTATCCCTGACGCCACCCGGCACAGGCTCGAAGCCAGTCTCGGGCAACGTCGTCGGGAACGCTGGCCGGAGCTCGCCTCGATCTCGGTGCGTACACGCGGGATCTACGCCTACGTAGCAGAGGTCACCGCCGACCGAGAGTCCCTTCCCCTTTGTCGGCTGCGCTACTTCGACACCGCGTCATGGTGGGGGTTCTCCATCTACTTGGCGAGCAAAGAAGGATACGAGCCCTCGGTGCTGCCTCGCGGGACGCCCACTGGGACAACCGAAGAGGCGCTCGACTGTGCGTGCGGCCTCTACCTGGGCGATCCGACCACCTGGCTAGGGTAGGTTGCGCCCGAAAATCCTGACTGGTAACTCGGTTTGGCGCACCGTCAGCGGCACATCACCCCAGCGAGGTGCAGGACCCCCGCCGACACTGGGACGCACCCAGATCGCCGAATACGGCGAAGTCCCTAGGCCTTCATCGGTCGAGCTTGAGGATCGTTCTGGCGCCACACGGACCCGGCGTTCCCGGACAATTGTGGCGTTTTGCTCGGGGCCGGGCCACGGTCACCGATCAATTCCAGCGAGTGATTCGACCGGCTGGGCGCTCTGGGGGCGTGAGGTGGACTCTTGTGCACGGCTTAAGAATCCGTGGGCGCTTGTCGATATTCACGAGAGTCATGGGAATCACCGGCCAGCCTCCACGCGGTAGCGAAAGCGCTCACCCCGAAGGGGGGTCGAGCTCCGCATCGGTATTCGACGGGCAGGGACGCGGCCAGACGACAGACGTCGGTTGGCATCCAGGGGTGCGTTTCATCTTGGTTTCGGTCGTTGTGCTCCCGATCCTCGCTACCGGTGTCTTCACCGCATCCGGTGTGGTATCGGGCTGGTCGTTTCGCCAACATGCGCAGGTGGTGGCCAACGACGCCATTCAATTGCAAACCGTCGCGTCCGCCAGGGCGCAAATGAACCCTTTGTCGGTACCGCTCACGGCGGTGTCCTACGCCGCCCAGCTCGGCATCAGTGAACCCGTCCTCGACACCCTCCTCAAGCCGGCGGTCCCCTTTAGCGTTCAGCTGGCGCAGGAAACGGAGCGGATCGCCGGATTTCCGACATTCTCATCGACACCGACCCTTAGGGCGGACGTGGCGCAGCTGCAGGCCCTGATCCCGAAGGTGATGGCCAACACCGTCACTTTCACCGCCGCCCATGCCTTCATGATCAAGATGTCGGCCGACATCGACGACATCTGGTACCGGGACTACAACCGCCTGCTGGCCGACATCTCGACGTGGCAGGCGCCGGGATCCTTCGCGGTACACGCCGCGGCGCTCCGCCAGGCCTACCAAGCTTTCGTCACCGGTGGCCACGAGGTCGAAGGGGCCATCTATGTGCTCGAAGGGATCGGCCCGGCCGGTGCCAAGCAGGAACTGATCCAGGCCGCCGGTGAGTTCGACACCGCCACCTCGGAGTTTGCCGGTCACTTGAGCCCCTTAGCGCAAGCGGCCTGGAGCCGCCTCCAGCACAACCCCGCGGACGAGCACTTCGCGGGGACGATTCAGCAAGGGCTGACCGTCGCCCTCGACGGTTTGCCGCCGCCGTTTTTCGGCAACCTGGCCTTCGCAGGCAGCTCCATGGCCCCGGGACTTCATTATCTGGCCGAACTCAATACGCTGGTGACCGCAGCGTCGCAAGACCTTCACAACACGGCGCTGGCACTGGCATCGAGCGCCACGCACCGGCTCATAGGCGAGATCGTCTTCCTGGCCGTACTGATCTCCGTCAGTGTCGGCGGGGTCATCATCGCCGGTCGTGTGCTCACCCGTCCGCTCAAGCGACTGGCCGCCACCGCGTTGCAGGTCCACAACGGTGATTTCGAGGTGTCGCCGCTGCCCGAGACCGGCCCCAGGGAGGTGGTGACCACCACGGCGGCATTCAACGATATGAGCTCCACCTTGAAGGCGGTGGAAACAACGGCCGTCGCCCTCGCCCACGAAGACCTCTCACACCTCGAGCATCTCAGCCCACTGCCCGGTCGGACGGGCCGCGCCCTGCAAGCCTCGGTCGACGCACTCTCTCTGCGGATTCGCGAACGCGAGCTGCAACGTCAGCTGTTGCACGAAGCAGCCACTCACGACCAGCTGACTGGGCTGTTGAATCGCGCCGCGGTGCTCGATCATCTCGCCAACGACGTGAGTCGGCGCAGGGAGGCGGGCGAAACGGTGGCGGTGCTGTTCATCGACATCGACGGCCTGAAGCCGCTCAACGACACCTATGGGCACGGGGTAGGCGACACGGCCATTTTGAACACCGGCATGGCGCTGGTGGAAGCCACCGGCGAGTGCGACGTGGTCGGCCGTCTTGGAGGCGACGAATTCCTCGTCGTGCTGTGTCCCGAACACAGCTGCGATGGGGACGCAGCGGCAGAGAACATTCGCCACAGCGTGTCCCGACAATCGATTCGCGTGGGTGACCGTGTCGTTCCTCTCGAGGCGAGCGTCGGTGTTGCCCTGACGCAGTGCGATTCGGGGACCGACCCGATGAAGTTGGTACGCCAGGCCGACGAGGCCATGTACGAAGCGAAGAGGGCGGCTCGCGCCGTTCGCGATCGAGCGGCCGCCCCCTTTGGCTAAGAGCACAGAACCTCGGAATCCCAGCTCGTGAGGGCACGTCGCGTTTCCGGCTGGGTGGGCCCCGTGTACCCCGATCTGTGGCAATCGGTGGTTTGGAGCCTTGGGATCGTTGTGGTCTTTCTCGTCGTGTCGCTGAATCTGTACTGACGGGCGACTGCGCGACCTGTACCGGGTCGACAACCTCGGGCCCGCTTTCACGCCCGAGCTTCCGATCTGAGCCTGAGCCTGCACCCGAACGGACGGGCGTGGGGAGACCCTAGATCGACGAGTTGCTGCTGTGTTGCCG
>Ga0209385_1000345_pt1 | contig 18559 bp, 27 predicted proteins | sample NGEPerB_FD_184506 | JGI IMG/M metagenome (GOLD analysis project Ga0209385, IMG submission 184506) | Arctic peat soil microbial communities from the Barrow Environmental Observatory site, Barrow, Alaska, USA - NGEE PermafrostAB12-B... | ecosystem: Environmental > Terrestrial > Soil > Wetlands >... | reverse complement strand
CTTTAGCCGCCTCTTCGGCAAAGGCGACAACGAAGACCAGCAGCAAAATAATGGGACGGATGACTCAGAGAAAGGGAACAATCCAGTCCCAAAATAGGTCTAATATTGAACCATACGGGACTCTGGAGGTCCGGCTATGGCTCGTTTCCCATCGCCACGGACGCTGCTGCCGCTATCGCTGCTCGTGATCTGCCTGCTTGCGTTCCCACTGTGCCTCTTGGCCGGCGACGATCAGCAGGTGAATGCACCGTCGCCAGTTCCCGATGGCAGCGCTTCCGCCATGGATTTGGAAGAACAGGGCGACGTGCTGAGGGCCCAAAAGCGCTATCTCGATTCCCTCGACTTTTACTCCGCGGCAATGGCTAAGCACCCCACGGCGCTACTGTGGAACAAAGAGGGCATGGCGTACTTGTTCCTGCAAAAATATCCCGAGGCGACCAAGTGCTTCGATCGAGCCATTAAAAAGGACAAGAAGGCCCCGGAAGGTTACAACAACCGCGGCTACATGGAGCAGCGGAAGCAGAACTACAACGCCGCTATCAAGTATTACCAGAAAGCCCTGGCGTTGCACCCCAACGACGCCGTATTCCACTACAACATGGGATCTTCGTACTTTGGGAAGCACGAGTACGAATTGGCCGCACAGCATTATCGGGCGGCTTACCTACTCGATCCTGATATTTTCAATCGCGTTTCGCGGATTGGTGTAATGGCGCAATCCGGTTCACCCGAAGACCGCGCGGCGTTCTCCTTCATGGTCGCCAAAATGTACGCTCAGGCGGGCGACTTCGATCGCTCCCTCGAGTATCTGCGCAAGGCCATGGAAGAAGGCTATAAGGACATCAGGAAGGTGTACACCGACTCCGAGTTCGCCACCTTGCGGACCGACAAACGCTTCGAAGAGTTGATGTCGCAAAGACCCCAACCCATACCGTAGGCTGCCACCCGCGGAGAGAAACTGAGATTGCTCAACCACGACTGCGGCAAACCTCGCTAGCAAAACCAGGGTTTTCCGTGCTCTGGTCAGCCGTCCGTTGTCTGAACTTGTAGGCGAAAGGTGCGCTCGTCGTTACAATGGGCGTTAGCAATGATCATCATGACCTTGCCCTCAGAATGCGTATCTCTTAACCGGCCGGGTTTTGAGGATTTAATTCATCCTCGTCATCGTCGTGGCGGCTAGAAAAAGCGGCACGTCTGGTACGGCAGATCCAGGGAATCGGAAAATACGTTGGAAAAGAACTCGCTAAGGGTTCTGGTTTGCTCGATGTGGGCTCAGGCTACGGTTACTTCCGTAAGGCGGCGGCTGATTCGGGGTGGGTTACCGATGGAGTGGAAATCAGCCGCCACGCGGCGGCAGTCGCCCTGCAAGATTTTTCCTTGAATACGTTTGTCGGGAGCCTCGGAGACTTCGTCCGTGAACATCCCCGGCCGTACGACGTGATCACCTTGTTCGACACAATCGAACACGTGCAGGAGCCTGTCGCGCTATTGCGTCTCGTATCTGACCTGCTCGTCTCCGGCGGGCTATGCGTCATACGCACTCCAAACCTTTTGGCGCTGGAGGCGGATATCTTCCGAAGCTATTATCATTCGCTTAAGGCCGAGCATCTTCAGTATTTTTCTCCTAACAGTCTGTGCCGGGCGTTGGACGGCGCGGGGCTAGAACCTGTTTTTCTTACGTCCGAGTCGCACTTGCTTCGAGGCTTTTTCGGCACAGACCTCAACCGTTTTGCCTGCGTGCTGAAGGGCTCCGATTTGTTCGCAGTAGCGCGAAAAGAGTCCCCGTGAATAGGCTAAGCGAACGAGTTGACTGTGTTGTGGTGACCGGAGCTGGCCGTGGAATAGGGGCCGCTGCGGCGAAGCATCTGGCCAGCTTCGGGGTGCCAGTGTTGTGCATCTCCAGGACTCAAAATGCGCACTCCGTCAGGCAGCAAATTGAAGAGAACGGCGGCAACGCGTTCGCGCTAAGTCTGGATCTCGCCGACACAGTTGCGACGCGGAAGACGGTTTCCGAATGGATCTCGAAAATGCCGTACATGAAACTGGGCATCGTACTCGCAGCGGGGACAACCGGGATGCCTGGTGGATTGCTGGACGCAGATCTCACGGATTGGCTACGGACGTTTCAAACCAATGTGCTCGGGAATCTGGCAGTAGTTCAGGCACTACTCCCGCGCATGCTGGAAAGCCGCTTTGGCCGGATCGTCATGTTCGGCGGAGGCGGTGCAGCCTACGGATATCCTCTCTTCGGTGGTTATGCTGTGTCAAAGGCGGCGGTCGTTCGGGCCACCGAGAACCTTCATGAGGAGATAAAAGACCGAGGAGACTTCAGCATTGTCTGCTTGGCGCCCGGCGCGATCGAAACCGACATGCTCCGCACCATCCGAGGGGCCGGCGGAGAGGTGCGAACGGTTACAGCCATGACCGAGCCGCTGAATTTTATTGAGAAATTTCTAGGCTCTGCTCAGTGCGCCTTCTCCGGTAGATTTGTGCACGTGCGCGACAATTGGGAGACTTGGCTGGACCAAAAAGAAGCCGAGATTCCTGCACAGCAATGGTTCTTGCGCCGGGTCGAGTTATGACAATTGCGGTTTTGGGGTATGGCCTGATCGGCAAGGAGCGGGTAAAGGCGCTGCACGATCTCCACCGGCGGGGCTTTCCCGTTGAACGAGTCCTGGTGTTCGATCCCCAGGTATTCCAGGCCAAGGGCCCGTTGCTGCCAGAAATTGCTACCGCGATATCCAGTCTGGAGCAAGTACTCTCTTGCAATCCATCTCTCGTGATCGTTGCCACTCCACACGACGCAGCTGTGAAGTTGCTGCACGAGATTCTTCCTTCGTCGACTCGCGTCCTGGTCGAGAAACCGCTGGGGCGTTGTCTAGAGGAGGCCTTTTCTATTGCTTCGAAAATCTCTTCTGATGATCACCTGCTGGTAGGATTCAACTATCGTTTTTTCCCGGGGATTCGACAAGCGATCCGCGACGCATTAAGTGGCCAGTTCGGCACTCTCATCAACGTGTCGATGGTGCTGGGGCACGGCGGTGCACCGGGCATGGAGAAGGGCTGGAAGTTTGATCCGATCCGCGCCGGTGGAGGCTGCTTGATCGATCCTGGCATTCACTTGCTCGATTTGTGCAACCTACTCGCGCCAGAAGGTCTGGAACCAGTCGGGGGCACCGCGTGGAGCGGCTTCTGGAATACAGGCATCGAAGAAGAAGTCCATCTGCTCCTAAAGTCACGTGAAATCACCTTCAATCTTCAGGTTTCGGTGGTCCGGTGGCGCAGCACGTTCCGCATGGAAATCGAGTCCGGCGTCCAAGTACCCTGGGCAACGACGTTCCAGCTCACGTACAACCTCTGCGGGAGATTCTGATCCCCGCTCCAGCGCCTGTCGTGCCCAGTAGGCAAGAGCTTCGCAATCCATGTAACGAGTAGCAGACTCGGTGAGGCGGTCAGGATGCACCAGCTTCGCCGATGCCCGGGCCTTGCGCTCCCGCGCTGTCAGATGGGCAGTCTCGTCACATTGCGCCGCCATGCCTTTCCACTCCTCGAACGACGGATACTGAGCCGGTTTGGCTTTCTTCCACTTCTCGGTGCACTCCGCCCAGCACACTTCGGCTCGCTGGTAGCGCGGGTCTCGTACTGCGTAATACGTACTTGCGAAGAACGAGCCTTCCTGCTTGGCCAAGCCAAAGACGTAATCCTCGATCCAATCTTCCAGGCGGAGGACCAGAGGCCGGGTCTTGACTGCTTTGGGTGTGAGCGTTTTCTCGGTTTCAAGAAATCCCGGACAACGGTTCTGGAGAATCTCGGCTAGCCAGTCAACGATCCGCTCCTCGACTTCGAGGATCGAGCGAGCCCAGAGATTAAACTCCTGCCAGTCGATGTATTGATTGCGAACTTCGTAGAGCCGCTGCCACGGAATCCGGCGGGCCTCCTCGTCGGCGCGTTGGCGGGCGGCCCGCTGAAGGCGGGCGGTCGAGTCGCGCACGAATTCGCGTTTGGATTTCTTCACACCGGAGTACCTGGGATGGGGATGCAGGGCTGCGTGTCGTCGATCGTCGTTCCGGAGCCAGCTGCCTGCCGCCCTATTTTAGTCGATTTCGCCGATGCTGGAAGCAACTTGTCATCGCCATTTCCGCCGGGCTTGAACTTCGGGTTCCTGCCCAACCGGCGGGAGCCGGCGACTCATTTTGAGATCGAAAACTCTCGTCCTTAATCGACCACGAACTATAGTTCCTCAATCATTTAGCGTCAAACGACAACTATGGGAGCGTGCCCAAAAAGATTGGTGCTGATAAACAGCGTGAGTCCCGCACGTTAGGTGAGGCGCTCGGTGCTGAGATCACCCGACTGCGTGTCGATCGAGGCTGGAGCCAATCAAAATTAGCGCACGATCTGGGATATACCGAACGCTACATCGGCCAACTGGAACGCGGTACCAAGAGCCCAACCCTACGAACACTCGCCGATCTCGCCAAAGCGTTTTCCACGGAGCTTTCCGCCATAATCAGAGCTGCCGAACGACGACACCGGAACAGCGCGAAGCGCTGATGTTCACCGCCAGCAGGTTATGTGATTCGGTGGATTCTCTTTTGGATCTATTCGGATCGATGAGCTCAGCTACGACCACGATGTCGTGATTGACCGCGCGGCGGACCTGGTTTTTATACTGAAGAGAGGAGGGGGTATGAGCGATGGCCGCGAAGAGCGCGAAGAACGCGAGAAGCGCCGCGAGCAGGAAGAGCGAGAGAATCGAGAGGACCGGATCAACCCCGATCACGTGGCTAAGTGGGAGCAGGAGCGGGTTGACTCTTAAAGTGCTACGGAGGCTGAACTGCTGCAGACGGGAAAGGCTTCGAGGGCTGGCGGAAGCAATCCGGATCGACTTAGCTAAAGCTTCGGTAACGATCAGCCCGGAGCGGGGAGAAGGTGCATCCGGTGGTCTGCAATTTCGGCCACTCTTCCCTATCCGGTTACTGGAGGATTGCCCGTCACTCGATCGCAACGTTGAACACCAACTCCGCGTTCGCTTGGGCGATCGCAACGGCAGCGTGGCAATGTGGGCATTCCATCGCGGATGGTCATAGCGTTGTGACGTCTCTTGTTCTAGGCACCGTGCGATTTGCCCGTAAAGGAGGCGGCCGCGGTACGAACGCCGTCGGCGTAGGGTGTGCCTGCGAAGCCGAACTCGTTGGCAAACTTGCTTGAGTCAAAGAGGTAGGGCGAATCACTCTGATAGAGCATTTCGTAGGATTCCGATACCAGCGGATTAAACCATCCGGCAAGCCTGACCATGGGCCGGCTCAGGACACGGTATTTTGGCTCAGCGCCGAATTCTTTCGCGACCATGGTGACGAACTCTTTTCCGGTGGACGGATTGGGCGTGGTGGCCACATGCCAGGTCTGGTTCCATGCGGTCGCCCGTTCGGCGAGCAGTAGCAGGCTTCGCGCAGCATCCGGCGTGTAGGTGTAGGAGTGCGGAACAGAATCATTCACCAGCCATGAGGCTTTCTGCTTTCGCGAGAAAGGCTCGAAGACGAGAAGATTAGGAACTCCATTGCGCGAGTCAGGACCATAGAAATCAGCTGCGCGCGCAATCATGCCCGTGAGATCGCCAGACTTCCACCCATTAATCAATGTTGTGGCTATATTGGCGCGTATTTCGCCCTTCTTGCTGCAGGGATTGAAGGGCGTCGCTTCGGTCATAGGACCACTGACCTTGCCGTACATATACACGTTGTCAAAGAAGATGAGCTTGGCATCAGCACGCTTGCAGGCTTCGATCGTGTTGCTCATGACACGCGGCCACATTTCCTGCCAGACCTTGTGATCGTACTTCAGACCAACGAGCAGATGCACAATGCTGGAACCGGCAACGGCGCGGATGGTCTGGTCTTTATCCGTGAGATCGGCGGCGAGTGTTTCGGTCGCGCCATGTGTCGGCCGAGGATTGCGGCCAACTATGCGGAAAGCCTGATTCCTTGCGGCGAGAAGTTTGACGAGTTCGTTTGCAACGGTACCGCCTGCTCCAAGAATGGTGATCATTCAAATCCTGCCTTTGCGCGGAGACAAGTATGGCCATTGCTCCACACCTACCTCTCGATCAGCCACTTACCGCTCGGTTCATCTTACGCGTAACGTCCGTGCCGGACTGCTACGCTCTCAGTCCCAATTCTTCGCTTCGGGCCAGATCTCGTTTAGGGGCCGCTTGAGGCCGCGGCAATAGAGATATCGAAGTGCTCGTACGGCATGGAATAAGGGTGGTTGACGCCTTTAACCCTCACGAGTGTTTCGTCTGCCGAGACTACCGAGTTGGATGTCCCGTTGGCGCGCAAGAAGCCGGCTGGACGTTTAGGCGGATGAAGATGGTTACGTCCTGCATTCGCTTCCAGCCCAACATCTCGTCAGCTGAAGGCTTCACACCGTACTCGTTCTCGATCAACCGGGCGAGCGTGTCAAGGTCGTGCGGCTTCAGACCGAGGTCATCCAATAGTGTGTGTCCGGGCTGCACGTCGGCGATTGGTCGCCCGCTGAGGCCGGCAACGAATCCGCAGATGGTGTCTTCGGGTGAAAACATGGCGGGATCCTTTCAAGCGCGCTCGAAAAATGCCTGCGCGCCCTTGACCTTGTCTTCCAAGGGCCAAGGAAGGAATAGGTGATCGGAACTTTCAATCAGCTATTGCTGCAATGCAGCATACGACTTTCTCGTCTTTTCGTCAACAGGAAGCGCATGCACAAGAACCGCGTGCAGCCGATGTGCAGACTCATCCGGGCGCGTAAGCTGCAAGCGAGGATACGCGTGCGCTGGGGCAATGTCGTCAAGTTGCCATTTGCCGCTCGCACTTTTGACAAGGTTTTCACCGTAAACACTATCTACTACTGGCCGGATCTTTCTCTCGGACGTCGTGAAATCACAAGGGTGTTGAAGCCCGGTGGGCGGCTGATGGTTGGCTTTCGCTCGCCGGCGAGTTTACGACTGGTCACTCTGGCGTGGGACAACTTTAAGCGGTACGAACCGCAAGAAGTGGCTGCAGCCATGCGAAACGTCGGATTTCGACTGTTGCGGGTGGAGCATCCAACCCTCTCGCAAACACCGGACGACCTAGTGCTGATGGGTGAATACAAGAAGAGATCGCCGCGATAATGACTCTCGCAAGTGAGTCCAGCGGCATCATTGCTCTGGCAACGGGCAAGGACGCGTTGGTCGGAGTATTCTTCAGCCATGGATAAGAAGGAGATCAATTCTCCAAAACTGACCGCACATTTTGTCATTTGGATGTGCGCAGGATGTTTGCTGCTGCTGGCCTTTTTAGCTCACTACGTCTGGAGGGTTTTTTGACCCTCCGAACCTCTGTAACAACACTGCGCTGTCAGAAGCATTCTTGATCAGCGTAGAAGAAGAGGGTCCAGGGCTGCCAGCAGCTCCAATGGGCCGCAACTCACGGGATTCTCCGAGCCAAAACAAGTAATTGATACCGTAAATGCCAGGAGATCGAGTCTCCTCGTGCCTACTGATTCCCTCAACCATTTAGCGTCTGTAACCACGTTCCGCGAGGACCCAAATCGCTCCCTAAGGGACGCTGCCAGTAGTCGGTAAACCGCTCGCATCCTGTTTTACGTGGCGGCCCTCAAATTGTCACCGAGTGGTCACAATTGGACAGCTTAGATGAGGACAGTTCTGCCACACTGCGGCCATGGCAACGAAAACGATTCCGGAATACCTCGAGGACGAGTGCCGAAGCCGTGAAGACACCCAACTACGGACGGACGAAGAAGCCGACCGCATCCTGTTGCTGCACCAGGGCCACCATCGCACTCGGAAGCAGCCCAAGCCGGAATTGCCGGCTCCGGTTGAAGTCGTGGTCAAAGCGAAAAAGCCCGCTGTAGCCAAAGCGAGGAAGCCAGCTGCGGCCAAAGTGAGAAAGCCTGCCGCAGCCAAAGCGCGAAAGCCCGCCGTGGGCAAAGCGAGAAAACCTGTCGCGGCCAAAACGACAAAACCTGCTGGAGCCGCTCGGAGAAAGCCACCAGCCGCGCGAAAGTCGGGAACGAAAGCCCGCAGGAAGGCGTAACGATCCGTGCATGATCTTTACGGTCAGCGGCGACACCGAAATAGTGGAAAGCGCTGATCTTCACACCTTAAGTTCGAACGCGCAGGTGCTCCCGGGCGAATCGCACTACCTATTGCTGGCGATGTCGAAACAGCTAAGGCGGTGGTGCTTCGGTTGCTGGACGAACTCGGATTTGACGGTGTTGATGCCGGTGGGCTTGACGAGTCCCGGCGCCAACAACCGGGCAGCCCGGTCTACGCCAAGGACTTCGACGTGGCAGGTGTAAAGCGAGCGTTATCTGAGGCGACCAAAGAGCGCAAGGCAGAATGGCGTGCGACTGCAAACAGTCCTGGGAACTTTGCGAAGCCGGCTTAATGCGATCTACCGCGTCCGCCGCGAATTCGAGATCGGCCAGTATCCAGTAGCCGCAATTGGCAACGATGTGGACAAGTCGAACTGCGAAGCCGGACTGGCTTATGCCGAACGTCTCGCAGGAAATCAGCTAGTTCCACCACGGGCTGATCGCGTAGCATCGTCGCTCGCCGCTTCTGACGACTGTCTGACGATGAGCAGACTCATCGCCAGGCGTTGAAGCGGCTCTGAAGAAACTGAAAGATGAGAAGTGACCCAAAGGAGATTCACCCATGAAAGACAAACCCCTTGCGAACGTTCGCGTTGCCATCTTGGCCACAAACGGTTTCGAGCAATCCGAAATGACCGAGCCACGTCAAGCACTGAAGGAGGCCGGGGCCCAAACAACTTTGATCGCTCCGAAATCAGGAAAACTTCAGGCGATGAAGCACGATATGAAAGCGGATTACTTCGACGTCGACCTAGTGCTTGAAAGAGCAAACCCTGCTGATTTTGACGCAGTCATGCTTCCCGGTGGCGCATTGAATGCTGACGCTCTGCGGGTGGACCAAAAGGCGCAAGAGTTCATTCGCCGAATCGACGAAGCAGGGAAATCCATCGCGGTCATCTGTCACGGGTCGTGGCTTCTGGTCTCGGCGGGACTGACGAAGGGGCGGACATTAACCAGCTATCACACCATCCAAGATGACATCCGCAATTCCGGCGGCCAATGGGTAGACCGTGAAGTGGTCCGGGACCGCAACTGGATCAGCAGTCGGCAGCCTTCTGACCTGCCCGCCTTCAACCGGGAGATGATTGCGCTTTTCAGCGCGAAAAAAGCAAGTGCGCATAACTCCTGAGCCCAGGTAGCGCCTGCTTGGGATGTCGAGTTGTTGGAAACTCAGCATGCGTGGCTGCCCACAGTAATATCAAAGGGGTGAGAGTAATTTGACAATGTTAAGGGAATATTAACGCTAGTCGGTGAGCAGGCATTGAAGTACAAATTCGTCGATTAGAATTGTTCCCTTTTCTCCGGGGGTGCTCCCCAATGTGGGTTCCAGAAATATTTCGCCGCACCCGGAGCACTTCCACGCAACGACGATGCCTCCGAGTTGGCTTACCGCAACGAGATGATCCACGCCCACAGTCTACGCTGTTCGCCTTGGCGCTCAAGCGCGTGGATATTGAAACAGCGACGGGGTGATTTACTCTTGACGCGCCTGCTTCACCATCTCGACAAACACTTCTCTGGCCTGCATTGGGTTTGTAACTTCTCGTCAGAAAGCTATGCGGGCTCCATGCATTCCATCCTGCGTTTTCAGGCGTCAATCGGAACGACCGTAACGCTGCGTAGCTGCTATTGGAAGCAACATTACGAGTGTGTAAATCCCCAGAGTTGTACCCAGCGGAATATTGGAGAGCGACAAAAACCCTGCAACGAGGGCGAGTGTGCGGCCTGATCGCCGTTCTGCAAGTAAAGCCAGTCCAGCCATGATCCCTAAAATTCCACAGACAGCCGACAAAGCTATCATTACTGTGTACATAAAGTGGAAAACACCCATCAGTGTTAACGGGTCAGGTACGCGATTGAGCAGAGTGCCAAACATTACGGTGGCTGTACTGGCGTAGATGACCAGACACACCGCCATGATCAATCGAATGACTCCGTAAACTATCCAACATATTCCCAAAGTTCGGAGGTGACCGCTCAGGCTCGGCGCAACGGGATCGTGTGAGGACATGACGGCCTCCTGTGGGCTGGCGTGGCTGGCAAAGTCTACCACTGAATGGATTGACCGCGGGCACAGTGAGAAATGACGTGCTGAATTACAAGCGCAAATCGAAAGGATCCTGCGTGAGCGTCCTATGAGCGAGTTGCCTGAGCCAGGCGCCTTCGCGACCCGCTCTCAGGACCGGAAGGCCGTCAACCTTTGCGGTATTCTTTCCACTCTTTTTCCACTGCGCGCGCCATTCGTTTTGCTGCATCTCGCAGCCAATTCGGTTTTCTGCTTTGGAGGTCTTTCAAAATGTTGTGAACCTGACGTTTGGTGCCTAGATGGACATTGGCAGATTCAGATCCCATCGTGTGTAGAAGCATTTGCTCGTCTGGCCGCTTCGGCAAATCTTGAATATCGATGGGATTGGAATCCGGCGAAAGTCGGCGGATCAACCAGGATCCTACGATCTCCTGATAGGGATCATGGGATCGTATCGCCGAAGAGATCGCTTGTTGGTAATACGACTGCCCATTTCCCAGCTTGCCCTCCAGCCATGTGCAAGCGGAAGGCAGGACTGCCTTGGCTTCTCGAGCAATGCTGCCTCCTTGCCAATTGGCAATCGCCACAAATCTTTGCTGGCCAAGACTGCCTAACCCGGCTTGCCGGCGCACCAACTTGTATTCCATCTTCGGGTCGGGCAAAGTCTTCTCCAAAGCCCGCTTCACATCACTCCTCAGTGGCCTCGTGACAACAGGCAAGCGGTTCAGCTTTCCCCAAAAATCCGTGGGCGGCTTAAAACTATCAACCCCCAACTTGCCGAGCTTGTGTTCGTGTTCTGCCAGAACGACGGGGCGGCCTCCCTCCTTGAGGGACTTGCGATAACCTTCCAGGATTGCGTCACATCCCTCCTTGGGCGTCACGCTGAGACCGCCGGCGTCTATAACGATCTTCATGCTGGCGGCCAAGCGCACGAGATCGTTCGTGTAGGCCAGTGGGTAGGACTCGTCGAAATCATCGACACCCCAGCAGAGGCGGCCTTCCGCATCTCGCCAAGTTCCAAAACTATTCACATGCAGGTCGCCGACGGACAAAACCTTCGGTGCGCCACACAGTTCGGCACAAAGTGCCGGCCAAAGCTGAGCCCAGCGGTAAAAGGTTCCCCGCAGAAACAAGAACGGACTTTCCTTCATTTGTTCATGCTTGAGGCGGAGGTCAGACAATATCACCGTGGTACAGCTGCGCATCCAGTTGTCGTAGCTTACGGTGGCTTGCCGGATATCTCCTGCCTTGTCAGTTGCCGCCCTTGGGAGCCCAGAGCCGCGGTGCTGCTTCTTGCTCATGCCACCTACTCTAATGTTCAGGGAATGTTAACGCTAGTCGGTGAGAAGGAATTGTTCTTAGGACTTGGGATGACAGGTGTGCACTCCACGGTTGTCGTCAGAAACCGCGCATCCACGCTCCATAATTTGCTGCAGCTTGCGGCGAGCTCGATGGAGACGGATTTTAACCGTGGTTAGGGTCAATCCCAGAAGATCGGCGATCTCCGGCGCGGTCAAGGAGTGGGCCAATCCGAGGCTATGCGCCAAACGCGTCGAGCAGCGTCCGGCCGGCCTTGTGTTCGAGACGTAATATCCGATCCTGGCCAGATCCTGGTAGCACTGCAGCAGAGGCTTTCCTTCGTGCTTCTTCAGGAACCAGGCACGGTATTTCCTCTCCCGCGGGAACGTCGTGCATATCCAGTAGGACAGCGGCGTAGGTACGATTCGAATCGTCTGCGTTGTCTCGGCTTTCTCCTCAATCACCAACAGCACCTCGGCGCTGCGGCCTTTTCGCGGGGCGCCGAATGCCTTCACCTGGTTCACGGCTACCGGATTCAGGTTGAGGTGATTGACCATCGGCGTCACGTCTCCGGGTTGCTGCCCGATGATCTTTGTGCTGGCGTTTTTCAGGATTCCGGGACCGTGGACCCGCGGCTGAAACTCCGTGCCCACGAAGTCCTCGACCGTCTGGCTGATACCCCACACACTTGAGTTCCGCTTGCGGGCCGTGCGGTACAGCTGCACCACCTCAGGGGCCAGCGCCGGTGAGTCCAGCAGGAACCTCACATTGAAGGACTATTGACGCAAGGGCACCAGGGGTTGGACGTCGGTGATAGGTTGCGCGCGAAACTGACACGGACTGATGTCCAGCGTGGATTCATTGATTTTGTTCGCGTTTGAAATACGGCTATTTAATCCAACTCCAGTCACCTCTACCTCGTAACTAGTCAGTGGCTACATCTTGCGTATGACGCAGCGGGTTCCAACTCGCCGTTTTCAATTCCAGGAACCCGAGAATCAATCGGTTCAGAGCGTGCCTGCGTGGCCGTTGCAGAGTGCCGCTCCGTGCGTCGGAGAGATCAGCACGGCTCCTTCCCGCAGCCGCTCACAAACGGGAACAATCCGCGGCAAGGCACCACGCTCCGGTAGTTATAGGTCGCGCGACACGCGGTCCCGCGACCGCTGACGCGGTAGGCGTCCAAGTTGGAGGCTTCGCGCTAATCTGACTCTTGCAGTTCCACACCATATCGTTTTGCGGCGGACTGTATTCGCTTCCACGCCGCCCGACGTTCCGCTTCCGTAACGTCCTTCACCTGGTGGAAGCGCGCGACCGCGTTGCGCACGTGAGAAGCGTTCTCCAGCGGCTCCTTGCGTTGCTTGGGAAAAGCGAACTTGGTTGCGGATATCCCGTCACGAGCTGCCTTGGTGAGCTTTGCCATTGTTTTCCTTCCTCGGGAGTATCTCCCTGCGTCCGGGCGGCCCCGGTACTAATTACCACGGACTACGACAGCTTTTTCAGCTCCTGCAGCGTGGTGTGGTTGACGTCGTACTCGTCTCGCGTGGATTCGGCCATGCGCGGCTCATCCATTTCCTTTTTGACCCGCGCGAGAAGCGCTTGATTGGATTCTTGTCTTGGCTGGTTCTTATGCATGCTTGCACGATGTCACGAGTCCTAGAGCATTACAGGTCAATTGGGAACAGAGCTGACAGTTTTGGGATTGTTTTCCCTGCCGAGCAGTTTTGATCAGTTCGTACCGCTCTGCGAAACGTAGCATCGTATAACGTGCAATAAAGCGTTTCGTTCACGCGATCGGACGCTTGGACTATCGAAGACGAACAGTGTCAGAAGATTGGCGGAGGGTATGAGGCAGTGAAGTTCAGATTTTTACTGTTTCTCTGAATGGAGCCAACATTTTATCTACGCCGATCCAGAGTCCTATTGTCATGAAAGCTGAGAGGAACGTTCCGTCGTGCGCCAGAAACGTCGAAGAGCGGCGCTTCACTGCCTCGCAAGGCGTCCAACGGGGGCGGTTGAAAATGTCGCCTGCGGTGGCCAGAACGGCAAAACGGGGATTCTGGATCAAGGCCTGGGCGGCGTGTTCAATCTTGACCGGACTTGGGATTCTCGGTGGCCTATATCTAGGTAGGTAATACCCGGAATTCACAACTGTGAATACGTAGAACTAGAGGAGACACCATGACAGCAACAATGGAAAGAACACCGACAATAATCGCGGCCGACACCCTGACGGGCGATAAGGTCGTAAATTTTCAAAAGGAGGATCTCGGAAAAATCGAGCATCTGATGATCGACATGGAGTCAGGCCGCATCGCTTATGCGGTTCTTTCGTTCGGGGGTTTCCTGGGCATGGGCGATAAATTATTTGCCATTCCATGGAGTTCGCTGAAGGTCGACACAGTCGAACATCGGTTCGTTTTGAACGTCGATAAAGAATTGCTCAAGGCCGCTCCCGGCTTCGACAAGGAGCATTGGCCGGATATGGCTGACCGTGCCTGGGGTGCCAAGGTCTACACGTATTACGGCGCCAAGCCCTATTGGAACTAATCGCTTAGCCTGAACAGCGATGGCCGTACGCAATGATCGGAAGTTGCCGAACGGGTGGGGCTGGTTCCGTTCCGACAGTCGCGATTGGAACGCAACCAGCCCCGCCTTACCCGCTGGGATTTAGTCCTGAAGACTGGCTTTGACGAACACGCCCGGCACAACCGGACACACAATCGGAATCCGCGCTTTTCAAGTTCGACCATTGGAGGGCCTCCTTCCGATTGTGTCACGTGGTCCCACTATGGAGTCTGATGAAGCGCCCAGGGATCTCGCCGCCAGAGCAATCAGCTTGAGAGTATCATTGCGACAGACGCCTCACGTTCAAGGCGAAGCGTAGCGTGTTGAGAAAGAACGGAATCGATGCCTCCACCACAAAAGACGCGAGATTTGGCCCGCAGCCTCTTTGCTTGCGAGGCCGATGCAAGTACGACCTCCCTGCATACCGAACCTGCCACTGTGCGCGTCTACGAGAGGCTGCGCCGGCAACTCGGCGCACCCGTGGGAACTGACGGTTTTCAAGCTCTCGCTTCCCGGGCTTTGGCTCTTGCCAAGTCGGAATCTCCCCGGCTCAGCGCGGTGCAGATAACGGCGAATGGAGGCTTGCGCGGTCTCGGCGAAGTTGAATCTCAGACGGACGCGGACGATGATGGCAAGGTCGGAATCATTCTGATTGCGCAGTTACTCGGGCTGTTTCTTACCTTCCTTGGCGAGGCAACAACTCTGCGTTTGATAGAAGATTTACGCCTTCAGGTTGACGTCAGGACAGAGTCGGCCACGACCACAGAGGGCACAATAACCTCAGCGGCCGATGGACTAGTAATGGCTGCGGCCTTCGAGGACCTTCTGCTGGAAATTGATCGACTGAGGAGTGTGAGCGAACATATTGAAACCCTGGCGGACAAACATCCAGGCATGGAAGATGGACTCGTGAGTGTTGCGGGAAACATTCGCAGTATTGCCACGGTTCTGGACATTTTCACACTCATCCGAAGCAAGGCTGGCGGCCCGCAAGAAGAGGCACCTAACCTACAAACGAATCTCTACATGAATTGAGTTCCGCCAGCGCTACATCCAACGCGGCTCTGGATGTCGAACACCCCAATCTTGAACAAAGCTGGTTTGAACATGACGGCTGCCCCAGGTATGCGAGATTTAGCCCATCGTCTTGTTACTTATGAAGCCGGTGCGGGCAAGACCCCCGAGCCAATGGAGTCCCCCACCCTTCGCGTCTATGAGAAGCTGCGCCAGAGTCTTGTTGAATTTGTTGGAATTGCCGGTTTTCAATCGCTCGCCTCTCGTGCGTTGACGCTGGCCACGCCGGAAGCTCCTAGTCTTAGCGAGGCGAGGGTTACCGCGGATGGATCTTTACAGGGCTTGGGCGAGATTGAGACGCAAATCGACATAGACAAGGATCGGGCTGGCGAGGGAGGAATCATTCTCATCGCCCGCTTACTCGGACTGCTTCGTGTCTTCCTTGGCGAAGCTTTAACGTTAAGCCTGCTGCGAAATGCGTGGCCAGGCGAAGCCTTTGATGATCGCAATGCGGGAGACGGGAGAAAAGCGTGAGCAACCAAGACAAAGTGAAGATAAACAGACTACCAACCGGAGTTCCGGGCCTTGACGAGATTGTTGGTGGCGGCCTCCCCGAGTTCTCCTTTAATATCATCGCGGGTGCTCCCGGAAGTGGGAAGACGACTCTGGCACACCAGTTTGTGTTTGCCAATGCCACGCCAGAGCGTCCTGCGCTCTATTTCACCGTCCTCGGCGAATCCGCCATAAAGATGCTGCGATACCAGCAACAGTACACGTTCTTCGATCCAGCCATGCTGCCCGGCTCCATTCGCTTTATCAATCTGAGTCAGGTGGTCTTGGAGAAGGACCTGGGCGCGGTTTTGGAGGAGATTACCAAAGAGGTTGAAAAGTTCAATCCCGCTGTCGTGGTTGTTGACTCCTTCCGCACCATGGTGCGGAAGCCGGAAAGTGACATGGACCTGCAGTCTTTCATTCAACGGCTAGCTCTGTTTCTGGCCAGTTGGCAAGCTACAACTTTCTTGATCGGTGAGTATGCGGAGGAGGAGCTACGCGATAATCCCATCTTTACCGTTGCCGATGGTCTGCTCTGGCTGCGCCAAACGGCGGAGCGAAATTCGATTGTTCGGAAGCTACAGATTATAAAACTGCGTGGACAGGATTCCGTTCCGGGACTTCACACATTCCGCATAACCGATGCCGGAGTGCAAGCCTTTTCGCGCACTTTTGGCTTGACAGGGAAGGCAAGAAATCCATCCAGCCATCGGCGCCTTACTTTCGGTATTCCTGATTTGGATAAGATGCTGGGTGGGGGCGTTCGCGAAGGCGATAGTGTCCTGATAGCGGGGTCTTCGGGAACTGGGAAATCGGTCCTTGCAACTCAATTCATTGCGGAGGGCATACGCCAAGGAGAGCCAGGAATCGTGGCGGTCTTTGAGGAGCGCCCGCAAGCATATGCGGAGCGGGCCGCCAGTCTAGGTTTGGATCTGGAAACGCCACAGAAAGACGGGAAACTCACAATCCTCTATTTACGTCCCCTCGATCTCTCGGTGGATGAGACCATGCACTCGATTCTCGACGCAGTGCAGAAGATTGGAGCCAAGCGTCTGGTCATCGATTCGCTCGCGGGCTTTGAGATGGCGTTATCACCCGGCTTCCGCGCCGATTTTCGCGAATCGCTCTACCGGATGATCTTCGCTTTGACAGGAATCGGCGTGACGATTCTAAGCACGGTTGAAGTGGATGAGTCCTTCACCGAATTCCCGTTCAGTACCTACTCGATTTCTTTCCTTACCGATGACATCATCCGGCTACGATACGTATCCATCGATGGCCAGCTTCGCAAGATCCTGGTGGTAATTAAGATGCGAGGCGGAAATCACGCCAAGGATATTCGCGAGTATGAAATCACGTCCGAGGGGGTGGTGATCCTCGGCAAACGCCTCATAAACTATCAGGGTCTTATCAGTGGACTTCCTGTGCATTCGGACCGATCCGAACCGAAGGAAGAGCCCATTCAGCCGGGAATCGGGAGTAACGAATAAGGAAATACCTCATGCCGCTCGCTCGACGTATCTCAGAGAATGGCAGACACTAGATATATATATTGTAGTGCCCCCCTTCAGAACTGGACACGGTCATAGGATATGATTCAGGGCCTCCAGCACGAAACGTGCACGCTGCTTATCAATCCTCGGCAAACCCCTCCGCCCCTGCTCATGTTGTATTGGAAGAAACCTACATCTGCGGGTTCTTGAAGAGCTACAATGTGGAGTGGAGGTATTGCCTTTCCGGAGGTGTGAAATGAGTGCCAGAGGCATGCCAACGGGTAGTACGAGCCGTCCGGCCAAACGGATTCCGTCGATTAATTCGGCGCGATCCGCAAAAGCCGCAATCAACGAGATTGTGACACCTTCCCGGCTCCAAACACCCAAGACTCAACCAACAAATGGCGACGCAGTCTTCGATGCCAAAGCCTTTCTCGCCAGAGTGGGGGTGGGCAAGAAAATTCTCAACCTGAAAAAGAAGGAGACGGCGTTCGCGCAAGGTGACCCTTCCGACGCGATTTTTTACGTGCAGAAAGGCAAGTTGAGAGTAACTGTCACCTCCGCGAACGGAAAAGAAGCCACGATCACGCTGGTGGGTGAAGAGGAGTTCCTGGGGGAAGACTGCATGGTTTCCGCTCATCCTCTTCGACTCTCGACGGCCACCGCAATGTCCGAGTGTGCACTGCTCAGGATCAGCAACGCAGAAATGGTCCGCGTTCTTCACAAGGAACAACAACTGTCTGAGATGTTCACGTCCTTTCTTCTGGCGCGAAACGCTCGCATCCAGGCGGACCTTGTCGATCAGCTTTTCAATTCCAGCGAAAAGCGGCTGGCGAGGATTTTGTTGCTCCTCGCGCAGTTCGGCAAAGAAAGCAAACCCGAGACGGTGGTTCCCAAAATCAGCCAGGAGGTTTTGGCTGAGATGATTGGCACAACCCGGTCCCGAGTGAGTTTTTTCATGAATCGCTTTCGGAAATTAGGCTTCGTGGAATATAACGGCGAGATTCGGGTGCACAACACCCTTCTCAATATCTTTCTGAAGGAATAAGGGCCACACCCGAAGACGCGTACTCCTATTCCAACCTGCCAACTCCAACGTGGGCCCAACAAGATCGCCGGAGTGCGCGGTTTTGCACAGTTTCTTGGGTGCAGTTGCCCGATGATCGAAATCATGAAGTATCTACGGGCTGCGACAGCGATGCGGATCTGCAAGCCGTTCGCACTGTCGGTCTCACTCATGGAAACGATGACATGCACAACTGGCTCAGATCATCTCCTGCCAGCCATCGAACTTGCCCCTTCCGGATCATGTGGATTGCTTCGTAGCCTTGAATCGTTCGCCGAGCTGCTTGGAATTCTCGGAAGCCCTGCTTGGCGTTCACTCGACGTTTGATGGCTCGATGATCCTGTTCGAGAATGTTGTTCAAGTACTGCACAGGTCGGTGTCGACAGCGGTTGCGCAGCGTCCCTTCCTTCT